>Ga0307437_1002263_pt1 | contig 12103 bp, 8 predicted proteins | sample SalMarWE160390MG_FD_202146 | JGI IMG/M metagenome (GOLD analysis project Ga0307437, IMG submission 202146) | Salt marsh sediment microbial communities from the Plum Island Ecosystem LTER, Massachusetts, United States - WE1603-90 | ecosystem: Environmental > Aquatic > Marine > Intertidal zone >...
GGCAGAGACCATCGCCCGGGAGCAGTTGGCCAAGGTAGGCATCGCTGAGAAGTGGGATTCCTACCCCTCGCAACTCTCCGGCGGTCAGCAGCAGCGGGTGGCTATCGCCCGCGCGTTGGCGATGTATCCCAAGATTATGCTCTTCGATGAGCCCACTTCGGCCCTCGACCCGGAGATGATCAAAGGGGTGCTGGACGTGATGCTGGATCTGGCACGAGAGGGAATGACTATGGTAGTCGTCTCACACGAGATGGGGTTTGTCAGGGCGGCCGCCGATCGAGTTATTATTATGGACAACGGCTCCATCATTGAGGAAGACACGCCAGAGGAGTTATTCACCGCGCCCAAGGAGGAACGGACCAAACAGTTCCTGAGCCAAATCTTGCATCAGTGAAGGCTGAGGCGTACTTAAATCCTGGGGACAGCCCAACCGGGGTCTCCCACAAGATAAGATTCGCCGAGGCGGCGGCGGATCTATGGCAGTTCGACCTCAGAAAAGGGCGCGGCGAACGGAGGCAGGATGAGAGGGCAGATCGAATCCCTGCTCGACCAAGGCACCAAGGCAGCGCGGGTCGGCGAGATCAAGCGGGCACGGGAGACATTCATCCGCGTCATCGAGTTGGACCAGCGCAACGAGATGGCCTGGCTATGGCTCAGCACCGTCGTCGAGACGCCAGCCGACAAGTCTGTGTGTCTGGAGAACGTCCTTGTCATCAACCCCGACAACAAACACGCGCTAGAGGGACTCCGGTATCTGCGCCAGCACGGGGGCGATGAAATGTCCCAGTCCGCCCTGCTCCCCCGGTTGACCGGCCCCCGGCTGTGGTCCGAATTGGAGTGGGGCGCTCCCGGCGTAGAGGTCTCCCCTCCCCCGGCTGAGCGGCTGTGCCCCCGCTGTGGCTTCCGTAATTCCGGCTGGGCCTACGTTTGTGACCGCTGCGGCGCTGACCTGCAGCCTGTGAACCTCTACGTGGCCGTCTCCAGGCCGCGCCAGCGCGGTTTCACCAGCCTGCTGAAAGCGTGGGGCGCGGCGTTCGTCTTCAACCGGCGGTGGGCCTTCCTGCCGGAGATCGAACTGGCCTCCTGGGGACGCAGCCTGGCGGCCCTGGGAATGGCCGCGCTCTTCACCTCGGCCTGGCGTGTGATCATGACCGTGGTACTGCGACTGTTGGTCACCCAATATGATGCTCGCGGTCAACTCCCTGCCGACGCGCTCCGCTGCGTTGTCCACGTGCTGCTGTTGACCCCGCTATTGGCGTTGGCCTGCACGCCTGTCGCGTTGCTGACCTGGGTCGGAGCGCGCCTGCTGGGCGGCCGGCGGGACCTCAAGACGCACGCGCACCTGACGGCGGTGGCCTTTTCGGCCTGGGTCGTGCTGGTGGCGCTGTTGGCCCCGCTCGCCACGTTGGTGCCTTACCTGTTGGGCGGCAGGGTAAGAGGCGCGACTCGCTTGCGCCTCTACCTCCGCCTGCTCTCCGAGGGGATGCCGGTCTTCGTTGGTGTGGCAGCGGGCGTGACAGGGTTCGTCTGGCTGGTACAGGCCCTGCGAACAGCACACCACCTGTCGGCCACGCGTGCTATCCTGGTGGCATTGGCAGTGGTAGCGCTGGGGGCGTCTCTTTTCCTCGGGCTCGACCGCTTCATCGGTGGGCGACTCACTGCTCTCGTGAGTGTACTGGTGACAACCTTTTTCCTGCCGCTACTCGACTGACAGGCCGCCGTTGAGGTATCTTTGGGGTTGGGGTCTTACAATCCTCCTTCCAACCACTCGGCCACCAGCGTCTCCATCATTCCACTTGCCTCCATCTCTGCCAGCGCCTCGTTGATCGCGCATAGCAGGTGCTGGCTTTCCCGCCGCACGGCCACAGCGTAGGGCTCCTCGACGACCGGCGCCTCCACGATGACCAGCCCGCTCCCCGCCCCGGTCGCCGCCAGCGCCGAGACGTGATCCACCAGCGCGACATCCGCCTCCCCTGCCGCGACCGCCGCCAGTGCCTCGGCTGCCGTCTGATGGGGCACGACGGTAAGGCCAGATAGTCTTCGCGCCCACCTCCTTGCCTCCAGGTCTCCCTGCGTGCCAAATTCCACCGCCAACGTGTGGCCGCTCAGGTCGCCCATCTCCTCGATGCCACCTCCCCTTTCTTCCCCCCCGCTCTCGGGGGGGACAGAGGGGGGGCGCACCACCAGCACCTGCCCGGCGTCGAAGTAGGGGGTCGAATAGGCGAAATCGGCCATCCTGTCGGGGTTGACGACGAGCGCGGAGATGACGATGTCCACGCAGTCCACCGCCAGCGCGTCGTAGAGGCCGTCGTAGGGGAGATTGGCGACGAACTGTACCTCGACCCCTTCGGCTTTGCTCAGGGCAGGCCCCAGTCGGCGGCCCAACTCCCGTGCCAGGTCTACGTCGAACCCGGCCAGCGTCCCATCGGCGGCGATGTTCTCGAAGGGTGGAAAACTGGCGTCCATCCCCACGCGCAGGACGCCGCTTTCGCGCACGCGCTCCCATGCGTCGTCGGGACGTGCGCATGCGGCCAGGACAATGAACAATGAACAATGAACAATGAACAATGACCAATTGAGGATTTGGGATTTGGGATTTGGGATTTGGAATCTAGCCATCAGAACGCTTCCAAAACCAGTTTCTTGACCTTTTCTGCCAAGGCGCCTGTCTTTGGATCCATAACCTTACAATACTTCCCTCAGGTTATCCACGCACTGCTTGAAGTGGGGATCGGGGACTTCCCAAAGCACATCAATATCGCTGTACTGATCGCCCTTGTTACGTGCGAGCGAGCCTCTCAACAGAGCCTTTGAGCCAGGCGCGGCCTCCTCCAGGCAAGTCAGCATTCTGTTGACGAGTTTTGCTCTAAGTCTCGTGTCAAGCCTCACACTCGTGCCCCCCATACATCCCTCTATGATTGTACTCGCTATGTGCAGGGGTGGCAACTGTTCCGCGAGGCACGGTTTGAACTTGACAATCCGTGTGATTGCTACGATACTTGAGTCTGCCACACTTACCAATCTACCAGTATACCACTCTGCTGACCCTCGATGTACCTGATGACGAAACGGGTGTATCTTCTCAATATCGTGGGGTGGAGATAGTCCGCTACAGCCACGATGGATTGATTGCCCGTGTCTACCTTGACAATGTCACATTTCCGTGGGAGGGTTCTCCAGAACCCGATTTCGGCGTCTGGAGACGCCTCCTACAGTGCCGCACAAACGGATCATCGGGTAACAGGCGCTAATGTGACATTGTCAAACTACTCAGGCTGCCTCTTTCAGCGATTGAAATCGCCTCTCGTGGGCTTTCAGCCGAGCGTCTGCCTGCGCAGACGCACCTGTCCGCGCAGGCGGACAGCCGGCTTCAGCCCTCTAAGTGCGGTTTCAACCGCCTGCCTGAGTAGTAACGCGAGGGAGTAAGAACTTGCGATGGCCCCTACCGAAATCAGCGTTGTCCTCTTGACCGGCTTGATCATCTTCAGCGGGCACCTCGTCAAAGGCATCTCCGGTTTCGGCAGCGCGTTGTTCTCCGTCCCGCTGCTGATGTTCATCCTCGACGTCAAATTCATCACGCCCGTCTTTCTGGTCTTCGACCTCACGTCTGGCGCTATTCTGGTTGCGTCCAACTACCGTTCCATCCATCGCAGGCTGTTCTTCCTGCTCTTATGCGGGTTGCTGGTGGGGACCGCCATCGGCACGTGGGTGTTGCTCTCCTTCGGCCACGACCTTCTCAAGCGCGTCCTGGGGCTGCTGGTGACCGCCTGGGCGTTGTTGGCGTTACTCCGCAAGGAAGAACGTCCCGTCAACCCAACGGCGAATCGGGTGATGCTCTACCTGGCACCCCTCAGCGGTTTCCTGGGCGGGGCGCTGGGGGCGATGTTTAGCGTCAACGGGCCGCCCATCATCATCTATCTTTCCCACGTGCTCGAAGAGAAGCAGGTCTTCCGCGCCACGCTCTACGGCATCTTCTTCGCCGACGCCTGTTACAAATTGGTGCTCTTCACGGCCAATGGGCTCCTCACGGGCGAGGTGCTGCGTTTCGCGCTGCTGATGGCCCCGTTCCTGGTGGCCGGTGTCTTCGCCGGCTCCTGGCTGCAGATGCGCATTGACGAGGTGCTGTTCAGGAAGATAGTGGCCCTCATCCTGATAGTGACGGGCGTGATGCTGGTGGTCTAGCGCTGGGCGTGACGTTGGTGGTCTAGCTTAGGGGCGCGGTTACCGCGCCCTTACCCGTCACACCAGCCCCGCCAGCCCCGCCAGCCCGACCAATGCCACCGCCGCGCAGGTCTGCGGAATGCCGAGCACCGGCACGAGGAGCACGGCGGCCAGCAGCGCCCCCACGCAGCCCCCCACCAGGTCGGCCCCGTAGAGCATGCCAGCCACGCGGCCAGCGCTCACCCTGCTCTGGCCGGTCTCCGACCGTGCCAGGGCCACTGCCAGCGGGAAGGCCATCCCTGTGAGGCCGCCCGCCACGAGCGCCAGCAGTAGGAACACCGGCGCCGGGGCGGGGATGGGCAATGAGAGGATAAGCGGAAAGACGCCGCTATAGACAGCAACAGCCGCCTGTACCATGATCAACGTCCGCCTGGCCCCCCAGCCGCTATCCGCTGACTGCTGGCTGCCAACCGCTAACCACTGATTGCTCGCCGCGCCTCCCAGTGCCAGCCCGGCCATAAAGGCCGTCACGATCAGGCTGACCTCGGCGTAGACGTAGCCGTGCAGCACCTGGAAGGCGAAGAGAATCACCACCTCCAGCGTCATCTCCGCCAGGCCGATGCCAGCGATGGCGAACGGGACGGCCCACCCGCGCTGCCAGCGCACGAGTAGCACGACGAGGGCCAGCGGAACGGCCACCCACCACAGGTTGACCAGGCCCGTGCCCTCGAAGACCCCGCGCAGGTTAGGGTAGAAGCGCGAGAGCCATAGCGCCAGGTCGTAGTAGTAGCAGATGGGCGTCAGATCGCGGTTAAGCCGTACCCCGGTGGTCGCCGCAAGTTCAGCCCGCACTTGAGCGAAGCGGTCGGTCGTGAATACGTACTTGATGTAGCCCGGCCTCACCCAGCGGGTCTCGACGCCGCGCTCGGCCAGCCGTCCCGCCAGTACAGTGGGATTGGTCTCCAGAGGAGCGGCGGAGGCGAGGAAGAAGTTGTGCCTGCCCGGAAGCACGACTACCTCGGGAAAGACCTCGCGCAGTGTGTGATAGACGCTGCCGTTGCGCCGCGCTAGTTCAGGCGACCAGTAGTTCTCGGCCGAGGGCAGCCCCAGCGCGAAGATGCCGCCAGGGTTAAGCACCGCGCCCACTTCCTCGAAGAACTCCTGGGTGTAGAAACGGTTGAGCGCGCCGGTGGCCGGTTCGGGCAGGTCGAGGATGACGATGTCGAAGCCGCCTTCCAGGCCCCCCACGTAGTGGGGGGGCCGTGACAGCCTATCCAGCGCAGTCTTGACATATAACCGCCCATCAGTGAAAACCAGCCTGACGCGGGGATTGTTCAGTACAGCGGCGTCCTCCGGGGGCAGATAGGCCTGCGCCGCCTTGATCAACAGCGGGTCGAGTTCGACGTAGGTTACGTTGGTGATAGGGTGCTTGAGGATCTCGCGCACGTCCCCGGCCACGCCCCCGCCGACCAGGAGGACGCTGTGCGGGTTGGGGTGCGCCAGCAGCGGGAAGTGGGCCACCTCCTCGGGGAACGTCCCCTGTGTCTCGAAGGCCAGCAGGCCGTTCTCATAGAAGACGCGCTGCCCGTCGCGGACCTGGATGATGAGGCGACCGTAGGGGGAGTCGGCGGCGAAAGCCAGGTCGGACCACTGCCAGCGGAGGGTGGCGTCGTGGAGGGAGCGGCCCAGGGGCAAGGCAGCCAGGGCCAGGAGGAGCAAGCAGGCCAGGGACAATTTCAGGTTCCAGGTTCCAGGTTTCAGGAGTTGGAGGGTGATGGTCAGGTTGACTGCGCCGACGAGGAGCGCGGCCTGGAAGGGGTCCAGGTAGCGGATGAGAAGGAAACTGAAGAACGTGCCGCCGACGACGGCGCCGGCACTCTCCCAGACGTAGGCCCGGCCCGCAGTGCCGCCCCGCTCGACGGTCAGCCGCGCCCCCAGCGTGAACAGGAAGCCCGCCAGGAGGCACAGTGGGGCCAGGATGAGCACGACTGCCGCGACCATCGGCCCGAACTCGACGAAGGCCCCCGGCGTGACCCCTAGCAGCGTCCGCATGCCGCGCACGAGACCGATCTGTGCCGGGAGCAGCGCCGTAGCGAGTGCCAGCCCCGCCGCGAAGGTCCCCGCCCCCAACTGCCGCCGCTCTGCCAGCCGTCCCAGACCCCACGAACCGACCGCCACCCAGGCCACCCAGGCCGCCAGCACGAGCCCAAACAGCAACTCGTTGCCGTAGAAGGTGGCGACCAATTCGCGCATCAGCACGATCTGCGCGATGGTCGAGGTGAAGCCGACGGCGACCAGCCCAATGCTCATACCGTCACACCTTCCCCACCGTGATGACATAGAGTGCCGCTTCCTCCTTGCCATCCAACCCCAGCAGGTCGTTGAGATCGTCGTCGAGGAAGGCGCCGACGGCGCAGTCCCCCAGCCCCATTGAGGTGGCCGCCAGGTAGAGGTTCTGCCCGATGTGCCCCGCCTCCAGCAGCACGTAGCGGTAGGTCCGCTCGCGGTACTTCCAGCGTGTGCGCTGGAAGATGGCCGAGAGGACGAAGCAGACACCCGCCTGCCCCAGAAAAGCCTGTCCCACCCCTGCCCGCACCATCGCGGCGCGGAAGTCTCCCGCTTGCAACAACTCCAGGCCGTGCTCCTCCACGGCGTAATGGTAGACCCCCGGCTCCAGCCCCGTGACATCGTGCACCACCGCGTACACTTCAATGGGATAGAGCGCCCCGGCCGAGGGGGCGGCGCGGAGGCCCCAGCGGTGCTCGGTGATGCCCTGAGCGGCGTGCAGCAGGCGCGAGAGTTCCTCCCGCGAGAGGGGCTCGTCGGAGTAGTCGCGCACCGAGCGGCGCGTCTCGACTGTCTCCTCCAGGCTCAGTCCCTGGTAGCCGTGGGGATCGGGGAGCGAGATTCGTTCTGCGTCGGCGTAGGTCTTGTACCGCTCTGGCTGCCTGCCCCAGTCCAGCACTGCCCCCAGGGCCTGCCCTGTAAACGGGCCGGGCTTGCTCCACTGGTGGTACAACTCGCCGAGGTCGGCGGCCTCGTAGGGGAGTTCCGCCAGCCGCCGGCCGGGGATCAGCCGCCCCAGGATGAAGCCCCCCGCAGCCGACATGGCGGAGACGAGGAAGCCGCGGCGTCCCAGTAGCGGTGCGTGCTCACGTGGCGCTGGCGCTGATGGCCCCCGTGCCCGCCCGAACCTCCACCTCAGATAGGCCGTGACCCGCCCCCAGTTGAGGGCCAGGTGCAGCACGGCCAGAGCAGCGCAGGCGTAGCCCGCGTAGCAGTGGAGGGCGAATTGGTGAAGACCGAACAGGTCGGTCACCAGCCCGCTGATCGTCACGTACAGTCCGCTCAAAAGCATGGCGGCGATGATCAGGTACTGGAGGTCTCTGCGTTCAAATCTCAGTTTCATTCCTCCTCCCCAAATACCACTGCCGTGAACGCATAGAGGCTGGCCCCCTCGCGCCAGCAGTCGGGTGGCAGCCCGGCCTTGAGACACAGGTTCTCCAGGAAATCCTCCCGGTCCCAGCCCTGCTCCACCGGCACCTGCGGCAGCAGCACCCCTTGCCGTCCCCCCTGTACAATCACCAGCCCGTGGGTGCCGACCTCAATCTGCCCCGTCTTGGTGATGCGGCGCAGCGGCGAGAGGACCGAGATTTCGATGCTCACCTCGTCCAGTTCCTCGGCCGTCATAGGGGGAAAGCGCGGGTCGGAGGTGGCGGCGGAGACAGCCATCTCCTGCACGACGCGATAAAGCGGTGTGTCCGCCCGCAGGTGGCCGATGCAGCCCCGCAGGCTTGCCCTGAGCCCTGTCGAAGGGTTGCCTCTCTCCCTCAAGGTGACGAAGGCCCCGCAGTGGCGGGTCAGCGCCGGGTCGTCTGTCTCGTAAGTGGAGATTTCTCCCGTCTCCAGGTATTCCACGATGGTCGTGCGGGCCAGCGCCAGCAGTCCCTCCCGCTGCTGAGCGGTCAAATCGGGCGGCTCGTAGCGCCAGAACATCACTGCCCCGTACCCCACCACCTGCCCCCGGTCGCCGTAGGGGGAGTCGCCGGAGTTGGCGTAGCGCAGCACGGTCACCGTGTCGGCCCCCAGTCCTTGCGCGACTTGCATCGTCACCAGTATGGGGGCCTCGCCGCAGGCGCAGGTGACCAGGTTGGGGAAACCGGCGTGCATCAACTCGTCCGTCGTCTCCCGCACCCGCGCCGGGTCGAAGGTCTCAATGGCCCCCAGGGTGGCCCCGTCCACGGTGAGCGCATCGTCGTAGGCAGGGTAATGGGAGAGGTCGGAGGAGGCGATGACGACGGCCCGCCGGCCGGGGAGCGCCGCAAGCAGCGCACGGGTAAGCGCCTGCACCGTTTCCTCATCGTCAGCACCCATCAAGATCGGCACGATGCTGCAATTGGGGCATACCCGCTGCAGGAAGGGCAGTTCGATCTCGATGGGGTGTTCTCCCTCGTGGGTGGCGGGGTCAAAGGTGATGCGGGGGTCGGCCGCGATGAGTGCCTGGGCCAGTTCCACGTCCACCGGCACGACCCCCAGCGGGGTCTCAAAGCCCCCCTCGGCCCAGACGGAGATTGGGTCTGAGAGGGGCGACTGGTGGTCGGAGGCGATGATGACGGCGACGTCGTACTCTCCCTGCTCAAGTTGCTTGAAGCCGCAGGCGGCCACCGGCCCGGAGTAGACGTAGCCCGCGTGGGGCACGATGAGACCCATGGGCTCCCCATCTATCGGCTCGACCGCTGCCAGCATCTCGTCCACCATTCGCGCCAATTCATCCGGCTCACCAGGGTACCAGGAGCCGGCGACGACGGCGGGGCGGACCTGGCCAGAGGGGATGGTGGGGGAAGAGAGCGCGGTGGGGAGGGCAAGCATTGCCCCCGTGGCCTCCGCCGCTGGTGTGGCTGCCGGCGCGGCGCAGGCGGCGAGGAGGAAAGCCACTAGAGCCAAAGTCAGTTCCAGTTTACGAGTTGCAGATTTCATGCACTCATCCAAATTTCAGGACTTCTACCGCCTCTGGATTTAGAACTTGATAGCCAACAGCCTCCTGAGCGGTGATTTGAACTGCCAGAGGCTTCTTATCGCACCCTGTGACTTCTATCTCTAGCGGCGTCATCGTGGCCCAATTTCCAGCATTCCTATCCAAGATGAACGCATAATCGCTGTCCAGTTCGAGAATTCTCAACCTCGTGGATTCATCGAGTATCAGGTACCGCTCATTGCCTTCGTGCTCCATATGAGTTCTGAAATCAGGGTCATCTCGCCAAGAAGAGCTGATTTGTTGACCGGGTGCCAGCAAGACCTTTGCTTGATACCCAGCCTCACTTATCTTCTTAGCCGCTTCCGCCACTTTGTCGAAGGTCAGTTGCTTCACCTTGATAGGTTTTGTTGCTTCATGCTCAAAGATGGTCTTTGCAATATGAGCTGTCTCTGCTCTGACAATCTGATGCACCGCTTCGAACCCGACCCTCATTCCGACTTCCTGTGGTTCTCCAAGACCGATCAAAGTAAAGTCCCGCTTCTCAGGACATTGTATACGACAACTACCTCTAAGCTCAGTAGGTGCTTTCTCCCTACTGTTCTCGGTTAGTGCCAGTTGGCCAACCTGACTCTGCGATTGGTAGTATTCCAGAGCTTCTTCTCGGTATGCTTTAACCCGACTACTGTCCAGAGGCAACTTCTTAATGATGCCCTCGGCTTTTCCCATCCATTTCCGCCTGCGTTCCGTATCTGCCAGCCAGTCTCGTGCCTTCTCAAGTGCATCACGTGCCTGACCATTGAATACATCATCCCATCCTGCGATCACACGATCAACGTCCTCATATTGCGCCAGCACCTTATCCGCATAGGAGGGTAAATTGATGAGAAACCGATATGCACTTCGCAGTTCTTCGCCTATCGCTACCGAGTACTCGTCGTCTTGGCTCAGCAAGGCCTTGGTGAAGGCAGGAACCGCAGGATGCCAATCCCTATTGCGCTGTTGCAGCGCATAGGCCAGACAAAGCAGGTAGTATTGTAGGACATACATCTCTCCGCCGTGATAGCCCTCTATTGGCCAGTTTACAAATGAGCTGTAGAACATTTGATAGGTTAGGAACCCGATATTGAGATGAATGAGATTGGCATTGGCCCAAGATGCGCCGGCATCGGGCGGGTTCACATGCCGCCAAAGCTCCTTTATGTACCCGAACTCTTTCCGATAGAAGGCATAGACACAGATTGTGAAGAAAGTATCATATACCCCGGTTGTTGTCCACAGCGTTTGAAGCGCTGCTCTGGTGCTTCGTGCTTGTTCCTGGAGTTGTTGCTCAGATGCTGGTATCAATCGCTCAATCTCGGACATCCCGAGTTCGAAAACGTACTTGTTGGCGGGAGTAATTCGGGTATCTATTCGCAACGCCAGCGTTTCCCATTTCGCCCACTCATCTCGACTGATTGAAATCCCGGCGCGAGTAAAATCGCTGAGTAATTTTCTCAAACCAGGGTGAAATGAATCGTACAAGTCCTCAACTGACGATATGTGACTGAAATAGCCAAGTTCTTTTTTCCACAGTTCAGAATCTTGATCATCGATGATTGCTCTGTTAACCTGCTCGAGAGTACTCAGGCAGGCGGAGAGGTGTTCTTCGCTGAAAACCTTATGGGCTCGACGGAATATAGCCTCTCTCAAAGAGAGCACTAACCGGAACCTTGAAATATCCCTATGTTCTATGGCAATCTTAATGAATTCTTGATACTGTTGCAATATACCCTTCAGGATTTCCCTACTACTGCCTTGGTCTATCAGGGTGGTAGTAGTTTGGGCCAGAAGACTTGCAATATGTAACGTGAGTTCTTCATTCTTTTTCGCAATTGCTACTTTGAAGATACGGTAGTACTGATTTGCAACTGGTGAAGAAATGCCGAATCCAAGCAAAGCCCATGCGATGTCTTTGTCTTCTGTGGGAAGTAGCATTGAATCCGGGGCAATAAGAGCTTGTTGTATTTCTTGCAACGCATCTAAGTACTTCCTGGTGATCCCGTCCTCTCCTCGTTCAAATGCCTTGACAGCCACATCTCCCAATGATGTTACTGCATCCAAAACCCCCTGCCTGTCCCGTTTCTTCAAAGCTTGCAACCCTTCATTTCTAATTTGCTCGGCTAAGTTTCTTGGATCAAGGAGTCGAAGGGTTTGCTGAAAGTAGTAAGGTAGTGTCAGAAGGCAAAAAACGAAGAGCCAGGTCATAGCCAGAAATCCCCATTGGGGCATAGGCTGCGACTGAACACCGATGGCGATAACAGATATAAGGATGCACACAAGAAGAGAGAGAAAAGTCAGCCTGGTAGCTTGGTTTCCAATGAAGAAGGAAAAGAGACGAGGTGTGTATCTGTCAGAAGTAATCTCAACAGCAAGCACAGAGACTGAGAAAACTATCGCCAATATTCCCGCCAGTACCTGGGCCATAGTTGCCAGGAATGGGTTCGCAAGGTTTTCATTGAGCGGCGCATGAAGAGGAATTCCCACTATCCATCCTACGGTGACGGCAATGGCGATTGAAGTAATCACCAAACGGCCCCATTGTTTCCACTTCATGTCCAAACTCCTTTGGTTCACTGATCCGGCGGCCCGGGCGGCACCTCCACCGGTTCTCCCTCTGGCTCGCCGGGCCACCACACGCCGGGGATGGACTCGCCGCAGAACTCGCACGCGCCATTCACGATGTGATACTCTACCACACTGTATCCCTCGCGGCGGATGAGCACCTCGCCGCAGGCAGGGCAGTAAGTGTGGTTGGCCGCGTGGGCGGGCACGTTGCCGATGTAGGCAAACTTGACCCCTTCCTCTCGCGCCATCTCCCAGGCCCGCTCCAGCGTCTCCACCGGCGTCGGCGGCAGATTGGTCAGTTTGTACTGCGGGTAGAAGCGGCTGAAGTGGAGCGGCACGTCGTGGCCCAGCGTCTCGACTACC
>Ga0307437_1002272_pt1 | contig 12059 bp, 11 predicted proteins | sample SalMarWE160390MG_FD_202146 | JGI IMG/M metagenome (GOLD analysis project Ga0307437, IMG submission 202146) | Salt marsh sediment microbial communities from the Plum Island Ecosystem LTER, Massachusetts, United States - WE1603-90 | ecosystem: Environmental > Aquatic > Marine > Intertidal zone >...
CACAGAATTTTTAAAATATCTACTGAAGCAGCTCCTTAACCGCTGTTATGATATCTTTTACCTGAGGAATAGAAGCCTCTTCCAGAGTGGAATTATATGGAATGGGGGTATTAAGCCCGGCAACTATCTTTACCGGGGCATATAGAATGTCAAATGCTTCCCCGGTCACTCTGGCGCTTATATCAGAAGCAATAGAACCCCTTCTGCATGCCTCGCTTACTACTACCAGACGGCGTGTTTTTTTAACAGAATCCAGAAGTAGATCAATATCCATCGGTACCAGTGTCCTGGGATCAACGACTTCACAGCTGATCCCTTCTTTTTTAAGAGCTTCTGCAACTTCAAGAGATTTCAGTACCATATTAGAGTAGGCGAAAATTGTTATATCATTACCATCTTTTTTAATATCGGCCTTTCCAAGAGGTATAGTATATTCCTCCTCCGGTACAGGTCCTTTGACAGGATAGATCATCTTGTGTTCCATAAAAATTACCGGGCTGTTGTCCCTTATGGCTGTCTTTAAGAGCCCCTTTACATCATAAGGGGTAGAAGGCACTGCCAGTTTAAGACCCGGAACATGATAGAAAAATGCTTCAAGGCTCTGGGAATGCTGCGCGCCAAGCCCTTTTCCCACGCCTCCCTGAGTCCTTATGACCAGCGGAACATCAACTTCACCTCCGGTCATAAAGTTTATTTTTGCTGCCTGGTTTATAATCTGGTCCATCGCCAGAGCAGTAAAATCCACAAACATGATCTCCGCTATAGGTCTGAAGCCTGTGAGAGCTGCACCTATTCCCGCCCCTATTATAGTGTTTTCCGAAATCGGAGTGTCGATCACCCTTTCTGAACCGTATTTATTCAGAAGTCCTCTATACGCCTTAAAAGCTCCATTGTATACACCGATATCCTCACCAATTAAAAATACTCTTTTGTCCCTGTCCATTTCCTCTGTTATTGCTTCCCTTATAGCTTCCCGGTATTCTATTTCTCTCATCAGTTTTCCTCCACCTCTTTAAGGAACCTGTCAAGCCGTGGCTCCGGGCTTTTTTCGGCAAAAGCAACTGCGTCTTTTATTTTCTCCATTGCCCTTCCTTCAATTGACTCTATTTCCTTTGTGGTTATTATTTTCTCTTCAAGCAGCCTTTTTTTAAAATTAGTCAATGGGTCTTTTTTATTTTTGTAATATTCCACTTCTTCTTTTCCCCTGTACTCTGCGGGGTCATTGGGATGATGCCCGTAAAACCTGTAAGTCTTTGCTTCAATAAGTGACGGACCTCTACCTTCTCTTGCATGCCGTACAGCCTTCCCTACTGTCTCATATACTTCAACCGGATCACTTCCGTCTACGATATATCCCGGAATATCATAGGCACAGCTCCTCTTCCCTATATCCCTGCAGGCTGTAGAATCGTCCGAGCACATAGAAATCGCATACATATTATTTTCACAGACATAAATCACAGGCAGCTTAAATATGGCTGACATATTTAAAGCTTCATGAAACACCCCGTTATTTGCAGCTCCGTCGCCAAAAAAACATATTACCACGCTTCCTTTCCCTTCCATCCTGCAGCCAAATCCAGCTCCTACCGATATGGGTATACCTCCGCCCACAATTCCGTTTTCTCCCAATATCCTGAGCTCCATATCAATAATATGCATAGAACCGCCTCTGCCTCCGCAGTAGCCGGTAGATTTCCCAAAAAGCTCCGCCATCATTTTTCTTATATCTGCACCCCTGGCAATACAATGGCCGTGACCCCTGTGTGTGGAAATAATATAATCCTTTGCTTCTAATGCCTGGCATGCTCCCACGGGAACAGCCTCCTGGCCTATACAGGGATGTAGATACCCCCGGATTTTTCCTGCCTTATAAAGCTGCATAGCCTTTTCCTCAAACATTCTTATCTGTATCAATCCGCTGAGCATCTTAACCATTACTTTAGCGGGCATCACGGTCATATAATCCCTCCTGATCTAAAAATCTTGCCTAACCCAAATTAATTTTGAAAATAACAAAATAAACAAGGGCAATGCTATTTGATAATGATAATATAAATATTGAAAAAATTAAATTAAACCGGGTGCAGCTGTGTAATGACCCTGTATAATATAAAAGAAATATGATAATATTTTTTACTTGCAGTATTTGCTAACATTACGGTTTTATTAGATAATTTTTAAACTGTGTCCATATTAAGAAAAAAACATAAGGCCAGGAGACCCTCCAGAATAATAATAAGCATAATAGCCGTCTTCCTGACTATACAGCTGTTATTTATATTTGTACTTTCAGGCATTGTTTTCTTTGCCTTCCAGACTGTTTTGTCTTTTATGGAAGACCTGCCCGATCTTGAAGATTTCACTCCGGCAGAAAATGCCCTGACATCAAAAATATACGCTTACGACGATACACTTATCGATACCTTTCACGGAGAAGAAAACAGGGAACTGGTGTCGTACGAGCAGATACCTAAAAATCTTATAAATGCAGTCGTTTCCATCGAAGATGAAAGATATTATCAGCATAAGGGATTTGATATTGAAGGGATCATCCGTTCATTTATAATAAATCTTATGTCCGGAGACATAGAACAGGGAGCGACCACCATCACCCAGGGATATGTAAAAAATGTATATATCCCGGAGGAAAAATACGATATAACTTATGAGAGAAAGATAAAAGAGGCCGCTCTTGCCTACCAGATAGAACAGATCTACTCCAAAGAGGAAATACTGGAGATGTATCTGAATACAGTCTACTTTGGAGAAGGTGCCTATGGTGTCCAGACAGCTGCAAAAATATACTTCAACAAAGATGTGGAATACCTTAACCTTTCCGAATGTGCAGTGCTTGCCGGCCTTCTTCAATCCTATCTGTACTCACCCTATATTGACGAAAAAGCAGCTTTTGAGAGAAGAAATATAGTCCTGGCAAAGATGTTAGAACTGGGATATATAGATAAGGAAGAATATGACCAGGCTATAAAAACACCCATAATAACTCAGAGACCGAGAGAAGAAACCGAAGAAGATTTCGCGCCTTACTTTGTTGAATATGTAAAACAGATACTTATTGAAAAATACGGAGTAGAAAGGGTTTTTGAGGGAGGATTCGAAATATATACAACACTGGACCCGGAAATGCAGATCGATGCCGAAAATGCAATCGAAGAGGTTCTATTTGATCCCGAAGATCCTGCAGCGGCTCTGGTCGCTATGGATCCCAGAAACGGGTATATAAAAGCCATGGTGGGAGGAAAAGATTTTAGAGAGATGAAATTCAACCTTGCTACCCAGGCTAAAAGACAGCCCGGTTCCACCTTCAAAGTCTTTGTGCTGCTTTCTGCCCTGGAACAGGGAGTAAGCCCTTATATGACCTTTAATCCTAATGGAAACGTGATATTTGATATTGAATTCAGCGAACCATGGGAAGTCGGAAATTATGAAAAAACTCTTTACGAAACAGACAATATGACGGTCTGGGAGGGTACAGTCAGATCTGTAAATGTAGTATATTCCCAGCTTATTATGAGAATAGGAGCATACGGCATTGCCAATCTTGCAATGGATATGGGAATTGAGACTTCCCTGGAACCATACCCGTCAATAGGACTCGGCGGTCTTACCACAGGAGTATCACCTCTTGAAGTCTGCACCGCATTCTCAACTATTGCAGATTATGGAGTAAGACATGATCCGGTAGCAATACTAAAAATTACCGATAAAGACGGCAATACTATCGAGGAGTATCAGGAAGAAAGCAGGCAGGTTCTTACTCCTATTACCGCTTACCGGGCTATAGAGATAATGCAGCAGGTGGTTCAGAGCGGGACAGGCACCAGAGCCAGGCTTGAGGACAGGACCTGTGCCGGAAAAACAGGTACTACTGATGAAGCTGAAAATGCATGGTTTACGGGATTTACCACCAATCTTGCAGCCTGTGTCTGGATGGGTTATCCCGAAAAAAATGTAAAAATGGGTGTCATCCGTGATATAAGAGTAGCAGGCGGTTCGTATCCAGCTATGATCTGGAACCTGTTTATGACAGAGGCTACCAAAGATCTGCCCGTAGAAAATTTTGTAAGACCTCAGGATGATATTATCAATGTACAGGTAGTGGCCAATCCCGAGACAGGAGAGTTGATGATCCCCAACAGGTTTACACCGCTTGACCAGATAATGGTAAAGGAATTCCACTACGGTCAGGAACCGACCCAGCAGATGCCCATCCCTGCCGATGCTATACCTGTTATACCAATGGTATCGCTGATGCCTATCAATGAGGCCAATCATATATTGATCGAAGCCGGGTATACCAATATAGTATATAAAAACGAGCCGTATTCACAGGTTCCCTCCGGATATACACACCGCCAGTACCCTGTAGCGGGTCAACCGGTAGAGACCATAAGAAAAATCACAGTATGGGTAAATCCATGATTAAATTATTATGAATAAAAAAAATGACAAGGTAAGAGTCAGATTTGCTCCCAGCCCTACGGGCTATCTCCATATAGGGAGCGCCAGAACTGCCTTTTTTAACTGGCTCTGTGCCGCTAAGAACAGGGGCAGTTTTATTTTAAGAATAGAAGACACCAATATCGAAAGGCACAGGGAAGAAACGGTAGCCCTTATGATAAAGTCGCTAAAATGGCTCGGTCTTGACTGGGATGAAGGCTCTGACACAGGCGGAAGATACGGTCCATACAGGCAGTCCCAGAGAACCGACATCTATAATGAATACGCACAGAAGCTGGTTTCCGAAAAAAAAGCATACTACTGCTTCTGCAGCCCCGAGGAATTAAAAGAAAGAAGGAAAAAAAAGAAAGGGATAGAAGAATCCTATGAATATGACGGCAAATGCCGTAAACTCTCAACGGAAACCATCAAAACTAATATTGAAAACGGAAAACCATATGCAGTAAGATTCCTGGTTCCCCGGAATGAGACTGTAATCTTCAAAGACACCGTATACGGAAGTATAAAAGTCAATACTGCTACCATAGGAGATTTTATAATAATAAGGTCTAACGGCCTTCCTACTTACAACTATTCTGTGGTAATAGATGATGCATTGATGAAGATAACCCATATAATAAGGGGCGAAGACCATCTGACCAATACTCCAAAGCAAATACTTCTTTATAATGCTCTTGGCTTCAGTATCCCAGCCTTTACCCATCTCCCTATGATACTGGGAGAAGACGGCCAAAAGTTGAGTAAGAGACACGGCTCTATCTCTATTGAGAAATATATAGAAGAAGGATTTGTAAGGGAGGCCATACTAAATTACCTCGCTCTTCTCGGTTGGTCTTATGGTGAAAAGACCACTATTTTTTCAATGAAAGAGCTTATCAGAAAATTTAGTCTTGAGTCCATAAATAAAAAGCCTGCTAAATTTGATTACAGCAAGCTTTTATGGATGAATGGATATTATATAAGAAATATGGATGATTCCCGCTTAAAAAAGCTTCTGGAAAAACAGATAGAAGATTATCTGTCCGGTAAAGATGATTCTGAATTGGAAAATACATCAGAAGAGCCGGAATATAAAATTGAAAAGATTGTTCCTCTTATAAAAGAACGGATAAAAACAATAAAGGGAAGCATAGATCTTATAAAGCCGTTTTTTATAAAAATAAAATATACCAAAGAGCTAGCTGCTTACTTTAAAAATAAAAAAATTGATGCCCTGGATGTATTAAAAAAATCCTATGAGGCACTGAGTAAAATAGATAATAAATTCCCTTCAGAAAGTACCGAAAAAGAATTAAGGCTGATTTCCGAAAAACTGAACCTGAATCTAAGAAAAACAGCAGAGGTGATAAGAATAGCCGTATGGGGCAGCAATATAAGCCCTCCCCTTTTTAAAACTATGGAAATATTGGGAAAAGAATTGACCCTGTTTAGAATAAATGAATATATGAAGATTATATTATAGCTTAAAAATCATTTCCTCAGGAGCCAGGTCTTTTCCCTTTTCAATGACTTTCTTTGCAAAATAAGCTATAACCATTTCTTCAGCTGCAGGAACTATATATATCTTTGTTTTTGAAACTACTGAGTAATCAGACGAAATAAGGCTCAGTGCTCCGTTTAACTCCTTATTCCTGGCAAGATCCAGCCTTATTCCCATATAGTCCATATCTTCCAGACATCTTTTCCTGATATGTACATTATTCTCACCGATTTCACCGCTAAAGACTATACAGTCAATGTTTCCAAGCACAGTTGAAAATGCACCGATATATTTTCTTATCCCATCAATATAAGAATCTACGGCAAGCTTTGCTCTCTTGTTTCCTTTATTAGCTGCACTCAGTAGATCCTTAAAGTCTTCTATCTGAATTCCGGATGCGGCATTAAAACCGGCATTATCTGTCAACTCAGCTAGTGTATCTTCCACCGAAAGTCCGAGTTCATTCATCGCAAAAAGCAAAGCAGTCCCGTCAACATCACCAGCTGCCTTTCTCTGGAGCAGCCCTGAATCAGGTGAAAATCCCGCACTGGTATCAATTGATTTTCCATTTTTTACAGCACATACAGAGCTATTTTCTCCCAGATAAATCGTGATCAGATTTAATTTTTTGTCTTCTTCCATCTTATAGATCATTGCAGTCATATATTGGTGTGAAAGGCCGTCAAAACCGTTCTTTTTTATTCCCAGTTTTTTATACCAGTTCCAGGGAAAACCTAATAATCTTCTAAACTCGGGTATTGAATGATGGAAAGATGAATCAAAGACTCCGATAACAGGTACATCAAGAACTCTTCTTAATCCCTCGATCGCCTCCACACCTGATATGTTATTTGCTGAATTAAAAAATCTATATCTGTTTATTTCATCAAGTATTTTTTGAGTTAATATACCTGCTCCATTTCTTTCTCCGAAAGTACATTTAAACCCAATTACTTCTATATCCTGAGGACTACCTATTATACCGTTTTTAATATACCATTTTAAAAGAAGCTTCATTCCAGCTTCAAATCCTATAATCCTTACCTGTTCACCGGAAGGTTTTTTTGTACCGATTTTGTGAATGAAATCTGACCTTCCCCTGGTCTTTATTCTATCCACTTTAGCTTCGCCCAGGATCTCCATTTCATTTATATTTTTAATATCAATGATCTTGCTCTTGAGCCAGCTGCCCTGCGTACCCACTACTCCTACAATCATTCAATCCCCTTTCAGGAATTAAGATAAACCTTAATTCCCATAGTAAAATTTTTATATATATAAAAATTATTTTATCAGATTTAAAGCAATTTTTATAATTTCACCAACTTTTAACAAAAAAATAGAAAATCAAGCAGACAGTATGTAGATAGTTTTTTTAAGGGTGTTCTTTAAAAGTAGTTAATTTTTATCTTTGAATAAGGTTTTCAAATCAGATCTTAATTTTTTTATCTCAGTGGAGATTTCTCTCATGACTTTGACTCTGTTATCACGGAAGGTTAAAAATACTTTACTTCCTTTCCCCAATTTTTCTTTTATTAGGCACCTTATAAAAAAAGATAGCGACATGCCCATTTTGCCTGCCGCTTCTTTCGCCCTGTCCATAAGCTCTTCATCCAACCTGAAACTATACATCTTAGTGTTCATAATATATAAATAATAAAAAATTGTGACAGTTTTGTCAACTTATATCCCCTATTTCATTTATGAAGACAGAATAAGAAGTAAGGTTGATTTTTGAAATTATTTGTGAAATAATCAGATCATTATTATTACTAATACTATAATAATAATAGTAATTAAATACCAAGGTAACTGCCATGGCTAAAGAAAAGATTTTCTTTGACAATGCTTCCACAACAAGAATCGATCCTGAGATCCTTAAAGAAATGGAGCCTTATTTAAAACAGCATTACGGTAATCCCTCAAGCTTACATGACTATAGTGACAAGCCAAAAAAAGCAATAGAAAAAGCAAGAAAGCAGGCCTCAGATCTTATCAGTGCAAATAAAGAAGAAATATATTTTACATCCTGCGGCACGGAATCAAATAACTTTGCACTATGGGGTCTGGCCAGAGCTAATAAAGACAGGGGAAATCATATAATATCTTCCGCCATTGAGCATGTGTCTATACTCAATCCTTTAAAAGAACTTAAAAAAGAATGCTGGAAAGTAAGCCTCCTCCCGGTCGATGAATACGGTCTTGTAAATCCGGAAGATGTAAAAAAGGAAATCACCAAAGATACTGTACTTATATCCATTATGCATGCAAATAACGAGGTAGGAACCATCCAAAAAATAAAGGAGATCTCAGATATCACCAGGGGAAAAAATATCCTGTTTCACAGCGATGGTATAGCTGCAGCAGGTATAATACCGGTAGATATCGCCAAACTCGGTGTAGATTCATACAGCTTTTCCGCCCAGCAGATGTACGGTCCAAAGGGGGCTGCTGCTCTATATGTTAAAAAGGGAATAAAAATAAAACCCCTGCTTTTGGGAGGTATTCAGGAAAAAGGAAGAAGAGCAGGAACTGAAAACGTACCTGCTATCGCCGGTTTCGGCAAAGCATGTGAGATAGCCGGAAAAGAAATGGATAGAAATATCAAATATATATCAAAAATGCAGCAAAGTCTGATAAAAGGGATAAAAAGTGAGATCAAGAATATTAAACTAAACGGTCATCCTACTGAAAGACCCCCCGGGAATGTGCATATAAGTTTTGAATTCATAGAGGGAGAATCAATACTCCTTATGTTAAACATTGAAGGAATAGCCGCTGCCAGCGGGTCTTCGTGCGCTTCACATGCACTAAAAAGTTCTCATGTCCTTCTGGCTATGGGCCTTGCCCCTACTATGGCTCAGGGCTCAATACTGTTCTCGCTGGGAAAGTATAATACTCAAAAAGAAGTGGACAGAACCCTTGAAGTTCTTCCGCCAATTATAGGCAGGCTCAGAAAAATGTCGCCCTTATACAAAGAATAGAAAGTACTTGAAAGTAAAGATTAAAAATAATATATTGATTAAAGCCCGGAGCTTTGATACCAGGTAATTTATATATCTAAAAAAAGAGGTAACAATGATTATGTACGGTAAAAAAGTCATGGACCACTTTATGTCTCCAAGGAATGTGGGAGAAATAAAAGACGCAGACGGCAAAGGCGAAGTAGGAAACCCTGTCTGTGGAGATATCATGACTTTCTATATCAAAGTCAAGGATAATAAAATTGTCGATGTAAAATTTAAGACTTTCGGCTGCGGTGCGGCAATTGCGGTATCCAGTATGGTAAGTGAAATGGCAAAGGGCAAGACGGTGGATAAAGCACTGAAAATCACTAATAAAGACGTTGCCAAAGAGCTTGGCGGTCTGCCTAAAAACAAGCTTCACTGCTCAAATCTTGGTGCTGATGCACTGCATAAGGCCATCGAAGACTACCTTGAAAAAAATAAAAAATAGCAATCAACTAAACCAGCATGACTGAGAAAAGACAAAAAAGCAAAGTAAAAAAGTCGCCGTTCAGATGCCCTTACTGTGATATAGAGCTTAGGGACAGCGAGGCTGAATATTGTATTTTCTGTAATTTCAAAATCAACCATTGCAAGGTATGCAGTTATCCCGTCACTGATAAAATGAAAAAATGTCCCAACTGCGGAGCAAAGTTATAGAAATATGGGAAAGAGTAGTAAAAAAGTAAATAAAATAACTGCTGACAAAGATCTGGACTGCATCGACCTGTACTGTCCTGTTCCAATATATGAGACCAGGAAAAAAATAGACAGCATGAAAAAAGGCCAGATACTTAAGATGACTGCAGACGATCCAGGTTCCGAACCGGATATAAAAAGCTGGGCCAGGATGACAGGCAATAAACTTTTAAAAATAGAAAAAGACGATGATAAGTTTATTTTCTATATAGAAAAAACAGAGTAAACTAAACTTCTCTTTTTCCCGCCGCTATGTATATTACATTTTGCCACACAACAAGATTTCTGTTAGCATTATTATACTATTCACACTGGGGAGTCGTCTAAAGGTAGGACATGCGGCTCTGGACCGTAGAGCGGGGGTTCGAATCCTCCCTCCCCAGCCAATATAAATCCCAATAATTAGCAATTAGTAGTCAAAGTTGTATAATAATTATCATGAAAAAAAATAAACTTCATATTTTCATTACCATTCTTATAATCATATCATTATTCAGTTTTGCTGCTGTCTGTAATCAGTGCGCAACTGCTACCGAAGAAGAAAAGACAGATGTCGGAGAAGAGGAAGTAACTGAAGAGGAAACAACCGGTGAAGAGGAATCTATAGAAGATAAGGAAGAAGCTACAGAAGAAGATACCGACACTACAGAAGAAGATACCGAAGAGGGAGAGGAGGAAGCCGAAGAAGAAGCTGAAGAAGAGGTTACAGATGAAGAAAATGAAGCTCCCGCCATAAGCCTTGAGATATATGAAGGACCTCTTTACTCATCAGCAGATGACGTATGCTACTGGAGGGTAAAAGCAATCATAACCGGGAAACCAAGTCCTACCGTAGAGTTTAATAGAGATGACAGCGGTGGCGCATGGGGTTCTAAAAAAGCACAGGTCAATCTTGGTGATCCCAGTGAGACATTTACACTCACTGCCAATGCTACTAATTCAGAAGGAGGGGCTAAAGACTCAATAGTACTTACCTGGAAGTGTAACAGGCCTCCGGAGATAGCAGATATAGTCATGATAGGAGACCATTTTGTAGGAGTAACATATACTGTATCAGTCTCTGCCAGCGATCCTGATGGAGATACCCTTTCATATAATTGGTCCGTAAACGGTGGAAGTTTGAACAGTAATACAGGAAATGCAGTTGACTGGACCATGCCTGCTACAGCAGGTAACTACAAAGTAACCGTTGAGGCTGATGACGGCAATGGAGGAAATGACCAGAAAACCAAGACTGTAACAGTTACTGATCTTCCCGTATTCTCCATGAATGTTCCCATAGCTCTAGGAGAAGGTGGATGGATGGTAAGTGATACAAACTTTGGCCAGTCTGATTCGTGCTATTGTGCAGGAGACTCTGTAGGCGATAATACCTATAAGGGCTATATAAGTTTTGATATTAGCGGACTAGCTGGCTCTACTATAAAGAGTGCTACTCTGACATTTAATTTATACATTGCTGTTGGAGATCCTTCCTCTTTTGTCCCACTATGGGTATCTTCAACGTATTGGGGAAAACGTTCCATAGGAACAGCAGGCGATTACAATATAAATAGTGACCCTATTGAGAACTTTAGTACTCCCAACTTTACGTATCATGATTCCAAGCTTAAAATATATCTAAAGAATGCTATTACAAGTGGAAAGGAGAGATTTCAGATAGTTATCTTCTTTACAGGAATGGCTACAGATAATGATAATAATCAAGATCTCTGGTCATATAGTAAAAATACCGTTGATTTGGATGTAACTTATACACCTTAAAGAAAAATTAATTATTTAATGTATTCAGAGTAACTAAAGAGCTTTTGTGTTTACCTGCAAGTATTGTCACAAATTTAAATAAATCTTTTAAGAATTTTTGATTTTTAACCCTGGTTAAGATCTATTAATAACAACAATTTATAAATTATTTTTTGATTATTGATATTGTTTTTATAGAGAAATAATATTATGGGCTAAAATTTAGATTTCTGGTTCGAATCCTCCCTCCCAGCCAGAAATTCAATTAATTATTAGGCAAATTCTAAATTAAATTCTTCTATTTTATGTTTAAAGCTTATTATTTCTTCATAATAAAGAGTTCTAAATGTGTTCAATATCCCCAGCCAATCACAATTTGCTATGATTTTAATTCTTATTCTTGTGATTTTAATCATTAGTGTACTTTTATATAAAATTTATATTTATATAGATACTATTATATAATATAAAAGCATACATAATGTAACCCTAAATAATGCTATATTAAAGCTTAAACTTGAAACGACTACGTAAAATATTTTCTGTAATTTTAAAAGCTCTTTGACATTATGTCCATCACTCTCCAAAATATGTAAATAATTTAGATAAAAAATAAACATAAAGGAGAAATGATGGACACAAATAAGGAT
>Ga0307437_1002274_pt1 | contig 12056 bp, 7 predicted proteins | sample SalMarWE160390MG_FD_202146 | JGI IMG/M metagenome (GOLD analysis project Ga0307437, IMG submission 202146) | Salt marsh sediment microbial communities from the Plum Island Ecosystem LTER, Massachusetts, United States - WE1603-90 | ecosystem: Environmental > Aquatic > Marine > Intertidal zone >...
CCTACGTGACAGCCAATCCTCGGCGGACGCTCGCGAACACAGGTAGATCAACGAGGACCTCACCGGCGCTATCTCAGCGTCAAACCGGCAACTGGCGGACTCTGCCGGATGCTCCCGGACGACCTAGCTCTGACCTCGGATCAGATGATGTGGCACTTCAGGCCACTCTCTGTGGTCGTGCCGCGCGGCGGAGCCACTCGAATGTCTCTCTGTTGTGGTGGTGCGGGGCGAGGAGGAAGGCGGCGGAGACTCGTCGGGATCGGCGGCGGCTCCGTGCGGCCGCCGCAGGCAGAACGTCCGTCCACCGTCGGCCCCGGGTGGCTGAGCGCCGAGGCCGCCGCCGAGACCCGGCGAGCTTCGCCGACTGACACCACGCTCTTGCAGGAGCTCCCCCAGCGCCGCCAGGCGCGCCCATTCGCCCCTCACCAAACGAGCCGGCCCCGAAGGACCGGCTCGTTCACTCTTCCGCGATGACCCCCTACGGCTTCGCCCCGGCGAGCGCCTTGCCGCCCAGGTACACAGCCCCATCTCCCAGCTCCTCCTCGATCCGAAGCAGCCGGTTGTACTTCGCCACTCGCTCCGACCGCGACGGCGCACCAGTCTTGATCTGGCCCGTCCCCATCGCGACCACGAAGTCGGCGATCGTCGTGTCCTCCGTCTCGCCCGAGCGATGGCTGACCATGGCCGTCCAGCCGGCGCGCCGCGCCATGGCGATCGCGTCGACCGTCTCGGTGATGGTGCCGATCTGGTTGAGCTTGATGAGCACCGAGTTGGCCGAAGCTTCCTTGATGCCGCGGGCGATGAAGTCCGGGTTGGTGACGAAGATGTCGTCGCCGACGAGCTGCACCTTGGAGCCCAGGCGCTTGGTCAGCTCCGCCCAGCCCGGCCAGTCCTCTTCGGCCAGGCCGTCCTCGAGGGAGACGATCGGATACTTCTTGATCCAGCCCTCCCAGAGGTCGACCATCTGGCCGGAGTCGAGGGTTCGGCCTTCCTTCTCGAGCTTGTACTGGCCGACCTTGCCGTCGGCGCCGGTGCCTTCGACCAGGACCGAGCTGGTGGCCGGGTCGAGGGCGATGGCGACCTCGTCGCCCGGCTTGTAGCCGGCCTTCTCGATGGCCCGCAGGATGACCTCGACGGCTGCCTCGTTCGACGGCAGTGAGGGTGCGAAGCCGCCCTCGTCGCCCTGGCCGACCGAGAAGCCCTCGGCGCTGAGGATCGACTTGAGGGCGTGGAAGACCTCGGCCCCGGCTCGAAGAGCGTCGCTGAAGCTGGCCACGCCGACGGGCGCGACCATGAACTCCTGGAAGTCCGTCGAGTTCACGGCGTGCTTGCCGCCGTTGAGGATGTTGAAGAACGGAACCGGCAGGTTCCGCGAGCCGACGCCGCCCAGGTAGCGGTACAGCGGCAACTCGTAGCTGGCCGCCGCGGCATGGGCCGCCGCCAGCGAAACGCCCAGGATGGCGTTGGCGCCGAGCTTGCCCTTGTTGGGAGTTCCGTCCAGGGCGATCAACGCCCCGTCCAGGCCGGCCTGGTCGGTCGCGTCGCTGCCCAGCAGCTCGGGGGCGATGATCTCGCGGACGTTCTTGACGGCCTGCAGCACGCCCTTGCCGCCGTAGACGGCTTTGTCGCCGTCGCGCAGCTCGACGGCCTCGTTGACTCCCGTGGAGGCGCCCGAGGGCACGGCTGCGCGGCCGACAGAGCCGTCGATCAGCACGACGTCCACCTCGATGGTGGGATTGCCGCGCGAGTCGAGGATCTGGCGGGCTTCGATCAGATCGATTGTCGTCATGGTCTCTCCGTGGCTACTTGCGGTCGAGCAGGATAGCCACGCCGGGCAGCTCCTTGCCCTCCATGAACTCGAGCGAGGCGCCGCCGCCCGTCGAGATGTGAGTCATCTTGTCGCCCAGGCCCTGCTGCTCGACGGCCGCGACCGAATCGCCGCCGCCGACCACCACGGTCGCCCCGGCCTGCGCGCGGCCGGCCAGGAAGCGGGCGATCTCCCTGGTCCCGACAGAGAAGACCGGGATCTCGAAGACGCCCAGCGGGCCGTTCCAGAAGACCGTCTTGACCGGCTCGAGAGCCTTGCGCATGGCGTCCAGGCTGACCGTGCCGATGTCGACGATGTTCCACGAGGCCGGCACCTTGTCGACCGAGACGGTCTTGTACTCGGCGCCGCGGGTGACCTCCTTGGCCACCACCACGTCCGTCGGCAGGACGATCGTCGTCCCATGCTTGGCGGCCGCCCCCATGATCGCCCGGGCGTCCTCGACGCGATCGGGCTCGACGAGGCTCTTGCCGACCGACTTGCCCTGGGCCAGCAGGAAGGTGTTGGCCATGCCGCCCCCGATGACCAGGACTTCGACCTTGTCGACGAGGTTGCGCAGGACCTGGATCTTGCCGGAGACCTTGGCCCCGCCGATGATCGCGGCGAAGGGGCGCTCCGGGTTCCCCATGAGCTTGCCCAGGAACTCGATCTCCTTCTCCATCAGGAGGCCCGCGTAGGCGGGCAGGAGATGAGCGACGCCCTCCGTGGAGGCGTGGGCGCGGTGGGCGGTGCCGAAGGCGTCGTTGACGTAGACGTCGGCGTAGCCGGCCAGCGCCTTGGCGAACTCGGGGTCGTTGGCCTCTTCCTCGGCGTGGAAGCGGAGGTTCTCCAGCAGGATGCACTCGCCCGGCTTGAGGCGCCTGATGGCGTCCTCGGTGCCGGCGCCGAGGGCGTCGCCGGTGACGTTGACCTGGATGCCCAGCAGCTGGCTGAGGCGCTCGGCGACCGGCCGCAGGCGCATGCTGTCCTGGACCTTGCCGTTGGGCCGGCCCAGGTGGCTGGCCAGGATGAGGACCGCCCCCTGGCTGAGCAGGGCCTTGATCGTCGGGAGGGCGGCCACGATCCGGCTGTCGTCCGTGATCTTGCCGTCCTCGAGAGGAACGTTGAAGTCGACGCGGACGAAGACGCGCTTACCGGCGGCGTCCAGGTCCCGGATCGTGAGCTTGTTCATCTGAACCTCGGGTTGGAAACCGAGCCGGTTGGCCGGGCGGCAAGCGTCGCCCGGCCTTCCGGCAATGGCTCTGACTAGAGCTTCTCAGCGATGAGCTTGACCAGGTCGGCAACGCGGCAGCTGTAGCCCCACTCGTTGTCGTACCAGGACAGGACCTCGGCGAAGTTGTCGCCGATCACCTTCGTCAGGGCAGAGTCGACGATGGAGGAGCGAGTATCGCCCTTGAAGTCCATCGAGACGAGCGGCTCGTCACTGACGCCCAGGATGCCCTTCATCGGGCCGTCCGCGACCTTGCGGAAGGCATCGTTGATCTCCTGGGCCGTGGCCGTCCGCGAGAGTTCCATCGTCAGGTCGATGATGCTGACGGTGGGCGTCGGGACGCGAAGGCTGAAGCCGTCCAGCTTGCCCTTCAGTTCGGGAATGACGAGCGAGAGAGCCCTGGCGGCGCCGGTCGTCGTCGGGATCATGTTGAGCCCGGCCGAGCGCGTCCGGCGCGGGTCCTTGTGGGCCACGTCCAGGATGCGCTGGTCGTTGGTGTAGCTGTGGATCGTGGTCATGAGGCCCTTCTCGATCCCGAAGTTGTCGACGAGGACCTTGGCCACGGGCGCCAGGCAGTTGGTCGTGCAGCTGGCGTTGCTGATGATGTTGTGGGTCGCCGGGTCGTACTTGTCATCGTTGACGCCCAGGACGATGGTCACGTCCTCGTTCTTGGCCGGGGCGCTGATGAGGACCTTCTTCGCGCCGGCGGCGAGGTGGGCCTTGGCCTTCTCGCCGTCGGTGAAGATGCCGGTGGACTCGATGACGATCTCGACTCCGAGATCCTTCCACGGCAGCTGGGCCGGATCCTTGATCTGCAGGACCTTGATCTTCTTGCCGTTGATGATGATCGAGTCGTCGGTGTGGCTGACGGTGCCGTGGAAGGGGCCGTAGGTGGAGTCGTGGGCGAAGAGGAGGGCGTTGGTCGGGACGTCCACGATGTCGTTGACGGCCACGACCTCCAACTCGGGGGCGCGCTCCAGGATGGCCTTGAGCGACTGCCGGCCGATGCGACCGAAACCGTTGATGCCGACACGAACTGTCATTTGATCCTCCAGAAAGCGGATGCCGCGCGCGGGTCAGCCCAGCGCGGATGTGGACTTGAGGCGATCGCCTTGCCAGGCTGGGTCGCCCAGGCGCGAGATCACCAGCGGGTGACAACCGGCCAGGCCCACGTCCCCGCCGAGCTCGGCGGGGACGATCTTGACCCGGCTGCGGGGGGTGCGAAAAGCGGTCGAGGCGACCTCCTCTCTGGCCGGGCCGAGCAAACGCTCGCCCTGGCCGTCGGCGATGGCGCCGCCGACCACGATGCGCGATGGATTGAGAGCGTCGACGAAGCCGACGCAGGCGACGGCGAAAGCGCGCCGTCCCCGTTCGAGTATCTGGTGACAGGCCTCGTCGCCGGTATTCTCGCCCTCGGCGACATCCCTGGCCTCGATGGCATCGATGCCCTTCTTCGCGGCCCGGGCGGCCAGGAAGGGGCTCCTGCCCTCGTCTACGGCCTGGCGGGCCTTGCGGGCCATGGCGTTGCCGCCGACGAAAGCTTCCAGGTGCCCCACCGCCCCACAGCCGCAGACCTCCTCCATGGCCACGGGGGTGTGGCCCAGCTCGCCGGCCATGCCGTCGGGGCCGTGGAGGATTCGACCGTCCGTGACGATCGCCCCTCCGACCCCCGTCGACACGGTCAGGTAGATGAAGTCACGGCAATCGCGGGCAGCGCCGAAAGCCATCTCCCCCAGGGCGGCCACGTTGGCGTCCCGCTCCAGGAAGGTGGGCAGGCCCAGGTCCTCGCCGATGGCCGCGGCCAGCGGCACGTCGTGGAAGTTGGGGCCCATGTTGGGCGTCTGGACGACGACGCCACGGAACGGATCCACCGGCCCGGGACTGGAGATGCCGATGCCGGCCAGGGCCTCGGACAGCTCGGCCGGGGCGCCGGCGCGGGCGGCCTTGAGGGCATCCGCGCAAGCCCGGACGATCGCCTCCGGCCCGTCCTGGACCGGCGTTCGACCTTTGGCGTGGACGATGCGAGTGCCATCGTCGACCACGACGGCCGCGCGAATGTGCGTGCCGCCTACGTCTAGCGCGAGAACAGGCCGGGTTGACAGCGTGAAACCTCACCCATGGGGATTTGGTGGGATGCGCGCCAATTCTAGCAAAGCAGATTCGGTGCCCAGTGGGCCGGTCGGCCCGATGAAGGCACACCGAGACGCGCTGAAGGCGGTGACAAGGGCAGTCCCATCGGCGCCCGGGGACGGCCGTTTGGCCCGCGGCGGCCGGGCTCTCGGTGCCCGGCGGCGGGCGCTGGGGCTGCCCTGGTGAGGGCACAGCCCCCGGCCCCCGTCCCGGCGGGGGCCGCGGCTGAGACGGAGACTAAGGGGGGACTAGGACCCGCCGATCCGAGTCACCTTGGCGCCGCAGTGCGGGCACGTGCCCTGGGTCGCGGGCTTGCCGTTCTTCATGGTGATCTGCTGCGGATTCTGGATCTCGACCATCTTCTTGTCTCTGACGCAGTAGCCCTCTGCCATTTCGGGTTCAGCCTCCTTGCTGTGCGATGGGGCACCGGCGCCCTGCGCTCCGGGCCTTTTCGACTGCGGCCTGGGCGCCGCGATCACGGCGGCCCGAGAGCGCTCCGCCGTCAAGGATAGTCCAGCCTCAGCTTCCCGGTGTGCGCTGCACGACAGCCTGGGCCAGGCGACCGGCCAGCCGCCGGGCCCGCTCCATCGCCCGTCGAGCGGCGTGAACGGCCCGGATGAGGCCGTCATGAAGGCGCAGCCGGAGCCCTGGAACCGCCAGAGCGGCCAGCCCCACGGCGCCGGTCAGCACGGCCAGCAGCCCCAGCAGGATGAGCAGGGCCACGGCCACAGGCCCCGGGCCCGGCTGGGCCGTCACGGCCAGGGCGGCACGGCCGGCCTCCGCCCCGGGGAGAGCCGGAGCGGCTGAGCTGGCCGCCGGGTGGCTGGTCTCAGGGCCTGTGCCGCCGTCCGCCGGCGCCGAGGCCGCCGGCCAGTCGCCCGGCCCGCCTCCACCGGGCAGGGCCAGGATCCGTTCCGGATCCACGGCCACCAGCAAGCCCTCGGGATCCTGCGCGACAGTCCCCACGACCTCCACGGCGTCGCCCGGCTGCAGCAGGCAGATCGCGTCGGCGGCCGCTTCTCCGCCCAGGCGCACGCGGCCGGTCCCGTCGTCGAGCACGGCAACGCAGCCGTCGACGGCGACGACCAGGCCGGCCACCGTCACCTCGCGGCCGACCAGGCCGGCCAGATCCGAGACGGCCGTGATCCCGCCGGCGCCAGGGGTGCCGCCGGTAACCGCCGCTCCATCGGTTGAGCCCTGGCCGGTGCCGGACCCCTCCCCGCCGGAACCGCCCTGCGACCCGGCGGACGCCGTCGGGACGGGCGGCCCGAGGCGCAGGTCGGCGGCGCTGCGCGGGATCACGTAGAAGAGATCGGAGTCGGACGTGTTGCGCCGGACGATGCCGGTCACCATGGCCAGCCGGCCCGGCACCAGGCCATCGGTCGAGATGCCGGCCCCCGGTTCGCCCAGGACCGCCACTGCCTCGCCGGCCACGCTCAGGTCCGCCCGCCAGCGCACCCCGGCCCGGGTAAGGCGCGTGATGCGCCCCACGACGGTGACGAGGCGCCACTCATCCTGGGCGGCCACGGCCCCAGCCACTTCCTGGGGAACGGGCACGGCGCCGCCGCTGAGCGGCTCGACGATCGTGGCCAGGACGCGGCGGCCGTTGTGCAGGCTGCTCACCCGCCCCACCACGCGGACGCGCTCACCGATCCCCGGCCGGGCGGCGCCATCGGGCAGGATCACCGCCACTGCCGCGGTTTCGTCGTCGACGACGATGGTGGGGCCGCCCCAATCGATTATCCCGGCGGGCGCGGTCACGATCGCCGTCACGTCGACCCACCGCCCCCGGACCGCGAGGCCCGTCGCCAGGTCCGTGTAGAAGACCACGCTGGGCAACGGCTCCACCGACGGGTCCACGTCCGGGTAGTCGGTGACTCCCGGGTCGATCGACAGCACATCCAGGTCGTCGCGCCAGCGGAGCCAGAGCTTGTAGCCGTCGAGGTTGCCCGTGGCCGTGGCGTGCTGGCCGACGACGCCCGTCACCCGGACCAGCTGGCCCCGTGAGACATCGGCCTTGGAGATGCCCGTCAGCGGATCGGCGAACACTCGCACCGAGCGCCCCCCGTCGCCGATCTCGAAGACGAGCCGGCCGTCCTCGCCCTGGACCGATTCGACGAGCCCTTCGAGGGATACGAGCGAGCCCTCCAGCCCTTCTCCGACGTCGGCCGCCCGGGCCGGCACCGGGGCCGGCGCCTCGCCCTGGGGCCCGAGCACGAGCAGGCTCAAATCGCGGATCTCGAGCTGCCCGTAGGGCGTGGAAAGCGTGCCCGCAGCCTCGACGGGCTGCCCCACGCGCAGGCCCGCGGGCGACGGCAGGCGGACGAAGATGCCGCCGGTTGGGTCGGCTATGGCAAACAGGAGCTCCGATCCCGTGAGGCCCGGGGCCATGGAGACGCTGCCGGCGACGTGGACGTGCGCCCCCGGCTGACGCAGTCGAGCCTGCCCGATCGACTCCAGGTCCGAAGGCGAGGGATCCGGCGAAGAGGCGGGCTCCGATGGCCCGATCGAGCCTGGCGCGATAGTCGGGCTCGGCAGGGCGGTGGAGCTCGGCAGGGCCGACAGTTCGGCCGAAGGCTCGTCCGAGGTCCCAATCGTCGGGTCCCCGGAGGGGATCTCTGTCGCGGTCGGCTCGGGCGCGGCCGCCATGGCTTGAGGGTGGGGACTGGCCCGGACCAGCCAGTCGGCCGAGTTGTCGTTGCTGTCGAGCCAGTTGCCGGCCGGCGAGCCCGGCCGTCTCTCGAGACTGGATCCGGCCGGCGGCGCGGGCGCCGGGGCGCCTTCCGCATAGGAGTTCGCGGCCGTTCCCCAGCTCAGGGCATCGATCACGCCGCCGTCGCCACGACGCAGGACGACGGTTCCGCCGTCCCCCGCAAGCCCCCCGGCGTAAGTGGCGTCGGCCGTGGCCGCGTAGGCTCCGGCGGCGTTGGCCACGAGCAGGTGCTGTCCCGGGCCGACCGGCAGCGGCGCCGCGAAGGCCACCTTGAGCGTCACGCTGGATCCGGACGCCGAGACGTAGGCCAGCTCGCAGCCGCCCAGCTCGACCGGCGCGGAGCCGGCGTTGTAGATCTCAACGAACTCGTCCGAGGCGGAGGAACCGCCCGTGGCCACCTCCGAGAGAAGCGCGCCCCGCGAGGAGGGCCAGGGCGTGGCCGCGTAGCCGGGCGCGACTGCCGCCCAGGCGGCGATCAGGATCGTGAGCAGGGAGGCCAGGCCGGCCGTGGCCCCGCGACAAGCGGACATCGGGCACCTCGTGAGCGCGCGGCGGGGCAGACACCGGATTCATACGCTCGGCGGCTCATCGGCGGCTCATCGGCGGCTCAACCGCGGCTCATCGGCGGCTCAACCGCGGCTTATCGGCGGCTCATCGGCGGCGCCTCAGCCCCCGCGGGCGCCCGGGCCTGCGACCCCGAACTGCCCCGCGTCGGTCCGCCCGCCGCCAGGTTGGACTACCATTCCGGTGCGCCGGACCCTGGAACTCGGGCCGGGCAGCCGGATCATTCGCCCATTCGATCGAGGAGATGTCGTGGCTCGCGCCAAGAGGACCGATAGAGCGGAGGCACGCCGCCGCTACCGCGCCTACATCGCCCACGTGGAGCAGGAAGAGGCGCAAGGCGACGAGGCTTTCGACGACGGTGCGACCCGGGCGCGAGCCGACGAACGAGACGCCGAGCGAGACGCCGAACGAGACGCCGACCGGGGCTCGACGCCGAGACCGGTACGGCGGATGGGCGTTTTCGGCGCCATGAAGGCCGCCACACGGCAGGTCCACTACCTCGAAGACCTGCGCTACGGGCCGCGGTTGGTGACCCGCACGCACGCCGTCTGGGTGCCCTCGGTAATCTCCATCGCCACTGCCGCGCTCGCCATCTCGCGCGTCAACAGCGGGACGGTGGACGAGGTCCGCAACGACGCCATCATCCAGATGGCGATCGGCTTCGTCCTGAGCCCCTGGATGCCGGTCATGCCGGGCCTCATCGCCGGCTTCTTCGCGCCGCGAGCGTCGTGGCTGGCCGGCGCGCTGGCCGCGCTCGTGGCTACGGCCGCTTTCGGGGCCGTGGTGGCGGCGCGTCCGGAGGTCCTCTATCTGGGCGCCGCCGACATGACCACCGCCGACGTGGCCGTCCAGACGGGGACGATGATGGTGTACGCGGTGCCTTTCGGGGCCGCGCTGGCGGCTTTCTCGGCCTGGTACAAGCGCTTCCTGGAGCTGATCGGACCGGCCTCCCAGCAGAAAGCGGCCGCCCGCAAGCAAGCCGCGCGGAAGCAGAAGGCCAGGCGTCGCTGACCCGCCGCCAGGGCTCGCGCGCTGGCGCAGGACGAGCGTTCAGCCGCGCCGCGTCCCCGAATAGCCGAGCGCCCGAACGCCCTGCGGCCCGGCCGGCCCTCCGACCGATTCCGCCATCGCCGCCAGCGGCTCGATCCGGCGCGCCACGACGTTGACCACGTTTGCCTCGCGCTGCAGGGCCCCCTCCACGTAGAGCAGGGCATGGCGCCGAACCACTCCCCGCAGCCGCACCCAGGCATCCGGCCAGAGGGTGACGTTGACCATGCCCGTCTCGTCCTCCAGGGCCAGGAAGACTGTGCCCCGAGCGGTCATCGGATGCTGGCGGGTGACGATCAAACCGGCCAGCTTCACCGGGCCGGGGCTGCGATCCGCCAGTGAGGCGTTGGTTACGGCGCCCAGGCGGTCCAGTGCGGGGCGGAACAACGACACCACCTGCCGGCCGGCGTCGAGCGACAGGACCTCGTACGAGTCGCCCAGTCTCTCCCGCTCGGTCAGAAGCGGAAGGTCTGGCGCAGCCGTGGGCGGCAGGCGCAGGTCCATCGGCCGCGCGCCCCCGGCCCCCGCCCGGGGCGCGGGAGCGCGGGTGGCGCCCATCACCTCGCGCAGCTGCCACAGCATCTCCCGCCGCGGCCGCCTCAGCGAGTCCAGGGCGCCGGCCCGGATCAGCCGTTCGATCGTCTCCTCCGGAAGCCCCGTGCGATCCACGACATCCGCCAGAGAGCGGTACGGGCCGCGGGCCAGCTCTTCGTCCAGGCGCCCGGCATGCTCCTCGCCAATGCCCTTGACCAGGGCCAGCCCCAGGCGGATCCCGTAGCCGGCGGCCCGATCGGCGGCCCAGCGCCGCCGCGCGGCTTCCGAAGGCACGACGCAGCCGGATGAGCGCACGGCGGCCGGCCGCCGGGCAATGCCCGCTCCTTCGGGGAGTAGCTCGTCCTGCCGCCCGACCCATTCGGTCGTGGTCCTGTACGAGGAGGCGTTGACGTCCACCGGCAGAACGGCGACCCCACGGCGCTTGGCGTCGTTGACCAGCACCTCCACCGGGTAGAAGCCCATGGGCTGGGCATTGACCAGGCCGGCCACGAACTGGGCCGGGTAGAAGAGCTTGAGGAAGGCCGATTCGTAAGCCGTCCGGGCGAAAGCCGCGGCGTGGCTCTTGGCGAAGCCGAAGCTGGCGAAAGCGGCGACCTGCCGAAACAGCTCCTCGGCCTGCTCCTCGGTCAACCCGCTCTTGCGCCGGCAGCCGTCGACGAAGCGGCAGTGCAGCTTCTCCATCTCGCGGCTCGAGCGCCAGGTCCCCATCGCCCGCCGGAATCCGTCCGACTCGGCCGGGGAGAAGCCGGCCACGGTGATCGCCAGCTGCATGACCTGTTCCTGGTACAGGATCACGCCCAGCGTCTCGCGCAGGACCGGCTCCAGGCTGGGGTGCAGGTACGTGACGGGCTCGATTCCCTGGCGGCGGCGCAGGTAGGGGTGAACGGCGTTGCCCTGGATCGGGCCGGGGCGAATGATCGCCACCTCCACGACCAGGTCGTCCAGGTTGCTCGGGCGCGACTTGGGCAGGGTCTGCATCTGGGCCCGGCTCTCCACCTGGAAGACGCCCACCGTGTCCGCCGCCCGCAGCATCCCGAACACCTCCGGCACGTCCTCCGGCAGGCGGTCCAGGTCCACGCAGGCGGCGCAGTCGCGCTCGATGAGCTGCAGGGTCTCGTCGATCGCGGCCAGCATCCCCAGCCCGAGCAGATCCAGCTTGATGAGTTTGATCGTCTCGACGTCGCGCTTGTCGAACTGGACGACGACGCGGTTGGGCATGGTCGCCCGCTCGAGTGGGGCGATGTCGATCAGGGGCGCGGCCGTCACCAGCATGCCGCCCGTGTGGATGCTCAAGTGGCGGGGGAAGCCGTCGATGCGGGCACAGAACTCCAGCCAGCGCTCCCATTCCGGCATGCCGGCCGTCGAAGATGCTCGCGTCTGGACCCCGCCGACCACCTTCGTCCGTTCGGAGCCGCGCTCCGCCGCCCGTTCCGCCGCCAGCATGGCAATGCTCGCCGGCGAGTCACCCGGACCTCCCTCCGCGTCCGACCCCACTGGCCGCCGCTTCGTCAACCGCCGCCGCTGTTCCAGCGCCGACCCGCCGCCCATGTCCGCCACGGCCGTCTCGCGCTCCACGACCTCGGCGAAGAAGCGCTCGAAGCTGCCGTCGGCCCGCAGGTCGTCCCGAACCGCTGTCGCGTCGTAGGTTTCGAGCGCCCCGGCCACCCGATCGACCAGCGGCCGCGGGAACCCCAGCGCGTAGCCGACCTCCCGCACCGCCGACCGGGCCCGGTAGGTCACCAGGTTGCAGACCATGCCGGTGTGCTCGACTCCGTAGCGCTCGTAGACGTACTGGATCACCTCTTCCCGCCGCTCCGAGGAGAAGTCGATGTCGACGTCCGGATAGGCGGTCCGGCCCTCGTTGATGAAGCGCTCGAAGAGGAGGTTGTGCCTGATGGGGTCGACACGGGTGATGCCCAGGACGTAGGCCACGATCGAATCGGCGGCGCTGCCACGACCCTGGGCCGGGATCCCGCGCCAGCGGGCGAAACGCATGATGTCCCAGCAGATCA
>Ga0307437_1002277_pt1 | contig 12044 bp, 11 predicted proteins | sample SalMarWE160390MG_FD_202146 | JGI IMG/M metagenome (GOLD analysis project Ga0307437, IMG submission 202146) | Salt marsh sediment microbial communities from the Plum Island Ecosystem LTER, Massachusetts, United States - WE1603-90 | ecosystem: Environmental > Aquatic > Marine > Intertidal zone >...
TATAATATTGAGATCTGCTTTTCCTGATCCACCGCCGATACATAAAATTCTCAATTTTTTGCCAGCATATTTTTGGTTTATTTTTTTTGGGATATGATTACTGAAAATCTCTACCTTATCATTGGCAGAAAGGTAATTAAAATAAACCTTTTTGTCTTTTTCAAAGAAGTCAAATACTTTTTTAGGATAGGCTCTTTTGTTTTTCATTGATGAAAAAAGTTAGGTTAGAAATTTATTGATATTTTATCATTTACCTACAAGATTTGACACCTAAATCTGATATTGCTAGACTGGATTTGATGCAGAAACTGGCTTTTGATATTGGTGAGACACTGGAAATTAAACCAGGGGTCGGGGTGAGCAGTTTGGGAACGCTCGGGGACATTGTCTCCAATATCCTGCCTAATATTTATCTTCTGGCGGGTATCATCTTGTTTTTTCTTTTGATTGGTGGCGGTTTAATGTTCCTTACCAGCACTGGACAAGAAAATCCGGAAGGGGCGGGCAAGGGCAAGCAGGCTATCACCGCGGCTTTAATTGGCTTCTTGATAATCTTTGCCAGTTATTGGATAATACAGATAATTCAAGTCTTAACTGGAATTGATATCCTGAGCGGAGGCGGACGATGATTTTGGAAATTTTCGGCGCAATTCAAAACCCACTAGCAGGCGGTTATGGAGGATTCGCTGAAGAAGGTAAAGGGCTAGTCGGTTTTTTAAATAATATCATCCGACTTCTAATTGTTGTTGGTGGTCTTTTTGCTTTCTTTAATCTTATTCTTGCTGGCTATGGTTTTCTAAGTGCGGGGGACGACCCGAAAAAAATGGGTGCCGCTTGGGCAAAGATTTGGCAGTCAATGATAGGACTTTTGTTTATTGTTAGTTCTTTTGTTTTAGCAGCCATTTTTGGCTTTCTCTTATTTGGCAATCCCACCGCTATTTTAAAACCTACAATCTATGGTCCGGGAACGCCATAATTCAGAAGAGAATTATCCGAGCGAAGCGAGGTATAATTAAAACCATGAAAGAAAAACTTTTAGCTGATGTTCCTCTTGATGCAATTGGCGGCACAAAGGGTTTTGGCCCGTTTGGGCATCTTGGCACAATCGGCGACGTTGGAACAGCGGTCGGTTATTTCACTCAAATTATCTCCAATATTATTGGTATCATGACCATTATCGCCGGTATCTGGTTCGTTTTTATGTTTGTTGCCGGCGGTTTTAGTTTCTTAACGGCTGGGGGCGACTCGAAAAAAATAGGTGAGGCAACTTCAAAAATCACCTCAGCTCTAATTGGTTTAGTGGTTGTTGTTAGCGCCTATGCTCTTATTTCTCTTATCGGCGCTCTTTTAGGCTTTAATATTTTAAACCCTCAAGATATCATTACAACCTTAGGCCCGGGAGGATAAAAACTGATGAATTTTTTAAGTACTCTCCTTACCAACGGAGAAGTCCCACCAAAAGGGGGGATTTATAATCCCGTTCTTCCCCACACTTGGGGAAAAGGAGGAGCAGAATTAATTGCCGAACTTATCGGTAAAATTCTCAATCTGGCTTTCCTGGTTGGTGGCTTAATTCTTATTATTATGATCATTATCTCCGGAATTCAATGGATGATGGCGGGCGGCAATAAAGACGCCATGTCTTCAGCTCAAGGAAGATTGACTTCGGCTATCATTGGCTTTGTTGTCCTCGCTTCAACCTATGCCATCATTAACCTTATCGCCCATGTTTTAAACGTCGGCTTCCTAAAAGATTTGATTATCATCTGGCCGACTGTTTAGAGTAAGCCTTTTTAAAACCATGGAATTACCTATCAGTAATATTGGTCAATATTTAACCGCTTTTTCCATCACCTCAATGGGCCAATTCTTTCCCAGTATCTGGACAATCCTCTTAATCATCGCCGTGGTGATTGGCTTGATTATTTTTCTCATAGGAGCAATCCAATGGATAACCTCTGGAGATGATAAAGAAAAAAAGACTGGCGCCAGAAACAAAATTATGGCCGCTCTAATTGGTCTTCTCATTGTCCTTTTAGCCTGGGTGATTTCTGGATTTCTTATGGGAGCCTTTGGTTTTCCTACTGTTTTTCAAATTCCTGGTGGCAACGATGGTGGAACTTCCGCTGGTCGCTGCACAGACGAAAATGGCAATTCAGGTCAAACCTGCGATAATCTCAATAAGTGCGATATTGCCGGGGGGTGTAATCCTGCCTGTTGCACCTCAACGGCTGATTGTCCTCCAGGCCAACACTGCAGTATTCCTAACGGGTATTGCCAATCAGGTAAAAGTTGCAGCACTCAGACAGCAACTCATAAAGACTGTGTTGGAAACCAATGCGTTTATGTGCCTGGTGAAGGGTCTGACAAATGCACCTGGAATAGCGACTGCCCATTGTAAATTGACAAATTGAAAGTCAAAGTTTTATCATTATAATTGTTAATAGGAAAGGGGGTGAGAAAATGGAAAAACTGAAAAATCTGGCTAGTTATTTGATGGTTGCTCCGGTTTTCGCGCAAGAACCAATCAGTATTCTTCCAGGTGGACAGTTTGCCAATTTAGGAAATATCACAATTCCGGGAATTGTTTCCGCGGGCGTCCGAATGATTCTAGTCGTCGCTGCCCTGATTTCTTTTGTTTTCCTGATTATTGGTGGCATCCGATGGATTACCTCAGGGGGAGACAAAGAAGGAACGGCTAAGGCCCAAAGCACCATCACCGCGGCTTTAATTGGATTAGTCATTGTTTTCGCCGCCTGGGCAATCATTAAATTAATCGAAACTTTCTTTGGAATCGAGATTTTAACTTTGACGATTCCCACTATCGGAGACTAAAAACAAGGTAGTTTAAATCACTAAAGTGTTCGAACATCTACCCTTGACGGTAGGTGTTTTGGTGTTGTAAAGTGAAAATTGATGATTAAGCAAATCTTTGCCGCCCAACCCTATGTTGAGGAAGTAGATGTTGTCACTATTCAATATCTTGAAACAATCCTCGAAAACTTCCTCAATATTGCCATTCGTCTTGCCGGTATCGCTGTTTTTATCATGCTTATTATCGGCGGCTTTAAATGGATGACCGCCGGAGGAGATCCTAAAGCGGCTGAATCAGCCAGGAACACGATCACCTACGCTATTCTGGGATTGGTTTTGATTATCGGCGCGTACGTTATTCTTCGCTTTATTAAAGAATTTACTGGCGTTGATATTACCCAATTCGAATTCCCTAGCGCTCCCTAAGATGAAAAAATTGCTGCCCGCGATTCTTGTCTTTTTTATTCTTTTCTTTTTTTATTCTTCTACGCCTTCGTTCGTTCTAGCCGCGCCTTGTTCTCCGGTTGGCACCAACATCGTTGCCAATTTTGACCGCAAAAATCTTGAATTTATTGCCAAAAACACTAATTGCTCAGGGCCAATTCCTATCACCATCCTTATTACTCCGGTTTTAGTCCAAAGACCAGAATTACTCGTCCAAGTTCAAAAAGACCTCAAAGAGCTAAATTTCAATCCGACCTGGCGACCCTGGGGTTTTGTTAATCCTAATTCTCCAGAGCTGCAAGATTGGATAACTGCTTTTAGTTATCTGAAAATTGGTCAGCTTCAAGCTTGGAACGAATGGAACCGATACAAAGAAGCAGGCTCGCTTAATCCTGCCAGAGACGCTCAGGTAATTCAAGCTTTACTTGATGCTCGAGACGCCGGCAAAATCAATATCCCTATTGGCAACACCCCTCTTGATCTACTTAATTATACAGACATGAACTATCGTGACTATTGGACTGCCTTTTATAATGAATGTCAAACTTGTCTTGATAGGCTAGATTTTATTGTTTCCAATGTTTATGCCCCCAGTCAATACGGACCTAATAGTGTTAACGAATTCATTAAGGTTTGGCAGGGGGAATTGGATTTCTTGAGAAATTTGGGTGTTAATTTATCCAATAAATTCTTTATCATCTCTGAGGCAGGCTTAGCCCCCGGCGCCTATTCTGATTTTAATCAAAGACTAAGAGATACTCTTCTCTTTGCACAAGCGCTTGAAGATTATATCTTAGCCAATCCTGGCGCTTTCCCTAATCTTGATCAGATTACCTTTCTCTTAATGAATGATGATACCGGGGAACAATTCCTTATCTACCGAGAGTGTGATGAAAACGGAGAAAATTGTGTTTGGAAAGTGACTAATTATTTAATTTTCAATTTCAATGTCCCCGGCTCTCTATTACCTCCTGGTTTCTCTCTTACCTGCACTCCTTCCAATCCCGGTGATCCCGATTCTCGCCCGATTCCTTGTGACGCCTGTAACGTCACTGACCTTTTAACTCCTTCTTGCGCCACTGCCTTTACTGTTCACGACCGAGTGACCTATCAAAGGGGCGATGTTGATTTTTGGTGCCCCGAACCTGATGGCAATCCCTGGCTAGAAAAAGACTGGGGCGGTATTGTTACTGTTGATCCCTCAGATACGACCATCCCTTTTGTGGGTAAAAAAGAACAGGAAGATGAGCAGAAATATTTGGCTGATTATTTCGAGGGCACCGGTTATTATTACCGCCCGCCCTATAATTTCAACAATTCAGTTGAACGCCGCCGTTTAATAGAAGAGGGCGGTGTTTGGAGAAAATTAGCTCCCCAAAGTCTCCAAGATAAATACAAAAAAGACATGGTTGAGCGGGCGATTAAAAGCAAAGCCTCTGCAATTCAAGAGGGAGTAATTCATGATTATTTAGTAGAATACAACGGCGAGTCGGCCCTGCTCTCTGACTTTAAGGGTCATTTCCCCCCCGAAGATCCGAAAGAACGAGGCAAGTGGGAAAAGGAAACCAAGTGGGGAAAACTTTGGGTAGCTGTCCCGATGTTTTCTCGGGAGGATACTCACGGCTATATTATTCCCTACTTAGGCGCTCGAATTAAAGACTCTTTCGAAATTCTCAATCCCGATGCTCAAGTTGAAAAAGTCCCTCATTTAGCTAGACTCTACGAGGCCAGCCAAGCAATCAATCTAATTCTCCTTCCTCTGGTTCAAGAAGCAACTCAAGCTCAAGGAAAAATAAAAACCCTTTTAGCTTCAGCCGAAAAACAGGTCTTGGGAGAAAAAATTATTTTAGCCCAAGCTGCGCCTGACTTTCCTTATGGATGCAAATGGTATTACTCCACTAACCCTAGTGACCCAACCGATTGCAGTTGTATGGCGAGTGGAAATTGTCGAGGTGAACATGGTGGCTGCTGTCCGCCGCATGGATTCTGGGGGGTGTGTGGCTGGGATGACTGTCAACCTCAAATTCGCTGTCCCAACCCGCCAGAAAACGGTTGTCCTGGCGCCTGGATAGTCGGCGGTCCCTTATCTCCTGAGGGACACGAGTGTGGCTTGCCCGACCCTCTGCCGGTTGATGCTTGTTTGCGAGAAGCCATTACTGACCCCAATCCTAACGATGACCTCTGTTGCTCGCCAATCCAGATTGCTTTATCAGCCACTGACCAATTCGTCAATAGTGACTATATCGAATGCGGGGTTGAGGTGAAGTGTTGGGAAAACGAACAAGGAGTAACAACCTGTCGTGATGCTTGCGAGCAGACAAAAAGCCATGCCGTTAATCGTCAAGTTGGTATTCAACTCCTTCACCCCTATCTTTATGAAATTTGGCAGTCCTCTACCGAGAAGCCAAAAGGATTTTTTAATATTATCCGTCCCGAAACAGCGCCTGAATTTGAGGAATTAGATGCCTCCAGCACTATCGCTTACAGTTATAGTTCTGGCAACGCCGCTCCTTCCATGGGCAACTTTTATTACCCTTATCTTGGTGGAATTCAGAAAGCTAAAAAATGGGTAATTGATGCTCTTAATCCTCTTAGGAACACTAAAACACCGGGTTTGGCTTCACCGATAACTCCATTCTCGCCCACCACTCCAACCTCTCCTGTTGCCCTTGACTACACTTTTGATTACAGAAATCCTAAGGTAACGATTAGTGAAGCGGCAAAAGCATCGGCCATCCGAATCGCTCTTGCCTCATGGCCCAATTCAAAAATCGAATCCCATTGGGATTTTGTCTATAATCAAGCGGTTTCTCATGGCTGGAATCCCGCTTTTGTGATTGCTCTCTGGATTGAAGAATCAGGCGCCAGTGGGGTTTATACTTTTGATCTTGGTTGCCTGGGCGCAGATAGGGATAATCTCTCCGGTCAGCTTGATTGTCTTTTTGCCCGCCCTTATGCCAACACCAGTTTTGAAGAATTTATGTGTATGTATTCTGAAGGCCACTATCCTTGTCTTTTCGAAATCAATCCCAATTTCCCGGGCAATTTAAAACATTGGTATGATCGCCTGACTCAATAACTTGCAATTATTGATAGATAATGATAATTTAAAAATAATGAGTCTGCCTAAATTTTTTAAGAAACCTAAGTTCCTACTTTTCTCTGGAATCATCCTGAGTTTATTATTAATCTTCGCTTCCCATAGCTATGCCATGTACTCCCCAGGAGAAATAACCGCTCCCGAAGAGACACCTAAGGACTACAAAACAAATATCTGGGAACCGGCTGTTTACCAGACCGAAGAAATAAATCAGCAAAGCTTCTCTAATGAGACAATTATGGCTGTCTCTGCTTCAATTAGTGACCAAATATTAGGCTGTGTCAACTGCCCCCCAAGTTATCAAGGACAAAGCGCCATCAAAGGCTTAGGTAATTTAATGGCGAAGATGTATGCTAACCCCCCTGCTTCATCAGTTGAATATTTTGCTGATCTGGGAAGAAATTTAGGCGTATTCGCTAAGCCGGCTTATGCCCAAGGGATAGGTTTTGAAGGATTAAAACCAATTCTCCCTATCTGGAAAGCTTTTCGTAATATTGCCTACTTGTTCTTTGTTATCATCTTCGTCTTCATCGGTTTTGCGATTATGTTTAGGGTGAAAATTGATCCTCAAACAGTGGTTTCTATTCAAAATGCCCTGCCAAAGTTAGTTTTGGCTCTAATCCTGGTTACTTTTTCTTATGCCATTGCCGGCTTTATGATCGACCTTATTTATGTCTTTACTTTTCTGGCCGTCGCTCTCTTTCAAAACTCTAGTCCCCAGTTGATAACTAAAGGAATTGCTGAAGTTCAAACTTCCCTTCTTCAACCCAGTATTTTCAACTTTATCAAAGATATGTTTAGCAGTCATCCCGAAAACATTGCCGGAGCAATAAGCCAGGCGGTAGAACAAATTATTGGTGTTGGGACTTTTACGGGCGCCGGGCTTGGTTTTGTTGCCGGGGGAATTGCCCTCCTGATCTTTGCTATCGCTCTTCTTTTCGTCACTTTCAAAGTTTTTTTCCAACTTCTCATGGCTTATATCGGCATTATCTTAGGGGTAATCCTCGCTCCCTTAATGTTAATGCTCGAGGCTGTGCCGGGGCAAGGAGGACTAACTAATTGGCTCAAAATGATGCTTTCAAATATTATTATTTTCCCTCTTGTGGCGGTTGTGCTTATGCTGGCTGCTGTTCTAACTGGTTCGGAAGGGTGGGGTGTCCCTCAAGGAATTGGTTACGGTCAAGGAACGACAGGCTGGGTAGCGCCAATGATTGGGATAGGCACTGACGCCACTCAAGCTTTAATCGGATTTGGAATGATGTTAATGTTACCCTCAATTATAGATATGGTTAAGAAAGCTATCGGCGCACCGGGAATTGGAGCGGGAGTAATGGCTCCGATTGCCGGTGCTGCAGGGGTGGTTACGGCTGGGCCAAGAGCTCTTTGGACACAAACTGGTGGAGCAGTAATGGAAGAAACAAGAAAAGCAAGAGCAGATACGATAAGGAGGGGACTACCAGGACCAGATTGGCTAGTAGGCAGAAGAGAATCAGCATAAGAAGATTAAACAACCTCCAATTTTTTTATCTTTGTTCCATTTGCTTTGCCGCTTGTCTGGCAAACTCCAATATCGGTGCAAAGATAAAAAACAAAATTCCACCCACAAACCCACCCACACCAATTTTGTCTAAAACTTCTTGCGTCACCCTAATAGGCCCAATTCCCGGAATAATTTTGAGAAGTTTAATTTGGTCTCTCAAAAGACCTTCAGCATATTGAGGTGAATAACATCCTTTTTTCACTGCATCATCGATTGATCCGTGAGTGCTAACAGAGTTTAATGACTTTCCCAACCTTAAAAGCTCGCCATCTGAATCTCCTAAGCTGTAACCAAGGATTTTCTCTTCACCAGTCTCAGGATCAATCACTTTCATAGGTCTAATAAATCTATAGTCTTTAAATCTCTCAAACCTCGGCAAGATTCCTAAAGTAAATATTTCTGTAAAAAATCTGGTTGCTTTCCCTGGTCCTTTATAGAATTCCAGCCAATCTTTATGTATTAAAACCATTAATCTATCTCTTTCAGACCCCCCTGTTGGTTTTTGACCACCAAAGCCGGTTTTATCTGGAGTACCCCTGAGATGCTTAAAGAGTTCGCCAAACTTCAGATAATTTTCAAAGGTGGGTAAGTCTAAATAACCCTGATGTCCCACTAAAGCCGCCCTCACTTCATCAGCCACCCGAGTTGCATCCAAAACATCAGCTGATAATTGATTCTCTCGAGTAATTCCTATTTTTTCAAAATTAACTTTTGTCAATTTATCTTTATCCTCGATTTTTACTACATTGATAAATCTGTCTCCAATCCACTCACGATGCTGCCTTAATCCAAGTTTTTCAAGCTGTTCTTTTTTAAACACACTAGCCAAAAAGCCACCACCAAACTTATGGGTAAAAACTTCTAAACCAGTAATTCTTCTTGGTTTCCCTGTCTTCTCATCTATATCTTTCTCGTCTTCTCCAATCTCCCGCCTCATCCAATCCACTAGTCCACCTCTTCTCCACCACCTGCCGCCCTCTTTTTTTGTCCTAAATGCAATGCGATTATATAAATGCTCCACTCTAGCGCGGAAGAAGTCACCACCAGTTAACTCAGTAATATCATAACCAGAAGCCATGCCCATGAGAACAAATAATCTCCCTGCTTCAATCTTCGCTAAACCTCTATCTTCATCAAACATAGGTTCTTCATCAATCACTGGTTTTAATGTCCTCTTGTTAATTATAAGCTCCTTACCCGCTAATCTTCTTTTCATCCTTATTATCCAAGCGCTAATTTCTCTCTCAAGATCTTTCGTGTCCTCCCCTTCCGCTTCTTGTTCTTCCTTCTCCCCACGAAGTTTAACTATTCTCTCAGCGTCTTTTTGAAACTCCATCAGTTCCTCGACTACTTTCTTATCCTTTAAACCAGCTTCTATTTTCGATAAACTTAAGACTCCGGTGACGTTTTGGAGCGCTTCGGCGCTCGATGCCGCATTGTAACCAAGAAAACAAGCATGCTCCACTCTCATTCGGTCGAATTTTTCAGAGTACTTCTGCCATTCTTTCCTTAATTCCTTTTCTTCAGGACGCTTCGCCAAAAACATCTCAAGAGCATAAGCCCTTCGCCAGTTCTCTGCAAACGGGGTATCAACAACTAACAACATTTTCAGCTGTTCGTTAACAAATTCTCTTCTCTCTTCAGGAGTCGAAGCTTCCCAATCCGGAGGTCTTTCGCCAGAAGGGGGAAGAATACCATGTTCTTGAGATAACTGAACGGTCTTGTGAATCTGCTCATAAGCAGACACGGTTGTTTCAACCATTTTCCCCAATTCTTCAGCATGCTCATGCAGCTTTTTCTCAACATCCTCACGCTGTTCAAGTTCTTTGTCTAAAAATTTTAACAATACTTCTTTTCTCTTTTCAAGTTGATCAAAATTCTCATCAAGACGTTGAGCTATTCTATTCATCACCCTTTCGAGCTCCTCAAATGACTTAATGTTTTTATTTCTAATTTGATCATCCAGAAGCTCAAAAGCAACTCTTAAACTTGCTGCCTCTGTTTTTAAATCTCTAAATTCCTCTCTTACTCCTTTCGCCTCTTTTGCAATGCCACCGAACAATTTTTCAACCATTTCTTCCGCTGAGTTTTTCCTTCTCTCTTTCGTCTCAGTTGGAAGCTTAGGCTTTTCTTTCTTTCTTTTCTTTTTTTCTTCTTCTGGTTTTTTCCCTTTCTTAGAGGGAGAGTCCTCACCAGACCCACGTTCACTGTTTCTCATGGCTTGAATTTTACAACACTTTAATTAATTAAACAAGTTTTATTTGCCCTATTTTGCTTGTAATTTGACCTATTTTGAGCTGGTTGAAGTAGGTTGTTAATCTGTTTAGAATAAGAAGGTAACCATGGAACAACACGCGGTACCTCAACATATTTCTTCTTATCAGTTTCGTCTCGTAGGCGATATGACGATCAGACAATTTGGCTTTCTGACCAGTGGTTGTATTGTTGGGCTATTCTTCTATGTCTCACCTTTAGCACCGCTGATTAAATGGCCCCTGATTATCTTCTCAGTTTTTCTTGGTTTTGCTATGGCTTTCCTGCCTATCCAAGAAAGACCTTTAGATCAATGGATTGTCTCTTTTATCAAAGCCGTTTTCTCTCCCACTCAATTTGCTTGGAAAAAACAACCAAAACAACCAGCTATTTTTAAGATTGCTACTAAAGGGGGAATTATTCGTAGTGCCCCAACCCCACCACCAGACCGAAAACAACTAACAGAATATCTCGCCACTTTACCGACTGAACCTAAGAGTCCGCTTGACGAACAAGAGGAAAATTTTGTTAAAAAAGCCCTTAATATGTTCCAGTTAGTTAAAATGCCTATGCCTGCTCCTCAACCAATGAGTAGACCGCCAACACCAATGCCACCAGTCCAATCAATTCCTCCAGCACCAATGCCGAAACTACCGCCTAAACCTAAAGTCGTTCAGCCAATTAAAGCAAAACCTTTTATCCCTCCCAAGAAAAAAAGAGTTATTTTGCCTGAGGAACCAATGCGACCCAAGGAGCTCAGAGTAGAAGCCAAACTTAGTCCAAGCCTGCCTTTCCCTGCTCCACCTTCTCAACCCAATACTTTAGTGGGAATGGTTCTGGGCCAAGAAGATAAACTTATTGAAGGAGCGATTATTGAAATCAGAGATAGCCGGGGTCTCCCGGTCAGAGCCTTAAAAACCAATAAAATAGGTCAATTTCGAAGCGTCACTCCTTTAGATAACGGTCAATACGAGATTGAAATTGAAAAAGAAGGTTATCAATTTGATATCCTTAAAATTAGATTAACTGGCGCGGTCGTCAATCCCTTAGAAATCCGCATCAAACCAAAATCCCGTTTGGAAACCGAAAGTTCCCAATTAGGGAAAGAAAAAACTCATGAATCTGCCCAAAACACTTGACCCGACCAAAATACCGATTAGGGCTTCCACCCAAGAACATTTGGACATTGAAGATGTCCAGGATGGGATTATTATCCTCAAAGATGGCAGTTGTTGTTTAGTCATCGCTACCACCGCCATTAACTTCGGTTTACTTTCAGAAAAAGAACAGGAAGCGACTATCTATGCCTATGCCGGTCTCTTGAATTCCCTTACTTTTTCTATTCAAATTGTCCTTCGTTCTCAAAGAAAAGACATCTCTGGTTATCTTGAACTGGTTAAGCGGGCTGAAGAAAAAGAGACAAAAAAAGAAATTAAAGAGCAAATTCAGAAGTATCGCCAGTTTATTGAAGAAACCGTGGCTAAAAATGATGTTCTTGACAAAAAATTCTATTTAGTTATCCCAATGAGCGCTTTAGAACTGGGGGTCAAGCAAGCTCTTACCTCGGCTTTTTCAAGAAAAAAACTCCCTTTTAATAAGGATTATATCCTCCAGAAAGCAAAAACCAATCTTTATCCTAAAAGAGACCATCTTCGCCGTCAAATTGCTCGTTTAGGCCTTAAAGGCAGACAACTTAATACTCAAGAACTTATTCAGCTCCTCTTCAATGTTTATAATCCGGAAATTAAAGGTCAACAACTAACTGCTGCTGAACAATACCAAACACCTTTGGTGGAGCCGGCAATGGCAAGAGCGGAAAAAGAAACTCCGCCAAGCCAACCACAGGTAAGTATGACTAGCGAGCCAGTGGCAGAAAAAATAGAACCTGAAAAC
>Ga0307437_1002278_pt1 | contig 12039 bp, 12 predicted proteins | sample SalMarWE160390MG_FD_202146 | JGI IMG/M metagenome (GOLD analysis project Ga0307437, IMG submission 202146) | Salt marsh sediment microbial communities from the Plum Island Ecosystem LTER, Massachusetts, United States - WE1603-90 | ecosystem: Environmental > Aquatic > Marine > Intertidal zone >...
AGGATTTCCTCAGGTGTTCTTGTTTTGGCTGCCGCCACCACATCGACTCCATCAGGGAGTTCAGCTAATAATTTGGCAATGTTTTGTTTAGTTAGCTCGCTGGCCACATCATGATTGTAATCCATTGGGCTTACCAGCTTCAAGGATCTGAAGGCTACATTGCCTTTATGTTCGCCGCTGGGATTCCAGATGCTCGCCAACGCGGGAGTCATACTCTTTCGGGAGACCAGTGTAAAGCCAGCTTTGAATGGGATGACTACTTCTTCGCGAAATAATGTATTACGACATCCTTTGACAATGCCCCTTTTCTTCTTATAGGATAGCAATTGCGATGTAACTCAGTCCATAGTAATAGGAGGTAAAAATATGGGACTTAAAAATGCAGCGGAATACCGAGAGAGCCTGAGAGATGGCCGAGTAGTCTATCTAAGTGGAGAGCAGGTGGAGGATGTCGCTACACACCCGGCATTGAGGGTAGGCGTAGATACAGCGGCGTTCGATTACGAAATGGCAGAGATGACAGAATACAGGGACCTGGCAGTGGTTACGGATGAAAATACAGGGGAGCCAATAAGCAGATACTATTATACTCCGAAAAACAGCGACGACCTGCTTAAGCGACACGAGCTAATGGTAACCGGTACGAGAGCAAATCAAGGCATAGTACCTTTTACCAAGGATATTGGCGCCGATTCTATGAACGCCGTCAGCATGACTGCTCAAATGATGGACAAGCAAGAATATGTGGAGCGGGCCGAAAATTTTCGTGCCTACCTACAAAAGAACGACTTGAGCATGGCTGGCGCTATGACGGATGTAAAGGGCAATAGGGTACTCCGTCCTTCCGATCCCAAACAGGCTCATCCTGATTACTATGTCAGAATCGTTGATAGGAATCGCGACGGCATCGTGGTCAGAGGAGCAAAGGTTCACATCACGGCCGCTGCATACTTCAACGAGCTGTTGGTAATGCCTTGTCGAAACATGTCCGAGGCTGATGCCGACTACGCAGTCTCTTTTGCCATACCTGCTAACACCAAAGGTGTTGTGCAGATATGTCATCCTTTCCATTACCAGATAGGAGCTGACGAGTTTCCTGTTGATATTCCGGTCAGAACTCATACCGATTCTATGATTATATTTGACGATGTGCTGGTTCCCTGGGATAGGGTGTTCCTCGCCGGTGAGTGGGAGTTTGCCATGCCACTTGTTTACAACTTTGCTACCCTCCATCGCCATACTGGTTGCAGCTACCATATTCCCATACTTGAAATCTTGGTAGGAATGGCCCAGGCTATAGCTGAGTATAATGGTATAGAAAAGGTCTCGCATATAAGGGAGCAAATCACAGACCTGGCAATTCAGCTTCAGACTTTGAAGTCGCTTTCCAAAGCATCCTGTCTGGACTACGAAATATACGGGGGAATTCCTATCCCAAATAGAACGATAACCAATATCGCCAAGTATAGTTACGCAAACAGCTGGCATAACTGCGCCAAGCTCATACAGGATATCGCTGGTGGTCTACTCATTACTGCGCCCACTTACCGGGACTGGCAGAATCCCAAGACCCGAGGCTTCATGGAGAAATACCTGGGTGGTAAAGCGGGGATATCAACTGAGGCCAGGTTGCGGATGTTTCAGATTATAAGGCATGCGCTAAGTGCTGAATCCGAGGTAGTGGCAATACATGCTGAAGGGTCTCTAGCTGCGCAGCGGATGACAATTCTAGCTGAAGCAATGCACGACATTCAAGAATGTAAGCAACGGGCAATTGGTCTCGCTGGGAGTAAGAAGGCAGAGAAATCATGAGCGGGGTGTATGCTTACCCTGCCCAGGAATATTACAGCGGTGTCTTGCTCAGCTCATTTTGTCTGTTCCCGAATGACTTGAGTATGATAATTACGAGTCCGCACAGCAATCTGGAATCTGGGGTCAATAGGGGTTGACAAAAAGGTATAGTAGGTGCAATGGTTCTTCTCCACTTTAGTTGACACCTAGCTATTAGTTTAGCTACAATATTTCTTATATGGGATATAGGGAACAGAAGGATAACTCTGATAAACCCAAAGTTCTTGGGCTCGACCCGCTGGGCTGGCTGTTTGCACTGGTCTCCGCAGTTGTCGGTGGGGTAACGGACACCATTATCCTTGATAATATGATGGCAACTGCCCAAAAGTCGGCATATCCCGACTTGGTTCTTCCGCTTCTGATGTGTGCTGTTTTTGTATTGTCTGGCGGTACTCTTTTTGCGATTCTCAGCATCTTGAGAAAGCGTTACGGCGGGCATAGAACCTAGCCTTTTTGTTATGAATACCGCCCATGCTATTAGGAGTATTACCCCCAAAAGCTGAAAACCAATAGCTATGAGTTTGCCGCCAATGGTGAGGCTCATAAACCAACTTATCACAGCCTTGTTCTCCTTGCCCCTCTGAAATAACGCCTGCTAGCCTTGCCACCACCAGCGTAAAACTCATTCCTGCGTAATCGTGGTGGCTTAGGCTGTGCTGGCTTAGGATGATGAAGTCTCAAAATCGGTCTAGGCTCTGTGGTTATCCCAATCTTGGCTGTGTTCGTAGGCTCTCTGACTACATCGAGCCAATCATTAGTAGTTAATATAACGCCAGCCTTTTGTGCGGGTGTTTTGCCTTTAAGTGAAATATGTGGTCTAAAATAGTTATAATGGATTAAAAATCCCTCTATAAATTTTCTAGCTGTGTCCGCTCTCTTTAATCCTCTAAGTACCTTAGTGCGGTCTTTCAGTGTGCCTTGAAATCGCTCGATTAGGTTAGTATTCGTGTGAACGCTAAATGGCGAGCCTTGCTTATGCTCTGCATCTGCACCAAACGCAAGCTCAATACCATCAAGGTAGGCGGCGAGCTTGTCAGTCATAACTACCTTTGGGGCTTTGCCAGCACGTTCCGCCGCCTTCTCCATCAAGGTTCTAGCCTCTCTTGTACCTCTATTGGGCGATAAGTGAGAAGCTAGAAGGAAACGCGTTTTAGAGTCTATGCAATCAAATAGCCAATACTTCTTACGATTGATTTTGATGACTGTCTCATCGGCAATCCACACATCGCCTACATTTGGCCTGATGTCTCTTACCTTATATCTAGCTTGTTTTATGAAGCGGTCTAACCATCGGTATATTGTGCTTGTCGAAGGGCTATAGTGGTATTGCTGTTCCATGTTTTGTTTGACTTCGTTAAGAGACATACCACTGAAATACGATTGCAGGGCATCGCCCACCCAGCTAACAGGGCTTCGCATTTTGGGCAAGGCGAAGTTACCAGTGAACTTACGTTTGCAATCACGGCAAAAGAATAACTGCTTACCTTTATACTTACCATAGAGCCAAAGGTTTTTAGAGCCACAGTATTTACACTTGAAATCTTCCGCTAAAACAAACCTGTTAACCATTCTTCGTTTTCCCCTTTTGATGATATAGTAAATATCTTTTATCTCCATACCCTAGAGGGTAGCAGTCGCAAAGTGTGGCCGTGAAATCATATCCATTATGGTTGACGATTAATCTCTTATGTGATACTATCGTATTCATTATGACTAAAATATTTGAAACCATCTTTGCAATAGTTATTGTAGCAGTGCTAGTTCAAAGTGGAATACTCGCAACATGGGCTAATATTCTACTTGTCGTCGTGTTGGTTGGCGGTCTTATTGCACTCTGGGTAAAAGGCTCTTGATATTGATTTCATATTAGCCAAAATCTTCACGAGAACAAAAGACAACCACAACAATACCACGAAGATACAAAATAACATTATCACTTCATTAGACATTGTTTTCCCTCCTTGCCAATCAAAATTATTTCTCAACCATAATGGAGCAGAAAGTCAGCAATGAGACACTTGACAAGAAAAGGTAAAAGGTGTTAGCTTAAAACAACGTCGCAAACTGTCACTTTTGCGACAAAAAGCAATTCATGAAACATGAGAAGCAAGTATGACCCTGGAGTTATTGATCGCCGAGTTTTTGGAATATCTAGAAATCGAGAAAGGCTGCTCTCCTCTTACCATTCAACGCTATCGACATTATTTGCGACGTTTCCACAACTGGCTCGCCGACAATTCTTCTGCCACAAAACCCGAAGACATAACCCTGGGGATTGTTAGAAGGTACAGATTATATTTAGCACATTTGCGTAATAGAAATGGCACACAGCTAAAGCATATCACCCAGACTTACCATATTATTGCGTTGAGGGCCTTTCTGCGCTATCTCTTAGTCCAGCGCGATATATCTACTCTGTCCCCTGACAAGATAGAACTTCCGAAACAAAGCTCGCGTTCCATTGCTTTCCTAAACCCGGAGCAGGTAGAGAGACTACTAAACAGCCCCAAAATATCAAGTAATGCAGGACTGAGGGATAGAACTATTCTAGAAACACTTTTTAGCACAGGCTTAAGAGTGTCAGAATTAGTTAGCTTAAATCGTGACCAGGTAGACTTAGAGCGCAAAGAATTTGGTGTTAAAGGCAAAGGGAATAAGCTACGAGTAGTTTTCTTGTCGGATACAGCAGCGCAATGGATTGAGCGTTACTTGCAGGCACGTAAAGATCATTTTAAGCCCCTCTTTATTCGATATAGTGGTGTGGTAGATATTCAGAAGAGCGGTGAAAAAATGCGGCTAACGGCAAGGTCTATCCAAAGAATTGTTTCCAAGTATGCAAAAAGGTCCGGTTTGCCAATTGAAGTAACTCCTCACACGCTGAGGCATTCCTTTGCTACAGACTTGCTGATAAGTGGGGCTGATATTCGCTCGGTTCAAGAAATGCTAGGCCATGAAAGCATTAGAACAACTCAAGTTTACACTCATGTTACCAACAGGCATCTGAAAGAGGTTCATAAAGCTTTTCATAGTAGGAATAAGCAAGGATAAATTTTATGTCAAGGAAAGATAGAAAGTTTACAGAAATAGGTTTGCCCTGGCACATAGTTGAAGAGGCTATCAATCGTGAAATTGAATGGCTGGAGAGAGCTATTGAGAAAACAGTCATAGGCAAAGTGCCAGGCTGCGACGACTGCAGATATACTTACAGGAAAATCGCCCTCTTGATTGTCACCGGCAGAATTATAGCGAAAGAGTTGATTGCCAGAGTTGAACATGACTTATGGGATGATTTGACACAGAAGCACGGCGTTAAGAAATCCGCTCGCCATGGTGGCAGCTGGCATAAAAAAATGATGGATGTGATTACTGAGTATTTTGAAAATCAAGGATTTGAAATAATTCCTGAACCCTTCCTTAATAAAGGACGTGCCGACTTAGGTATCTATAAAGATGGGCACATGGATTTATTTGTTGAGGTAGGTACTACTTCCGCTTATAAGTTATGGTGGAACTTGCAGATGTTGACGAATTCCAAAATTCTACTAGTGCCTGATGAGAAGCGAGCCATAGAATTTACTTGTCGGGATGAAGTGCATGACATGCTTCGCAGGCCATGAGAAGATAGGATCAACCAAATATGTTGCCGCATGTTGATGACTTTTTGCTAAATTTACAAGCCAACAAATACTCTTCCGAGACGATTTACAACTATGAAAGAGATTTAAATGTTTTCAGCAATTTCCTGGATGAAAGCAACATTGAGTTTGATAAGGTTGATAAGCGCGCTATCACCTACTACAAAGCATATTTGGTTTCACGGGACCGCAAGACGGCGAGGCTGGGAAAACAAGGCGAAAAACAGCTTGATTCCCGCTCTATAAACCGCATGCTGTCGGCGCTGAGAGCTTACCTGCGCTATTTAATTGACATTGATTACCCTTGTCCCTTGCCGCCTGAAGCAGTCAAATTAACCAAGGCTGGAAGAAAACATCCCCAAGTAGCTGAGCTTGGGGACTTAATCAGATTAATTGAGGCACCAGGTTCTTTGGAGTCGAATGTCAAAACGGCTTTAAGGAACCGTGCCATGCTGGAAGTGCTATTTGCCACTGGCATGCGCATCTCTAAGCTATGCAATCTAAATCGTAGTCAAATCGACGATACTGGGCGGATTTTCATTACCGGCAAGGGTAGAAAGCAACGCTTCGTTTACTTAACTCCACGGGCTAAACAGCACGTAGATGTATATCTAGCGACTCGTCAGGATGATTGTCCTGCCCTTTTTATCCCTTATGCAGGCAGAAATGTCGCTAAATCAAAGAAGAGGATTTCCACCAATTACCTTCAGGATAGAATTAAGAGATACAGGGAGAAATTAAAGATCAACGTCCCCACTTCAGCACATTCCCTGAGGCATGGTTTTGCTACCTATCTGGCTGAAGAAGGTGCTAATCCGGCAGCTCTTCAAATTCTTCTGGGTCATGAATCCTTAGATACCACGACCCGCTATGTTCATGCCTCCGATAAATATGCTGAAGAGACTCACCGCAAATACCATCCCCTGGCTAAGCCAGATTAAAATTAGTCACTTAGAACATTATGTCAACTAAAATTAAGGGAAGGCTGTCTCCCAAAAATTAAATGCCAAATTTTTAAACTGCGTACAGTAGAATTTTGATAAATACCTGCAACTAAGACTCTATGGTACACAGCTACAGCCCCGCCGCTAATGACTTCAATCAAAAAGCTCAGCCGCCATTCTGCCCACGTATCTGGCAATGGCAGGAGCGGCAGTTAGACCCGGGGATTCTATCCCGATTAGATTTATTAAGCCATGAAAGCCTGCCTTTTCTTCATGTGTAATGACGAAATCTCGGAAGCCTTCTCCTGGACCCTGAAGCTTGGGCCTTATGCCAGCAGATTCGGGGGCTAAATCTTCAAGTTCGAGATGGGGAAGAAATCTCTTGGCTGAATTGTAGAAAGCTTCTCCCTGGGTCTCATCAACACCATAATCTATTGCTTCAACGTAGCGAGCATCGGGGCCAAGCCGCACCCTACCATCAAGCCCTGGGGTCACGTGAATTCCATGTCCAGCTTGCTCTGGGGTGGGATAGATGAGCCTGCTTACAAGATTTCTATATTTTGAACTTAGACTAAAATATTCGCCTTTACAGTAATGGAGCCTGTAACCTGCTTTGGCTACGTCTATCCCAGCAAGCCGGGCTATCCTGTCAGAGTTTAAGCCAGCAGCGTTTATCACAACTCGGCTGATAAAAGCTGAGATTCCTTCCCGATCCCTTATTTCAACTCTATATTTTGCCCCCATCTTCTCTATTCCTACTACCTCGGTGCCAAACGCAAACTCGACTCCCTTTTCCCTCGCTTGGCTGTAAAGAAACTTCAGCAAAGTATATGAATCCAAAATTCCGCTGGATGGGGATAACAGTCCAGCCCTAGCTTCGATATTTGGCTCGAGTTTCTTCAATTCCATCCGGGAAAGGAGCACTAAATCATCAACGCCATTTTGTCTTCCCTGTTCACAAAGTTCTTCGAGCCAGCTAATCTTATTTTCGTCTACTGCCACGATAATCTTGCCAGTTTTTTTATAGGCGATATTATGCTTTTCGCAAAGCTCGTAAAGCAGGCTTTTCCCTGCGACACAAAGCTTTGTCTTTAAGGAATCCTCGGGATAGTAGATGCCGGCGTGAATGACTTCACTATGTCTACTACTGGTCTCAAGCCCGAAACTATGGTTTTTCTCAAAGACGAACACCTCTGTTTTTCGTTGCGCGATTTCACCAGCCGTAGCCAGGCCGATTACTCCGGCACCTATGATTGCTACATCAATTTCGGCAAGCATTTATCCCCTTGGCTCCTGAGAATACTGAAATAACTAAACAGATGCCCCATTATCCTGCGAGTTTAATGGCTCAGTCAAGAACCCCACTTGGTTACCAGCCTACTGTAAGAAGAATGAGGTTGATTAATTACTTGAGCTTCCAACCGAGTCTTGAGTATAAGACCATACCGGCAAGGAGAAGTGCGAAAGAAAGAGCTATAGTGAGAGTTATCTGGCCGAAAGTCAAAGGATTATACGCAACCATATCTGGTCCGGCCAGTAAGTGTACGATCGATGCCTGTGCTGAGGAAATTGGATAAACTCGAGCAAATGTCTGGAGTGGCACCGGCAGAGCCTCGTATGGAGCGAATAAACCTGATATGGCGGATGTTACTACAGCAATGCCAACCCCTGTCATAATTGCGCCCTGAAGGTTCTTAATCAATGTGCCGGCTATAAGCCCCACTCCAGCAGAGGCACAGATTACCAGAAAGACGAAGCCAATCGCCTGTGCAATCTCGACTCCAGCTCCTGTGAAACGTGCACCGACTGCAGTACCAACCACTATAACCAGAGCTGCTGCCAGCAAAGAAAGGGTAATAACAGCAAAGATTCTACCAATGAAATCTCTATAAGGTTTTATGGGCATTGATTTCAGCTTGGCAAGTAGTCCATTCGCCCTATCTCCGGCAATACTGGCGGGAAGGTTAGACATGCCGGCTATCATCAGCGCAAAAACCATCATTGAAATGGCAATAGAACCCTTGATATAGGGGATCACTCCTTGAGGGGCGCTACCTGTAAATGAGAAGCTTCCAATGATTACCCAGATTATCGGCCAGGCTATGGTCCAAAACAGTGCCGCCTTCTCCCTGAGTAGCTCTTTGACTGCCTTGGTATAGGCTGCAGATATCTGCCTCAACTATCCGGTTGCCTCCTGCAAGTTCCTTTCGGTCAGTCTGAAGAAGACATCTTCAAGGGTTGGGCGTGCCATTTCGATACGCATAACCTTGTGCCCGGCCTGGTCAAGGCTCCTCACCACATCTGCTATTACTCTGTCGCCATTTCTTGAGTAAATCTTGTAGCCAATCTCCGATTCCGCTATCTTTCCGTTGATGCTATAACCCTTTAAAACTGAAAGCACGCTATCGTTCTTCACAGCCGTCTCCACGGTTATCACATCCTCGACGGCATGTTTCCTCTTGAGTTCATCAGGTGTACCTTCAGCTATCATTTTGCCATTATTTATTAAACCCACTCTCGAGGCTAGCTCGGCGTCACTCCCGATATGAGTAATAAGGATAATACTGGTTTTCCTGCCCATAATATCCTGAACCATACTGAAAAAGGACCTTCTGGCAGCAGGGTCGAGTCCAGTCGTCGGCTCATCCAGGATAAGAACCTTTATGCCAGGGAAAATCGCTGTAGCAACTTCTAACCTTTTCCTCATCCCACCAGAGTACTTGGCGACTCTCTTATCTGCTTCTCCAGAAAGACCAACGTTTTTTAGCACTTCAGCCACCAGCTGATTTGCCTGACTCCTAGAGTATCCCAGGAGATTAGCGAAATACACCAGGTTTTCTTTTCCTGAGAGCCTGGGCGAGGAGAAATTCTCCTGGGGTACATACCCCATGAATTCCTTAGCCTGTGCCGGCTTATTTCCATAGACTTCAACGATACCGCTGTCTTGTGTTTTCACCGCGGCAATTATTGAAGCCAGTGTAGTCTTCCCCGAACCGTTTGGCCCCATCAGGGCATAGAACTCGCCTTCTGGCACATCAAGGTTAACTCCGTCGAGCACACGTCGGTTATCATACGTCTTGACTAGATTCTCTACATGTATGGCAAACACTTAGAAATGCCTCGATTCTGTGATCGGATAAAGTATTATACCTCATGAGTCGACTTAGTTATATAGATAGCATTTGACAAGATAATATCACCTAACAAATGTAATGTTATATATTACATTCTGAACTATTGACAGAATCAACTTAGCATGGCATTATATCGGTAGACGGTATAGCGGCATACGATATATTAGTAGCTAATATAAAGGATGACTTCAATGTTACGTGACGATACTAACAAATACCTTCCTCTTACTGAATCCACATGTTATATCATGCTGACTCTAGTCGAACCTCTCCACGGATATGCGGTCATGAAGAAGGTAGAAGAAATAAGCAAAGGCACAGTCAAGGTCGGCCCTGGAACTTTGTATGGTGCATTCACGTCGCTTGAGAAAGAAGGGCTGATTGTTAAGGTTAAGGAAGAGGACCGACGAAAGAGCTACGTTTTAACGCCAAAAGGTAAGAAGGCGTTAATGAACCAGATAAAGCGGCTAGAAATAATGACCCAAAACGGTCTATCCGTCATAGGCATGTTATGATCGAAACCCTAGTGTAAGGAGGAGGTGATGGCAGAAAATACGATCCGTAAAATCAAATGGTTTTGGCCTTGGCAGGATGAACAAGAAGAGGCATGGCTTAGGAGCATGTCCCAAAAGGGTTGGCACCTATCTTCAGTAGGGTTACTAGGTATCTACAGATTTTGGGCTGGTGAGCCGCGGGACTACGTCTACCGCCTGGATTATCAGACGTTTCCAAAGAAGGATAAACAAGAATATCAACAGTTATTCCGCGATGCCGGTTGGGAGTATATTGGCGAAATGTCTGCCTCGCAGTATTTCCGTAAGGAAGTTAAGGAAGAAGACTCCCTAGAAATCTTTACTGATGTTGAGTCGAAAATAGCTAAGTACAAAAGAATACTAGCTTTCTTATGGTTTTTCTGGATTGTATTGATTGCGGTCTTCCCTGTGAGAGGCATATCGATCGATAATCCCTATCCATGGTGGGGTGCTATTCAAGTGTTCACTCTTTTAATATGGCTGTTTTTCACGTATACCATCATTAGACTTACGCTAAGGATCAGACAGCTCAGAAGGCTTTGAAGAGAGACTGATGAAGACATGACAATACCCGCAGCTTTCTGGAATAACAGGACTCCATGTTGGGGAATAACACATTGCCCCGAAGATGTGCGTAACGATTGCTCTGAACCGGCTGGCCAATGCCAGCTGTAGGTATTTTCTCTCCTTTATCCCAGAATCTTCTCTGCCTCTTCTCTATAGGCATCCATTAGATATGGTATTCTGGTGACTTTGGCGCATTCTTCGGTCAAGGACATCAGCTGACGCCGCGTAATAGCTGGCACGCTAAAACATCTTGCCCCAGCCATTAATTGCTGTAAACCTACTCTAATCTTTTCGCTGAAACTGTATATTCCTACGGCCCCCAGCGGGATATTCTTCATTTCGCCAGCACCTACTATACCCTTGACGTCTTCGTAGCAGACGAAAATCTCTTCAGGGGTCGAACCGAATTGACCAACTGTATTGGGTAACTTGCCATCCTTAAGCCATTGCTCAATATTCTTGCCTACCATCCCCGGAATCATCAAAGCCCGTCCCATGCAGACTGCTTTAGTAAAGGGTGCACCAAGTGCAAGAGCCTTGAATACGCCATCTTCACTACTGAATCCACCAGCAAAGGCGATATCAGGTACTCGTTCACCTCTATCGGCCAGCTTCTGGCAAAACTCGTAAGCGGCGGCGTGTAGGTAGAGACTTGGCATGCCCCATTCTTCCATCATTCGCCAAGGACTCATACCGGTACCACCGCCAGCACCATCTATTGTAAGCAGATCAATCTCGGCATTCGCCCCCCACTTGAGGGCCATGGCCAGTTCTCGCAACCCGTAGGCACCAGTTTTCAAAGTAATACGTTTGAATCCCAAGTCCCTGAGCCGTTTAACTTCAGCATAAAAACCTTCTTCATCGATAAAGCCAAGGCGGCTGTGGCGTTCAAATTCCTTGAGAGAGCCGTCCTTAAAGGCTGCCCGGGATAACGGATTTGAAGGGTCAGGCGTGATAATATAGCCACGCTTTTGAAGCTCTAGTGCTCGTTCTAAACTGTTGACCTTAATTTCGCCGCCGATACATTTCGCACCCTGTCCCCATTTTAGTTCAATGGTGTTCAAGCCGTGTTTTTTGCTAACGTATTCAGCAACACCCAATCTAGTATCCTCTACATTCAATTGGACCAAGATTTCGCCATATCCTTGATGATAACGTCGGTAGACCTCGATTCGACGGTCCATATCCGGTGCTGAAATAACCTTGCCATTGGAATCAAGCTTAAGCTGAGGGTCGATGCCGCAAACGTTCTCACCACAGACCAATGTAACCCCGCTGATAGCAGCGCCAATAGCGAAATGGTCCCAGTTCTTACGGGCTATCTCTGTGGAACCCAAAGCCCCGGTAAAGATAGGAACCTTCATCTTGACTTTAA
>Ga0307437_1002279_pt1 | contig 12030 bp, 8 predicted proteins | sample SalMarWE160390MG_FD_202146 | JGI IMG/M metagenome (GOLD analysis project Ga0307437, IMG submission 202146) | Salt marsh sediment microbial communities from the Plum Island Ecosystem LTER, Massachusetts, United States - WE1603-90 | ecosystem: Environmental > Aquatic > Marine > Intertidal zone >...
TATCTAAAAAATTATAGCCATAAGGAGCCTTGTATGGTAAAAGATAAGGATAAGGTTTTAGTGGCTTTGACATAAATTGTAATTGGAGTATGTGATGGAATTTACAGAAAAAACCTTACGTAACTTACTAGTTTTACTTACCGCTTAAATATATATTTTGTCATCTATTATTTTTAATATTATTATAGTACACTTTTTTTAAAGTATTCTTCAATATTAATACAGCATAAATACATTGATTGTGTAATTATTAATAGCAGGTTCAGATGACTAATTTATTTAGTGAGGGAAGTTTAGAAGACTATCTAGAAAGTCTAAAAAGCAGAGTAGTAGATGAAATAAACACAGTAGTGATAAGTAAAGATTTTAATGATGTGGATAATCTAATAGAAAACCTGCTTGAAAAATATACTCTTGAATGTCCAAAAATACAGGAAAACAATAAAGTTATTGAACAGAACGAAACTAATGTTGATGTAAGAAATGATATGTCCAGAGATATAAGAGATCGTTCTAAACCGTTTCTTGTAAAAGGTATTTTAATAACTATGACTATCCCCTTTTTGGGAGATCTTAAGTTTTTAAAATTAAAATCTCCTAGAATAATTGGTTCTCTACCTCCAAAAGGTGATGTTATAAATAGTGAGATCCATATAAGCTATGAAAAAGCTAGTGTTGTTGAAAGTAATTTTGAGAATGAAAGCAAATTATTAAAAAATCAAATAAATAGTGATATTAAAAGAATAAATGAATGGTTAAAATGGGCAGAAAATGATATTGGAATATATAACAAAAATTTACCTGATTTAATTAAAAGCTCTATTAAAAATAGAATAGATGGTCTAAGAGTCAATTCAAAATTTATAGAAGCACTTGAAATTCCACTAAAGAAAAGAGATAAATTACCTGAGACTTATAAAGTTCCTATTGTTAGGAAGAGGTTAACTCCAGTTATCCCAGAGAAGAGAGCAGAAATAAAACAAGAGGAATGGAAAGTTTCGGAAGAGGATTATGAAAATATATTAAAGATTATAAAAAATATGGCTTATGTTATGGAGCAAAGCCCAAATGCTTTCAAAGATTTAGATGAGCCAGACCTAAGATGGCATTTTTTAGTTCAATTAAATGGTCAATATGAGGGACAAGCTACAGGGGAAACTTTTAATTATGAGGGTAAAACAGATATATTAATAAAATGGAAAGGGAAAATCGTATTTATAGCTGAATGTAAATTTTGGAATGGACCTAAAAAATTTAAAGAATCTATTGATCAAATTATGAGATATATTACTTGGAGAGATACAAAAACAGCTATCATTGTTTTTAATAAAAATAGAAACTTTAGCCATATTTTGGAAAAAATAATTGAAACAGTAAAAAAGCATCAGTGCTATGAAGAAGAAATTCAAATTGATAAAGATCAGGCAGAGTTTAAGTATATAATTCATAGAAAAGATGATAATGAAAAGAAATTTATCTTGTCCGTATTAGCATTTGATGTACCAAGTGGTTAATATCATTATAAAACAATAAATAGTTTATTTTTGTCTATTAATTAGGATCTACTAATGAAATTGATGGTAATGAAAAAAATTATGATCTTATTAGCGTATTAGGGTAAGAATAATATGAAAACGGATGAGAAAAAAAATAACAAAATAATAAACAATATAGAGAAATATAAAGATGAAGTCAAAAATATAAATAACGAAACAGCTATCACGCATAGATTTTCAATGCTTCTTGATAGATTATTTACTTCTTCGAATCCTAAATTTGTAGAAGATTACCTAAAAAACGTTGAAAAAATTATTGAGACGAAAGAAAGAGACATAATTCTTAAGGGACGACTGGATGCATTTTACGGCAATGTGGTTATTGAATTTAAAAAGGATTTAAATAGATTTAAAGAAGATGCTATAAAACAACAAAAAAAATATTTATCGATATTATTAGAGGATGAGAAAGAAAGTAAGATAAATTATCTATCTCTAATTACTGATGGAGTTTTATTTTATTTATATGTACCAAAAATTAAAAATATTGAAAAAGAAATTTCTGAAAATAATATAGAACTACAGTTAATTGAAGAAGTTGATATTTTTAAAATAAATAGCATAGATTTATATTATTTTTTAGATAGATACCTTTTTGGTGAATTAAAAAAGACCCCTACCTTTGAAGAATTTGTTAAAGATTTTGGTATTAATAGTCCAGCTTTTAACTTCATGATTGAGGATTTGAAATACATTTGGGAAAAAAATAAAAATATTAATCCATTTGATATTATTTTTAATAGCTGGGATAGCTATCTTAGTATAGTTTATGGGGCTAAAGTAAATGACTATGATTTGTTCTTAAGACATACATATCTTTCAGCTTTGGTGAAATTATTGGTAGGATCTTCTTTTCTAGAAGGTAGGGTACAAGATTTCATTTACAAAACAATAAAAGGAGAATTTTTTAAAGAAATTGGAATTATTAATTTCTTGGAAGAGGATTTCTTTAGTTGGGTTACTAATGAAAAGGTCTTTGGAAATATCTCAATAACATTAAATAAGCTTAATAATCAATTAAATAGATTCAACTTAAAAAAATTTATCAAAGAAGGTACTGGTGAAGACATTTTAAAGGAATTGTATCAGGAACTGGTCGACCCTTCTGCAAGACATGAATTAGGAGAGTACTATACACCTGATTGGTTAGCTGAAAAGATGGTAAAAGAAGTAATTGAATCAAATCCTGATAAAAAATTTTTAGACCCTTCTTGTGGTTCGGGTACCTTTTTGTATTATATAATAAAGTATAAGAAAAAATTTTTACAAAACGATAAAGATTTACTAGATAAAATAGTGGATAGTGTCTCTGGTATAGACATTCATCCACTGGCAGTAACTATATCAAAGACAAACTATATCTTAGCTCTAGGAGATCTACTTTTAAATAGGGATAAAAGAATCTCAATACCTGTTTATTTATCTGATTCTATTAAAATATCTAAACTTGAAGAGCAGAGACAATTATCTTTAGATGAAAAAGCAGAAAGTATTTCTGTAAAATTATTAGATAGGGAAGCATTTATACCTAAAGATATTTTGATAAGTAATGATATATATGATTCTGTCATTGAATTATTGGGAGAATTTTCAACAAGTTATAAGAATAAAGAAATCAACCTAAAGGTATTTGAGAATTTTTTTGATAATTACTACACAAAAAAAAGCTTCAGTAAGGATGTAATAAAGACATTATTTTCAATTGCTGAAATTTTAAAAGATCTAGTTGATAAAAATAAAGATAGCATTTGGATTTATATATTAAAAAATCTCTATAAACCTTATTTTCTATTAGATAGTTTTGATGTAATCATAGGTAATCCACCATGGCTATCTTACTCAAATGTTGAGAGAAGCGATTACCAAAAATTTTTAAAAGATATTATTAGCGATAAATATAATTTATGTTCTAGGAAATCTTCATTAATATCACATCTAGAAATAGCAACACTTTTTTTTATAAGATGCATAGACCTATATTCTGTTTTTGACGGAAAGATTTGCTTTTTACTGCCAAGAAGTATATTTACTGGTGATCAGCATAATTATTTTAGAAGGCAAGAATTCAAACTAGAAGTAAGTTTTGATGAAGTTTGGGATCTTTTAGATGTAAGCAATATCTTTAATGTTCCTTCATGTGTTTTATTTGGTTCTTATAACAAAATTACTAATTATCCAGTTACATCTATAACCTTTTCAGGAAAATTACCAGAAAAAAATATTATATTATCTCAAGCTATTAAATTCATTAAAGAAATAGATAACAAAATCTATTTGGCCAAAAATCCTGATAGAAGTTTTTGGACAAATAGCAAAGAGACACAAATATTTAGACAAAGTTATTATAAGCGATTTTTCGCTGAAGGGGCAATTATAATACCAAGGTCATTCTGGTTTATAGATTTTGAAAATAGAAATGTTTTAGGAAGTGATATTGGATTACCTTTGGTAAAAACCTCAAAACATGCTATTAAAAATGCTAAAGAAAAATATTCAGAAATCAATTTTAATGGAAATATTGAAAAGAAGTTTTTATTTCAAACTCTACTATCAAAGGATATAGTCCCATTTGGCTATTTAGATCCAAGAGATATTATACTTCCTATAGAACTATCTTTTAATAAAATTAAACTGATCAATGATGAAGAAGAAGCAGAAAATAAAGCTTATATCTATTTATCAAATTGGATTAACAAAGTAGAAGGAATATGGAAAGAATTAAAAGGTGAAAAATCAGATAAGTATAGTGCAATTGAATGGTTGGATTATAGACATAATCTTACTAAACAAGGAATATCTGATTATAAAGTTATTTATGCAGCATCTGGGAAAAATATAGTAGGAACTGTGGTAAAAAACGATATTTATAATAAAGTAAATATGTCAAAATTCGTTGTTGATCATACAACTTATTATTATAATGCCGATTCTCTTGAAGAAGCTTATTACTTATCTACCTTTTTAAACTCCAATTATATAAATAAACTAATTAAACCAATGCAATCTATGGGTTTATTTGGTCAAAGACATGTACATACAAAAATTTGGGAATTTAATATTCCAAAGTATAATCCTGAAGACTCAAATCATAAAAAACTTTATTCTATAGGCTTTAATGCATTTGATAAAGTTGGAGAATATTTAAAAAGATGTAAGTTTGAAAATGAGGTAAATTTTAAAAAGTTAAGAAAAGATTTAAGGATATTTCTTAAAAAAGAAATTGAAAAGATAGATCACATCCTAGAAAAAATTATGAAATAGAATATCTACCTTTTATTTAAATCAATATTAGTTTGGAGGAAATAATGGATGAAAAAATGTGGATGGTGCGTGCAGGGGAAGGCGCCTATCTAATTGAGGATTTTAAAAAATTAAATATAGTGGCAGTAGGTTGGAAAGAACTTGGTGATATTACAGGTAAAAACCTTTCAAAGAATGATTTAATTAATATGATTGGTGAAATGGACCCAGGTCTTAAAGAAGCGCAAATCAGAATGTCAGCTAACCAATTTTTTAAATTTATGAAAAAAATAAATATTGGGGATTATGTAATTTCATATAATCCAGACCTTAGACAATATCTTGTGGGTAAAATAAAAAGTGATCATAAATATGAAAAAGATATTTGTGGAGATTACTCAAATTATAGAAAAGTAGATTGGAAAGGTACAGTAAACAGAGATGATATATCTACTTCTTCAAAGAATGCAATCGGTTCTATTTCAACATTATTTGAAGTAAGGGATTTTGCCAGAAAAGAAATACTCGCTTTACTTGCAGGAAAACCGCCTTTAGGAGAGGAAATAGAAGATGAAGTAGAGGACATTGATAATCTTCGTGAGGATGTAATAAATAGGGCTAATGAATTTATAAAAGACAACATTATGCTACTCAATTGGGAAGAAATGCAAGATCTGGTAGCAGGGATATTGCGTGCAATGGGATTTAAAACGAGAACCACAGGTAAGGGATCGGATAGAGGAAGAGATGTAGTTGCTTCCCCAGATGGTTTAGGCTTAGAAAATCCTAGAATTTTTGTAGAAGTAAAACATAAAAATAATCCGATTGGAAGTAAAGAGATTAGAAGTTTTATTGGAGCTTTAAGACCAGAATGTAAAGGAGTTTATGTAAGTACAGGAGGATTTACCAAGGAAGCTTTCTATGAAGCTGAAAGATCAAATATACCCATAACATTAATTGATTCTACTGAACTTGTTAATTTAATTATCCAGTATTATGACAATTTTGATAATGAAGCTAGAGGCCTAGTTCCTCTTACCAAAGTATATTGGCCCACATAAATGGGTTTATTCTATTCTAGGTGAAATAATACGTTATTTATATTATTTACTCTTTACAAAGTTATATAATACGTCTTTTATACAAAATATGATATATAGAATAAATCCTTTCTATTAGCACTTCATCTTTCCACCAGAATAAAGAAGTGAGTATATGGGATGATAATTATAGACTTACTAAGTTCGTGTCTTCTATGGTAGACCAAAGGGTACAATAGCAAGAACTTTTAGTCTAAGTGTAAAAATAAAGTATTAATGTAATAATCTCGCAATACTTTATCAAACCTTGAATAAGCGTGGTATGTCATTATAAGGGTAGTTGAATTTATTAAAGTTGGATATTAATTCTTTTAACTTCACATCAGTAAAGCCAATCTTTTTACAAACACTTGCTACAAATAAGAATTCGAGTGCCTCCATTGCCTTATAAAGGTTTTCCTTTTTTAATACCTTCTCATCGTCCATTTTTAAATTATGGGCAATAGCATTTCTGGTATAAGTTATTTTATCTACAAAATTCTTTCTTTCATTTTCTTTTATAGGGATAAATGATTTACAGTTCTCTAAGATTTCCTCAAGTCTTTTAGGAAGGCTTTTTTCGTATCCGAAATTATAAATCTTGTTACGAATAAATTCCCTTTCCTTCTTGCTTAAACAAAGCTTTGCTCTTTTCAATATTTCTTTTTTGAATCTTTTAAAATCTTCTTCTGGCATTTCTTCATTCTTCATATTGTATCTATGATATCCTTCTAAAATTGAGACAAGATTTAGAAATTTATCGGCACTATAAATCTCAGGATTATTTAATATTGAATAATAATTAGTCATGATCCTGTTTAAGCTTTCAGAATTTTGGAGTAATTTACATAAATATAGATTTATGTTTTCTTTAATATCTTTTAATCTAAATAATGTTCCCTTACGTCTTAATTGTTCAGAGTATTCTTCAAAATTTGTATTTGTAGTTCTGAACATCTTCACTATTTTTTTACTATTTTCAATTCCATAATAATTATAAGGATAAACTGGTGTATTAAGACCCAATATTATGAAATTTCTTAACAAAATTATAATGTCCCACCATTCATGTAAATTTTTTTGATTTTCAGATTCAATTATTACTGAAGAGACTAACTCTTTCTTAGCACCCGTCTTTCTTTTAATACTTTTTTCCATAGTAATATCGAAATAAATATTGATGCCCAATTCTTCAACTTTACATGCAACCCTATTGTCCTTTAGGTTTTTTTCAAACATCCATTCAACAAGCAAGGTATAGAATACTTTTATTGAACTAAATTTTACTGAATCCAAATTTTTATAATGATTACCAATCAATGCAAATGTGCTACCATAGAATTCACCAATGATATTACCGCAATCTATTAAGGTTACTTGTTCACCCTTTAGAGTTCTACCCAAAATTGTTCCTAATTGTGAAGGGAAATAATGTACCCCATTCTTAGTAGGAAATAAATCATCTGTTTTTAATTTTATACTTCGATTTCGGATTATTTCGAGAGTTCCTGGGATTTTTTTATCTGGAAAATCTGATCTCCACCAAACACCTCTCCGAATATATTTTTTATTAATGAAAAGCATGCTACGACCTTTCAATACCATAATAAGTATTAGTAAATAATATAATGTTTATGTAAAATTAAGACAAGTTATTACAAGTTTCACTAATGATTTTTCAAGTAGTAAGTAATTATTTTTAAAAATGAAAAAAGGTTTCACTCAAATAAAAATATTTATTGCTTCACCAGGCGATATTATAAAAGAAAGAAAATTATTCAGTGAAGTTATTGATAGAGTTAATAGAATTAAAGCTGAATCTCAAAAAATAATATTGAAGCCATTTGGTTGGGAGGATACTTTACCTGGAAAGGGAAGACCGCAAGAGAAAATAAATCAAGATATTATTGATAGCGATTTGATAGTGATGCTTCTATGGAAGAGATGGGGAAGCCCAACAGGAGAGTATAGCTCAGGTTTTGAGGAAGAATATGAATTGGCAAAACAAAGCGGTAAAGAAATATGGCTTCATTTCCGATCAATACATGACAGTGAATTAAATAAGCCAGATGAGCAACTGCTTAAGGTTTTAAAATTTAGAGAAAAAATTGAGTACGAGAAAGAATACCTATTTAAACCTTATGAAAGTGAAAATAGTTGGGGAAAAATGCTTTTGGATGATCTTTGTATTTGGCTTGATGGGTTTAAAATAGATAGCTTGATAAGTGAGCCTATGAATTTGGGGAGACCTGAAAGAAATAGGGATTTAGAAGAAGAGTTAATAAATATAAAATCACAAAGAATAAAAGATAGCATAGAATTTGCTAAACTTGCTCAAGAACAAGTAGATGAAGGACACAATACCAAAGCAGAAGAATATTTTATTAAAGCCCTCTCTATATCACCTGAAGATAAAATATTTAATAATTACAGTGTCTTTCTAATAGAAATTGGTTTGTATAAGAAAGCTGAGATTAATTTGAATAAATGTTTAGAAATAAGTAAAACAAGAAAAAATATGGAAGTAACTGGCGGAGCTTATGACAATCTTGGTTTTTTATATGAAATAATCGGAGAATATAAAAAAGCAGAAAACATGTATAAGAAGAGTATACATCTTTATAGTGAAATAAATAATAAATCTAAAGAAGCATACGGGCATGTTAATTTAGGTATATTATATAGAAAATGGGGTTATATAGATAAAGCGATTGAAAATCAAAAGCAGGCCTTAGAAGTATTTATTAATATTGATAATCAGAAAGGTGTTGCAACAGCAAATGGTAATCTTGGGATTTTATATTTTGTTAATGGGGAACCTGATGAAGCTCTTAAATATCATAATAAATCTTTAATAATTAACAAAGAGAAGAATGATAAGTCAGGCATAATGCATAGTTATGTAAATATTGCCAATGTTAAAAGATTTTTAGGGGATTTAGATGATTCTAAAAGACTTTACGAAACTGCTCTTAAAATCTCAATCGAAATAACAGATAAATTGGCTATGGCTAAAATCTATATAAATATTGGAGCATATTATGAAGGAATAGAAGAAATTGAAAAAGCAGAAGAAATGCACAGAAAAGCATTAGCAATTGGAGAAGAAATAAACAATAAAGAAATACTTGCAAATGCATACAAGGGATTAGGGGATATATACTATTATCGAAAAGAATTTATAAATGCAGAAATGATGCTTCAAAAATCTATATCATTATTTAGGGTGGCAAAGGATTTAGAATCTCTTGCCCATGCTTTTGGGAGTTTAGGAGCAGTATATCTGGAATTAGGATATTTTGAACAAGCTAAACTGATGAGATATAGCTCACTTCATATAAATGAAGAATTAAAAAACAAAGGAAGAATGGCTTTTGATTATGGTGATCTTGGTTTAATTTATATTGAAGAAGGAGATTTCAAAAAGGCTGAAGAGATGATGGAGAAATCTTTAAGTATAGGTAGAGAATTAGATGATAATAAATTGATTTATTATAATCTTCGAAATTTTATTGCGTTATATAGAGAGTTGAAAAAATATGATAAAGCTATTGATATAACAGAGGAATTACTTTCTTTTGGTGAAGAAAAAAAAGAAATGGAAATGATCATAACTGCTTATAGTAATTTTATTCTTATATACAGTCTTAAAGGTGATAACAATAAAGTAATTCTATTTACTGAAAAATTACAGGAATTAATAAATAAGACAAATGGCAATCCTTTAAAAGATAAATAATTTATTTAATGTTTTCTTTAACATTTCATAATAATTCTTATTTATTTATACTGTGCTATGTACTATATCCAATTGTATGATATATACAATTGGATATAGTAACAAAAGCATAATTAATCTTAAGAAAGCCTTCTATAATTTAAGAATTGATATTCTTATCGATATTAGAATGAAGCCATATTCAAGGTTTAATCCTTCTATGAACAAGAATTCATTAGAAAGCATTTTTGGAAGCAAATATTTATGGATGAGAGAATTGGGTGGTGATCTGGATATTGAAAGCCAGGATTTTAAGCTCACAATTGATAAGATCATTAAAATTGCCGATGAAGGTAAAAAAATAATGCTAATGTGCTGTGAAAGAGATTATAGAAGATGTCACCGTTTCTCCATAACTAATTATCTGGAAGAGATAGGTTTTACTAAATATAGACACTTAGATATCGCTGATTATGACTAATTTGACAAGAAAACGAAGTAGCAACGAAGTAGCTAGGAAGTGTGGAATTTTAAGGAAGAACAAAAGGTCTGTTATAAGAAAGTTGAGCACTAAAAAATTGATAATCTTTCTGAATTTAATAAAAACGAAGTACACAAGAAGTGTGGGATTTGGGAGCAAATTTTGCTAAATAGTACGCAATTTATAAAAAAGGTAAAAAACAGGTTATATAGTACGCATAATACACAAAGTACGAATTTTTAAATGTATAATAAATACAGGGTTTAAGCTATATAACAATTCAAGTATTAATCAATTGAATTCTATTTAAAGTTAATATATAATTTTTGGTAATAAATATTTTGGGAATCTGAGGACGGAACAGGTAGCCGTCGCCACGTATGTTTTTATACGGTAGGAGATGCAGATTATCACCTGCCTATTCCCTTAATTAAAAAAGGTACAGTTCTAATTAGAATTGTACCTTTTTATATATCTACCCAATATCTTAATATGTTGGGATAATGCTGTATTTTAAGAATATTAAGTAGCTAAATTTAAAATTAAAAACTATTTGCTTATTTTGTGGGTTTCTCACTCAACCTTAAATTCTACCGTTTCCACTATCTCATCATTTATATAGACTAATGCGTTATATCTTCCTGAAGGAAACCCCTCGTCTATAGTCAAGCTAAAGCCTACGTAACCGGAACCGGATTCTTCCGGATAGAAATCGGTGGTGTCGATATCTTCACCGGTCTCAACATAATTCCATCTGGTAGTCAATTTATCTTCAGGAGTAATATTATCGACTTTAACTGATATATTAACAATCTGAGTTCCTGCTGAGAAAGTATCCGTAGGCCCTACAGGTTTATATTCGGTATCTAGATCTTGGCAAACGGTGACTTCACTGATTTCTAGTGGGCCTGCTTCAAGTAATGTACATCCTGCAAGTGATGCCAGAGCAAGTGCTGTAATGGCGATAAAGATTATTGTTTTTGTTTTCATGTTTAAATCCTTTTTTATATTATTGCTTTAAATACTGCCTTTCCTGTTAAAATGATAGAAGAAATTTTTCTTTTTGTAAATGTGAAACACATAAATGTTGAAGTATATAATATTATAGGTTATAAATAGATACAGATATGGAATAGTTTTAGGAAGGTATTATGGAAGCCAATGATAAAAGGGAAAAATTGAAGGAGTTTTATCTTAAAATCAGGGATTGCGACAGGTGTGAACTTTCCAAAGTAAGGACTAAGTTCGTTTTCGGGAGCGGAAGCGCCGATGCAAAAGTAATGTTCGTGGGAGAAGCTCCGGGAAAAAATGAAGACTTGCAGGGGCTGCCTTTTGTGGGGCAGGCAGGGAAGCTGCTTGATGAGCTTCTTGGTTCAATCGGATATGACAGGAGCGAAATTTTTATAGCAAATGTGTTAAAATGCAGGCCTCCCGGCAACAGAGATCCGAGGATAGAAGAAATAGATACCTGCAAGGGTTATTTAATGGAGCAGATAAAAATAATCGATCCTAAAATAATCTGCACCATGGGTAGATTTTCCACGCAGCTTCTACTTGATACCGATAAGGGTATAAGCAGCCTAAGAGGCAAGATCTTCAGGGTCGGAAATCATATTATAATGCCCATAAACCATCCGGCGGCAGCTCTTTATACACCATCAAAGACGGGAGTCTTAAAGGAGGATTTTCAAAAGATAAAAAGGTTGATTGATTCGGGTGGTGAGATCTCTGATTCAGAAGAAGGCATTTCATATCTGGAATCTGACACTTTAGAAGGCAAACAGGAAAAAGACGAACAATTAGGGCTTTTCTAACATGCAAATGGAGATTATTTCAAATTCTGCTGATTTCACCAAAGACCTCGGAAAAAAGCTTTCAAGATTTCTCTCAAAAGGCAGTATCATTCTTTTCACCGGAGAGCTGGGCGGCGGAAAAACCACCTTTATATCAGGTCTT
>Ga0307437_1002282_pt1 | contig 12019 bp, 10 predicted proteins | sample SalMarWE160390MG_FD_202146 | JGI IMG/M metagenome (GOLD analysis project Ga0307437, IMG submission 202146) | Salt marsh sediment microbial communities from the Plum Island Ecosystem LTER, Massachusetts, United States - WE1603-90 | ecosystem: Environmental > Aquatic > Marine > Intertidal zone >...
CGGCAAAGGTGAAAATAATACGCTTGCTCTTTGCGGTAAAACCAATGTCTTAACGTATATTTACGATCTGTGGGAACGGGCATTCCACGAGATGGGCAAGGCAGAATATCCCGATATAAAAAGAGAATATTACCATGTAGATGCCACGTGTATGTGGATGGTAAAAAATCCCGAATGGTTCGATGTGATTGTCACCGGAAATATGTTCGGTGACATCATCACCGACCTTGGCGCTATAACGCAGGGTGGTATGGGTATCGCAGCCGGCGGCAATATCAACCCCGAAGGCGTCAGTATGTTCGAGCCTATAGGCGGCAGCGCGCCAAAATATACAGGCAAGGGTGTAATCAATCCCTTGGCGGCAATTTGCGCAGCACAAATGATGTTGGAGACATTGGGTGAAGAAGATGCCGGCGGCAAGATTGAAGACGCTGTTAAGTTCGTGACCGCAAATAAGCTCAAATCGATGCAGGCCGGGCGAATGGGATACTCGACGAGCCAGGTCGGCGACCTTGTCGCAGAAATAGTAGCTGAATAGGACGATGCCTGCTAACTTAACACCAGAATATTATAAGGCCGATGAATGGTTCCGAAGCGCTACAACGAACCAGGAGAAAATCCTTGCGCTCGAACGTATGCTCTCGGTGATGCCCAAGCACAAGGGTACCGACCATCTTAAAGCGGACCTGCGAAGGAAACTCAGCAAGCTCAAGGACGCCGCTACCCAGAAAAAGAGCGGCTCGCACACCGATATCTTCCATATTCCGCGCAGCGGCGCCGGCCAGATAGTCCTTCTCGGGACGCCGAACTGCGGCAAAAGCTCCATCGTCGCTACACTGACAAATGCAAAGGCCAACGTGGCGGATTTTCCGTTTGCTACCGGCGCCCCGGTCCCCGGGATGGTGACATTCGAGGACGTGCAGATACAATTGGTCGATATGCCGCCTGTTACCGCCGACTACAGCGCGCCTGGGCAGGTGGGGACATATCGCAATTGCGATCTTATAGCAATCGTCATCGACCTTTCCGGCGACGTACAGGAGCAGCTCCGGATTTGTATGGATTTTCTCGAATCGCGAAGCCTGCTAATCGACAGTGAAACGCCGGCATACGACAACCAGGGCAACTCGCTCGGTAAGAGGGCGTTTTGTATCTGTACGAAGGCAGATATAGCACAGGCCGGTGCGTTTGAGACTTTGAAAAATAGCTGCAAAAAATCCTTAGAACTAATCGAAATATCACCGGTAACCGGAGCCGGTCTGGAAAAACTCTCGGCAAAATTCTTCGAGCTGTTGGGAATCATCCGGATTTACGCCAAGCCCCCCGGCAAGCCTGCCGATATGACCGAGCCGTTCACGCTTCCCTCCGGCTCGACGGTAATGGACCTCGCCGAAGCTATTCACCGGCAGTTGGCCGAAAAGCTCAAATCCGCAAGAATCTGGGGCACCGGTGTTTATGACGGCCAGAACGCCCAGAGAAATCACGTCCTAAACGACAAGGATATTATCGAATTGCATTTTTCGTGATTTGTTATATAATCTCGCTCGTGAAATCATAGAATACAAATAAAATTAAAGGAGATTAAAAATGTCCAGACATCGCTTTGAATGTATCATTTTTACGGCAGTTGTAATCATTGTTGGTATTTTTTCGCCTGCGATGGCAACCGAACAAGAACGTTCCGTGACAATTGATACGAGCAAGACCGGGGAGCCGATCTCGAAGTATATCTACGGCCAGTTTATCGAACACCTCGGCCGCTGTATATACGGCGGCATCTAGGCCGAAATGCTGGAAGACCGCAAGTTCTATTATCCGATAACCCCGGAATACGATCCCTATCGCGGAACACGTGCCGTTTCTAAAGACAGCCCGTATGCAGTCGTCGGCGCCTCACCGTGGCAGATCATCGGACCGAACGATTCGGTGTCGATGGTCGAAGAAGATTCATTCGTAGGTGAGCATACCCCTTTGATTCAGCCCGGCAGCGGCATCCGACAGCTTGACTTAGGACTGGTTAAAAATAAGCAATATACCGGTTACATTTACCTCAAGGCCCAACAGCAAAGTGCAAATGTAACGGTGTCACTGGTATGGGGTGACAACCAGCAGGACCAGGCTTCTGTTCAAATGTCAGCTACAAATCAGTATGTTAAATATCCATTCGAATTTACCGCCGGCGCCGATACGACGAGCGGCAAACTGGAAATCAAGATTGCCGACGGAGCGTGTTTTGTCGGCACAGTCTCTCTTATGCCTGCAGACAATATCGACGGTATGCGGGCAGATACGTTCGCAGTTTTGAAAGAACTCAACGCCCCATTGTATCGCTGGCCAGGCGGAAACTTCGTCAGCGGCTATGACTGGCGCGACGGCATCGGTGACAGGGATAAACGACCTCCGCGTACGAATCCGGCATGGACCGGAGTTGAGCACAATGACTTCGGCATTCACGAGTTTATTCGCTTTTGCCGTTTGCTCAATGCCGAGCCGTTAGTGACCGTCAATACCGGTTTCGGAGATGCCTATTCGGCCGCTGCCGAACTGGAATACTCAAACGGCTCGACCGATACGCTGATGGGTGCCTTACGGGCCAAAAACGGCGACCCGGAACCTTTCAATGTTCGTTACTGGTGTATCGGAAACGAAATGTGGGGTCGCTGGCAGCTCGGATATATGAGACTCGACCATTATGTCAGAAAACACAACTGGGTTGTGGACAAGATGCGCGAAGTGGACCCGGATATCGTTCCCATCGCTTCCGGTAATGCCGGCAACTGGAGCGAAGGATTATTGCGGAGCTGCTCCGACCATATTGACCTGATAGCCGAGCATTTCTACTGTCAGGAAAGACCCGACGTCGTCGAACATATCGCCTGGATCGCTGAAAGCATCAGGTCAAAGGTTGAATTTCATAAGCAGCTTCGCGAAAAACTCGATGCCCTGAAGGGAAAAGATATCAAAATCGCAATGACCGAATGGAACTACTGGTATGGTCCCCATCTTTTCGGTGAGCTTGGGACCCGCTATTTCCAGAAAGATGGTCTGGGTATTGCCAAGGGCCTTCACGAGTATTATCGCAATTCGGATATAATCTTCATGGCCAGCTACGCTCAGACGGTCAACGTCATCGGCTGTATCAAAACCAGCAAGACCGCCGCCGCCTTCGAGACAACCGGCCTGGCCCTGAAACTCTACCGGAATAATTTCGGGACCATCCCGATCGAAGTCACCGGTGACATCGAGCCGATTGATGTAGCCGCCGCATGGACCGATGATCATAAAGCTTTAACAATCGGCATAGTTAATCCTACCGCACAGGAACAAAAAATCACAATTGATCTCAAAGGCGCACAGTTAATCGGTTCCGGAAAGCTCGGGCTGATTGCAAACTCAGATCCACAGGCTTACAACGACCCGGACGAGAAGCCGAGAGTGGTGATCGAGAATAAGCTGCTGTCGAAAGTCACTAACACTTTGACTGTGCCGGCGTTAAGCGCCAGCCTTTACACATTGCCTGTACGGTAAATAAATAGAATAAGGATTTGTGTTTATGGAATGTAAAAAACAGCAGAATCTGCAAAACTGTAACTGTTCATATCCCGGCTGCAATAAAAAGGGGGTATGTTGTGAGTGCATAAGCTACCATCTGGCCATGAAACAACTGCCGGCCTGTTGTTTCCCGGATGACGTCGAGAAAACCTATGACCGCAGCTTCCGCGCCTTCGCCAAGGTGTGGAAACTGTGATTCCATGAAAACGTGGTTATAAAAAAATCGAGCCCCCATTAGACTTTTGACGGAAGAAATGGGGGCCCGGCCTTTTAAAGAAACAATTATGTGTCAAAATTATTCCGGCAGATTTTCCAGCGCCACGTCCTTTACACTTAAATCGCCGTAAATGACTCGATAAGTTTCGGAACCTGTGGGCCTATACCAGAAAATAGGCGTTGATGTATCGCCGAAACGTACGTTTTCCCCGGCATAACGCCAGTTACTGTCGCCGGGTAATTGCATCACAAACATAATTCCACGAGTCATTTGCAATGCACCCTGCTTTACTTCTTCTTCCGATTCCTTACCTTCGCCAAATCGACCTTGCCGTTCCATTTCCATTGCAAGCTTCTGCAGTTCAATCGGATTAAACGTCGGCGGGAACGAGTTGTCCTTAGTCCAGCTCGACCACAAACGCAGGTATTCTATCAAGTCCAGCTCGGATATCTCTAATGTGTTTACCTGGATATCCATTCGTGTGTAACCAGCCGGAGGTGTCAGACTAAAGAGCGAATCATCCAGGTCAACGTCAAAGCGAAAGTCTGTCATCACCACATTCATGCCGATGGCGTTGATAAACTCTGCTTCCACGCGGATCAACTCTTGCGTGTCGCCGTCGATCCAGACTGTATTTACGGTGCCGTTTTGTCTCACGCGGTAACCCTGAAGAATCCGTCCGTTTTCTTCGATAGTTCCAAGAATCTCGTCGGCCTGATCGGGAAGGGCCCTAAGTTTCTCGATGGCATCGAATTGCCGTTGTGCCGGGTCGTTATTTAAAGCCAGATCCATCTCGTAAAACTGCTTTCGGGGCGGCATAATGGTCAGGGCTTTGTCCTGGGTCCAGTCGGCCACGGTGACGTAGCCTCCCGGCATTGTTATCCGCATATATCCGGGTTCCTTAAAGGCCATTTCCATTTCAATATTGGAATTTGTAGTCACCTTGTATGTCATTGTTCGGGCCATCCGCAGCCTGCCGGCGACCTGTGCAAAGGCGGAACTTTCAACCGGGATACCCAATTGATTTATTACAACTATCGCTGCAATGATAATTACCGCGGCGGCTGCAAGTTTCGTTATCGGATTTTTCATAATAGTTCTCCATATATTCGGCGCTTGCGCGCCTGGTTTTTGTTTTTCTAATTTGTCCATCGCCTGCATAACATTTCCAAGAACTCTGTTATGCGTTTCGGTGTTCGTCTCATAGCGTAACTGCTTGACCTGTTTTTCTATGTTTTCTGCCGGTCTCATTTTTTTACCTCACCGTTCATGGCCGACCGCAGTTTCTCCAAACCGTATCGGTACCGACTTTGAATAGTTTTAACTGAAACATTATTTAATCTGGCTATTTGTCTGAACCTCATCTCGCCGTGCAGGCGAAGCACAATCGTTTCTCGCTGCTGATACGGAAGCTCGGTCAACGCGTGACTTAATTTAAGCAGCTCTTCACTATTTATTGCCAACTGGAGCGGATTTTTTACACCTGATGTTGTCTGTCCCAGCCGATTTTCAGCCGCAGTTTGTTGACGCTTTTTCTTCCGCATATAATCACGCGAGCGATTAACGATACAAGTTGCCAAATAGCCCTTCAGACTTCCTGTCAGACGAAACCTTTCTATCGATTCGACGAATGAGATAAAAACATCCTGAACAACATCTTCGGCCTGGTTCTTGTCAGCCAGAAGGTTGGCCGCCAGGTTTAATAAGTCACCGGCGTACTTATCATAGATAAGGCGAAAAGCATCCCTGTCGCCGCACCTGAATTTCCAAAGTAGTATTCTATCTTCAAACATCCGAGACTCACTTTATCTGACATTAAAACAATCGATTGTTACCAATATAACGACAGAAGGATAAGTTTTGCTCTAAATAAAATCATTTTTTTGCGGTTTTTTGGATGTTATATTTTTCGTTGCTCAGGATGTAAACGATAAAGCCGGGCATAAAAGCTCGGCTTTGTCGGTACGCTTAGTGTCGTTGATACGGCACCAAACGCTCTGAAAGAGTGTGTATGTGTAGAAGATTTTGTGTAGTTCTATCGTTTCTCGACTTCGACGGAGCCTTCACCAGTTTGAAGGTTAACACTACGGCTGCCACCGGAAGTGCTGACTTTTGTTTTCCATTCAGCTCCTTCATCTTTCTTTTTTACCATAGATGAACCATCTGTTGGAAGCATCTCGCCTGGAACCGAAAGCTGGATTTTCCCTTCATTCACTTGCACGTTGATCGTGCAGTCCTCAGGCACATCGTCTGCATAGTTCACTTTAACTTTGCCTTCTTCAAGCTTAAAGTCGAGATTACCGCTCACATTGTTACAATCGATTTTCCCGCTCTCCATATTTACCCGGCACTTAGCGAATACGCCCCCCTTGATTATTACACTGCTTTCTTCGCTATGCACGCTGAAAGTATATTTCTCAGAGGCGTCTTCGGCATAGCATACTTCCACATTGCCGTCCTCAAGCTGAAAGTTGAAATTACCCCTGACGTCCTCGCACTGGATTTTCCCGTCCTCCATCTTTATATTGCAGTTATTAAAACTGCTGTTCTTTATATTAACATCTCCGTCTTCGAATTCAAACTCCATATCTGCAGTGACATTTTCGCACAAGATGTTGCCGTCTTCGTTTCTAATCGTGATGTTTCCGGCAATGTCCTTAATCTGAATGTCACCGTCCTCGTTGTTCACTGTTAAGTTCGTATTGGTGGGAACGATAATCTCTAAATCAACCTTGAACGAGTGGTTGGAAGGTGTCTTTTCGGGACTAACAACCTTTACAGAAAGTCCCTTGCTGGTTGGTATCATCTCTATATTAATTTTCTTGGATAATTCCTTTGTCGCTTCCACTGTGGGGGCCTTTATTGTGAATGTAGAATCGACCTGGCATGTTTTGGTGTCTGAACCTGTTACAGTGATGGAACCGTCTTCGTTAGTAATATCCAGCACGGATCCCGGTAAGAGCAGTGCTTTCATCATCTCGGTACGCTCGATTACGTGATGATTTTCTTCCTTTTTCTCTTCGATTGATTTAACGTTCCTCACAAACTCGGATAATTTTACGGCCGATGATAATTGCGCCATGGTGGATTCTGTGGCACTGTTTATCGAGTCTTTCTCTATTGAAATTGGTTGTTCGGGACGACCATCAAAGGTTTTTGGGGATTGTTTTCTTATATGAATCTTCCCCACCTCTGTTATCAGGCGGACATTATTTTCGCCTGAGCCGATGGTCCCCTTAGCTGTACTTGAGGTAAAATTGATTTTATTGATTTCCAGAGGAAAGTCACTATTAATGGAACCGACTTTTGTGATTGCCTGTAATTTCGCGGAGAGATCCTTGTCTGCGACAAATTCGATATCACCGACTTGCGTTGTTAACTGGATTTCCCCGATAATGTTCACAGCTTTTATTGAGCCGACATCGGCGACCGCCTTGATCTGCCCTTTGAGATCGGTGATTTCTATGGATCCAACACCTGTTGAGATATCAGGTGTCACGCCCGACGGCACTGAAATGTATAAATCCACATTGAGATTATTCCAGTTATCATCGTCTGTTGTTTTGACCGGTTTAAGGTAGAATCTTTCTTCCGATGATATATTGTTCATTGCAACCTGTTCAACCATTTCTTTTGCCTGTTCGGCGGTCTCGGCCGTCGCCCTAATCACGGCCTTAACAACACAATTTTCATCTTTGGCGGGATGCAGGATGACATTGCCGACATTGTTTCTGACAACCAGTGGTATGCCCGCTCCGACCTTTGTGATGAATTCCATCTCTTTGGTGGCGATATATTTATCTTCCTCGTCTTTTTTTATCATGACCTCCTGTGGTTTCGTTCGCTCGGATTGCGATAACGATGGTGGAGTGACAACTTTAACATCAGGACTCTTTACTCTGGGCATGACATTTACCGAAGGAGCACTTTTGGGAGTCACTATCACGTTCGGCTTGAACCCGGCAGAGTCAACAGCCTCTACGGACACGATGGAGTCTTCGGGCATAGGCGGCATTTTGGGCATAGTTGGAAGCGACGGCATAGAAGGCATGGGTGGCATTTCAGGCATTGTAGGCGTCGGTGTTGGCATTGTAAGATGCTCGTGCTCGGTTTCATCTTCGGAATTTTGATTAAATTCTTCATGTTCCTGTGACCATTTATGCATCTTCTTTTGCCATTGCTGCATTTGCTCCTGCCATTGTTTGAATTCGTCACTGTTTTGCCACAGTTGTATCTGTTTATGCCATTGCTGCATTTGTTGATGCCATTGTTTGAACTCTTCGCTGTCTGGATCGGCTTGCCAGTTGTTTGCTTCGATGTTTTCGGAGAATTGCTGAATTTTCCGGGACCACTTTTCGATATCTTTTTGCCACTGTTTGAATTCTTTGCTGTTTTCCCATTGAACGGCCCATTGTTTCGCATCGGTAAAAGCCTTTGCAGCCTTATCTTTTTCTTTTATCCCTTTATCCTTGGCCTGTATCGCCAGATCCCCGGCTTTGCTCGCTTCTTTTTGTGACTTAGCAACGTCCTTTAACTTTTTCTGTAGTTTTTGTTTCGAAAGTTCGAGTTTTTCAAGCTGGGTCTGAAGAGCCTGCATCTCCTGTAATAATTCCTCTTTGGCCTCAAGTTTTTTGAGATCAACCTCAACCGTTTCCATGTCCTCCGACAATTCTTTCTCGGTTTGCTCCAGGTTGGCGATAGTTTCCTCTTGTTTTTCCTGCCCCACAGCCATAGGCAGAACGAAGGCGGTCATCAGGGCAATAATGATAATAACAGTTAGCTTTTTCATTTTTTGGTACCTCCAGGTTTTCTTTTCCAGCCAGGCCAGGCGGACAAGCAGCCTGTTCGTATCCTCGAACAGGCCGAGCAGGCCCAGGCCGGGCTCAACGGGCTTGGTTAGATATCTTCGGGCGATATCGATTATGGTTTCGCGATATTCGTATGTTTTATTTCTTAAAATCCGTGCGACGGTGGCATCGCAGCAGAGCTCCCGCAGATGAATCAGTTGCCTACGAGCCAGCCATAAAAGCGGGTTGAACCAATAGACAATCTGTAACAGCAAGTAGATGCTGTGCACAATAGGGTCGCCTCGTTTGATGTGAGCCAGCTCATGTAAAAGCATATGCTCGGCATCCTTGCGAGTGAGCCTGCTCAGATATTTTTTTGGCATCAGCAATACGGGCCTGAATACGCCGAAGACCGCCGGACAAATGACTTTCTTTGTTACGACTATGCGTGGAAGGCGGCGAAGCCTTAATTGTTGCGCACATCGTGACATCGTATTATGGAATGACTGAGGTATTGAGCAGGAATTGTCATAGAGAGATTGGCTGGTCCGCAGGCGATACAATCTGGACAATAGCCATCCTCCAAGAATCGTCATCCCAATAAGCCAGATTACTAATGCGTAGCTTTGCCATAAAAACCCGACAGAACGGGCCGGCGTAACATCTTCGAATGAAGCAGCATACCCTTCGAACACAGGTTCCGATGTTTGTAGTCCGAATGTCGATTGAGGTTGTGAGGCGATTGCCTGAGCTGCCGGGGCAGATTCGGAGACCACGAAAAACTGAGGATATTCGGCAACAGGAACCGGTTTACCGGCCGCTCGCTCGATTATCCGGCTGACTTCCGGCTGCACTGTCTCTATCAGACTGCCGGGCATGGAAATGCTCGGTGGAAGCATCAGCTTGAGCAGTACAAGAAGCCAGAGTGCGTAACGCAACTGCGGCCAGGCCCACCTTTTTATAACAGCATCTATACAGGCGACCAGAATAATAAGCAGGCCGACCTGCCAGAACATTCCCGCCATCCAGTTCCACCATAACAGTGCTATGTCGTTTATTGTATTAACCATATTTATATTCCTCAATCCCTGTTTTTTTCCTGCAGGACTTTAAGAATCTCTTGCCTTTGTTTCTTACTGAGTTTCTGTTCCTCGATTAAAAAGTGCACAAGCGGTCCTGTCGCACCGTTGAAGGCCTGGTCCAGCAATGACTTGAAAGCGCTCGACCTGGCCTTCCGTTGTGAAATCAACGGCTTGTAAAAACTCGTGTTGCCGTTCTTTTGCTCGGTGACAACTTTTTTATCGACAAGCCGGTTGAGCATTGTTTTGATAGTTGTATAGGCCCAGCTAATACGCGAAGGCAGTCGTTCCATCAACTCTCTTGCCGTAGCGGGATGTTCCTGCCACAGAGCATTCATTATTTGCCATTCTGCTTTTGTTAACTTCATATCTTTTTCTCCTTCTACAATCGTAGAAGATATTTTACTACATTTGTAGAAGGCGCCAACAAAAAAATCGGAAATTTATAATAATATTTTAGAAATGCATGTTTTTGGCCTGAAAATGCATAAAAAAGCCGAACATATTTATCATGGGCAATGTCCGACTTTTTTATGGATACTATAATTGTTGAAGTTACTTAGGCAGATTTTCCGGAGTGACATCCTTGACGCTAAGGTCGCCGTAGATGACACGATAAGTGGATGAACCTTGCGGCTGATACCAGAAGACCACCTTACTTGCATCACCAAGTTTCACGCCTCCGCCCATATATCGCCAGTTGCCCTGAAATTCCAGAGTCTGATGGAACATTGTACCTTTCAAAAAACTCATACCCATTTCCGTCGCCTTTTCATCCGAAAGATTCGTCTGGTCGAGTTTTTCTCTGAGCACGGGAAGCGCTTTCATTGCATTTTCGGAGTCTATATTTTCCGGGAAAATGCCGTCATATATAACCTCGGCCCAGACCCGCAGACCCTTGATGAAGTCCTGCTCATTAATGTTTGAAAAATCTACTTCAGATTCTTTATACGTATAACCTGCCGGTATCTCCATGCTTATTAGTGACTCATCAACCGGAACATCGAACTCGAAGTTTTTCAAAATCGCGGACATCTGTCCCGAAGTCATTTCAATCCGGAGCGGAATTGCTGTTTTGAGGTCGGCCCATATCTTTACCGACTCGTTTGGTCCGCTGGCTTCAAATACAATGGTTTTTCGCCCGTCGATTACCTGCTCGCCAAGCTCATGGTAATTGTCTTTGTGGTTTGTTATAACCTCTCTGAGGAACTTGACGTAATTATGATATCTTTCGCCAACCGGCCCCTCTATATCGACATAAGACGCCGTTTTACCCTGTTCAAACAAAACGAGCACTTTTGAACTATCTGTATCGATCACATGAGTCATGCCCGGCTGGTTCGACATGGTCCTTCTGATGCGCGAACCAACAATGATTAGGTGCATATACGGATTGTTTTCGTCGTCGCCGATAATCATATCACAAATAATGGTCCTCGCGTTCAGGATTGGCTCGACAACCTGCGCCCAGGTTACAGAGCCGCCGAACGGATTCAATAATATTACCGCCGCAATAATTATAATCGCCGCTGCGGCTATTTTTACAAATGGACTTTTCATAATTATCTTCCTTATATTCGACTGAGAAACAGCCGATTCTTTTCGTTTTAATTATGCCGGTGCTTTGGTAATTTTGTCATGGACTCTTTTATCTAAATCGGCACTGGCTTTTAATTGTAACTGTTTAATCAACTGATTTATATTATCTGCCGGTCTCATTTTCGCACCTCACCATTTAACATTGACCGCAGTTTATCAATCGCGTACCTGTATCGCCCCTGCACGGTATTAATTGAAACTTTCTGCTGGGCGGCGATTTTTTTGAATCTCATCCCGCTGTAAGAGTGCAGGATTAAAACTTCCCGCTGTTCGTATGGAAGCTGCTCCAAGGCCCCGCTCAATCGGCCCAGATTTTCGCCGAATATCGCCCTGTGTTCGGGATTATTCGAATCCGCTGCAGCCGGGTTCGCATCATCCAGTGCCACTCCATAGCGCCTCTGATTGGCCTTGATTCTGTTACGTGCATTATTCGCAACACACGTTGCTAAGTAACCTTTGAGACTGCCGGTCAGCCGAAATTTCCGGGCCGACTCGATAAAGGACACAAACACATCGTGCACGACATCTTCGGCCAAATTTTTATCGGTTAACAAAGCGGCCGCCAGGGTGACCAAATCGTCTTTGTACTTTTCGTAAATGCTCCGCAGGGCCTCACGGCTGCCGCGATTGAACTTCCATATTAGCAGTTTATCTTCAAGCATTAAAAGTTACCTTACTGAATTCAGTCCTAAGGACTCCATACGGAGGACAATCGATTATCACTTATATAACAACCAAGTAAGGCAATTTAGTATAAGAAAAAAGGAATTTTTCCGAATCCTTCC
>Ga0307437_1002291_pt1 | contig 11983 bp, 6 predicted proteins | sample SalMarWE160390MG_FD_202146 | JGI IMG/M metagenome (GOLD analysis project Ga0307437, IMG submission 202146) | Salt marsh sediment microbial communities from the Plum Island Ecosystem LTER, Massachusetts, United States - WE1603-90 | ecosystem: Environmental > Aquatic > Marine > Intertidal zone >...
GATGAGGACTTCACCGAGGTGGTAGTGGACTGGAGTGGCAAGGATGATGATGATTGCACCGAGATAGACTACGAGCCACCCAAGGGCTCTGCACCCAGCTATGTTGTTGAGAACGGAGCACTGGGCACTGGCAGTTGCGGCACCACCTTCTACTGGAGGGTGAGGTCTGCCGATGCTGAGACCGGTGAGATAATTCACAGTCCGTGGTCAGAGGTACGCAGCTTCACCGTTGCTGTTGGTCCTCTGGCTCAGGTAACGCTGACCAATCCCAGCAATGGCGCTATTGGCGTGGCGGTGAGCAATATTCCGTTCACCTGGGATGCCGTTGCCGATTCCACTGGCTATGAGTTCAGCCTGATGAACGCTGCGACCGATGCTGCGGTGGTATCAGCGACTTCAGTATCAGGGACGACTTACACCTACACCGGCACGCTTGACTATAGCACTTCTTACTACTGGACGGTAAAGGCGATGAAGGATACTATGGTGTTTGGTGACGCTACAGCGACCTTCACCACAGGTGCGGAGAGAGTTGTACCGCCTGAGCCTACTATTGCGTCATGGTTGTGGGCTATTATTGCCCTTGGTGCTGTGGTGTGGCTGGTGATTCTGGTGCTTATCTTCCGAACGCGGAGGGTGTAGAAATCCCCCTCCCTCTAACTCCCTCCCGCCAGGGGAGGGAGAACCATTAGCCTCTCCCTTGAGGGAGGGAATAAGGAGGGGTGAAAAAGGGGGGCGTTGAGCCCCCCTTTCCTTTTCGCCCAGGTTAAATCCTGAACTCAAAGCACTAAATCCTAAACAAATACTAATATCTAAATTCAAAACCTTTATCCTGTAAAACTGCTCGCCCTTGAAGGGAGAGGTTAGGGGAGGGAGAATTGTTAAAGGACTTTGCGTTTTGGTCATTGGGATTTTTGGTCATTTGATATTGTTTAGTATTTCCGATTTCGGATTTAGAGTTTCATCAAAGGCTGGCAATGACAAGGAGGGAAATCCGGGCCACCAACCGTGTACCCCATTATGGTCTATTGACAAAGTTAGCGTGGTGATATAATAATGAAGTGAATGTTTATCCTGAAGGTAAAAGTGGTCAAAGCCTGGAAATTCCTCCCGGATATAACCGAACCTATTGACAAGGTCAATGTGGTATGTATAATAAGGTAAACGTTTGTTACGGAGGTTAAGAATGATTAAATTTTGGAAGTTTTTCCCCGTTTTAATTGTCCTCGCGGTGTGTCTGGGGTTGATGCTGGTGCCTGCGATGGGGGTTTTCGCTCAACCTCCGGCAGGTAAAGCAACCTTCCAGATGCCCGCAGAGGTCCGTGTAGCGCCGGATGAGGCATTCGCTGTGAATGTGACCATCTGGAATCCTAACAGCATGGTCATGACTGCGGCGGGAACCGACCTGCAGATCAGTGACCCCAGCAAGCTTACCATATCTAGCATTGATGCTGGTGACTGGCCTACATGGTTCCCCCCTGGCTGGGACAACACTACTGGAGAAAGTTGGACCAACGCGGGTGCCAGCTTGGCTTCTCCCAACATAACCACAGATGCCCTGCAGTGCGTTATCCATTTTGTAGCTGGGAGTAGTGGGGGGATTGTCACGGTGAACTTCACCCATGAAGGGGATGAAGGAGAGACCCTGATATATGACCCCGCTTCAGATGACATATGCGACTGGGGCGCGATCCAGAACATGACCGTGATAATCGGCGACACTTTTAATCTAACGGTAACTTCAGACGGCTGCTGCGACGTAGTTGTAGGTAGTAGCATGTACTTTTTACCAGCTAATTCCAGCCAGACATTCACGGTTCCCTGTCCCAATATAACTCTTACCGCTGTTCCTGTCGGTTCCTGCTGCGACTTTGGTATCTGGACGGTTGATGATACGCCGCGGCCTGCACAGAATCCCGTAACTGTCAACGGTACGGCCGATGAGAGCCATACTGCCAACGTTACCTGCTCAGTGCCGCTATATAACTTGACCATGGCGGTAAACGGCGGTGGCACGACCAATCCTTCAGGGACTACCTCCCATTCCTGTGGAGATGTGGTTAACGTCAGCGCCACGGCAAATGCAAGCTGGCGGTTTGTGAACTGGACCACCACTAATATGAGTGAGATAGGCGATCCTAACGCTAATTCGACCACGGTAAGGATGGATGAGGACAAGACGGTAACCGCCAACTTTGTTCGACTGTATAATCTGACCATGAATGTAACCGGCAGCGGAAATGTAACCATAAGCGGCGCAATGCCAGCTTCCTATCCCAACAGCACTACCTGGGACAACGGGACGGGGGTTAACATAACCGCCATACCTGACCCTTGCTGGGACTTCGTGAACTGGACGGGAAATGTTGCTGACCCTAACTCGGCATCTACAAATGTAACCGTGGATGCGAACAAGACAGTAACCGCGAACTTTGCCCAGGTTAACTATACCCTGAACATCAATGTAACTGTGGGTGGAAATGTAACCATAAACGGCACAACTCCGACTTCTTATCCCAACAGCACTAGCTGGGTTAACTGCACGGTGGTGCCCCTTACCGCCACGCCTGATGCCAACTATACCTTTGTGAACTGGACCGGAGACTTAACGGGAAGCACCAATCCTACCAACATCACCGTAGATGGGAACAAGACGGTAACCGCCAACTTTGCCCTGAAGTGGTATAACCTGACGATTGATAGCACGGCTGGTGGTAACGTAACTGATCCCGTAGCGAATGTGTCTTCCTATGAACATGGCACGGTGGTGAACCTTACCGCCGAACCTGAAGCCGACTATGCCTTTCTGGAGTGGACAGGGGATAACGACACGATAGCTGAAGTCTACTTAGCAACAACAAACATAACCATGTATGATAACTATTCCATCTGGGCCATCTTCGGCCCTCACGAGTTTGATGTTACCCCGAGATCCCTCACCTTCACCACTGTTGAAGGTGAAAATCCGCCAAGCCAGACGCTTGAGATTTGCAACACGGGAAATGGCACACTGAACTGGTCGGTGAGTGATAATAAAGGCTGGCTCGGGGAAAGCCCCAAAAAAGGCAGCCTTCCTGAACCCGACTGTGAGGACGTGAAGGTGTCGGTTGATGTTGCCGGAATGAAAGCCGGGGATTACACGGCAAAAATCACCTTTACCGGGTCTTCTCCTACGCAGGAAGTCCCGGTCAGGTTGCACATAGAGTCGGCAATGGAGGCAATGCCAGTGCTGCCAGCGGGTCTCTCTGCCTCTGCACTGAGCATCTCGCCGCAGCAGGTTCAACCTGACCAGGAGGTGACAATCTCGATCAATGTGGCTAACACCGGCGGGGAGACTGGCAGCTATAATGCCGTTCTGTATATCAACAGTGTGGTTGAGGATAGCCAGACGGTGTCTGTTGCCGCGGGGGCAAGCAAGAACGTGATATTCACGGTGAGCAAAACGCAGGCAGGCGTTTATGACGTTTCCCTGGCGGGGCAGAGCGGACAGTTTGAGGTGGTGGGTGGCGGCGGCTGGTTTGGTGGTGGCGGCGGACTGGGCACCGGCGGCATAATAGCCATTGTGGTGGTGGTGATAATCCTCATCGTGGCCGTGATATTCATAATGAGGGGCACGGCGAGACCGGAATAAATTAAGCTGTTATGTAATACAGGGGCGGCTGCAAAGCCGCCCTTTCCTTTTTGGGATTGCGAGAGAGTCCTCCCCGACCAGCCAGAAATCAGGACTATTTTCCTATTGAGGAAACCAGGCTGCACGGCTATAGTGAAAATTGGCAGGCAGGGTTCTGTTTTGCCTGCCACAAAGTTCACCTCGGTGATTTATACGGGGGAATTTACGCAGGGTATGGATTGGAGTAAAATGGCTGAAAAGGGGACTCAATGATAGGAAAAGCGGTGACAGGCAGGATACTTCGTTCAGGATGGCAAACCTGGCGTAAAGGCCTCTTTCTGGTCATCAGCATATTCGCCCTCATAAGCTCAACCGTCTGCTGTGGCTATCTGGAAGGTCACGGTACTTTCTATCCCAACGACGAGTGGAAGGCTGAAATTTCCCTTTCGCTCACGCCTCAACAGCTTGTGCTGTGCGGCGGAGAACAGGCGGTGGAAGCAGAGCTGCAGGAGGAGACAGCTGCGATGCTGGAGGGCAAAAATATCCGCTACACCTGGAAAAGAGAGAGCCAGAGGGACGGAGGTGCTAAGTACATTATTGCCATGGAAGGGGAAGGCCTGGACGAGTTTAGTCAGGTAGTCTTTAGCAAGATTTGCCCGGCTGAGCTGCTGGGAAGCCCGGCTTCCTTATACCTGACCGGGAAGGTCAGCGAAGGGCAGGTGCTGGTCTTCAGCCTGGACAGCAACCCGTCTACCGGCTACTTGTGGGAAACAGCGGAAATGGATGGGGAAATCCTGAGTCAAACCGGAACGGCTGAGTTCAGGCAGGAGGCCAGACTGCTTGGTGCCCCGGGCAAGCAGATTCTGCACTTTGAGAGCATAGGCACGGGCCAGACGAATCTCGAGTTGATATATCACCGTCCCTGGGAAGAGGATAGGGAACCAACCAGGGAAATGTGTATCCAGGCAGGTGGAATAGACCTGCCAGACTTGGTTGCGCACCTCGACAGTCAAACTCTAGACCGCACGCCAAGTTCATCTACAGAGTGTGGATGCCAGGGGGATATGGCTACTCCCGCAGCGGGAGAGCATCCAATCGCTTCCCCCAATCTGGGTCTTCCGGAGGCTTTCAACTGGTGCGACAACGGGGGATGTACTCCGGTAAAGAACCAGGGTGGCTGTGGGAGTTGCTGGGCCTTTGCTACGGTGGCTCCATTGGAATCCAATATCAAGATCAAGAACGGGGTTGAAGAGAATCTTTCGGAGCAGTATCTCGTTTCCTGTAACACAGACGGCTGGAGCTGCGATGGTGGCTGGTGGGCCCACGATTATCACTGGTGGAAGATACCGCCAGGTGAGTCCGAGGCCGGGGCAGTGCTTGAAGAGGAGTTTCCATATCAGGCTAACGACGTGCCTTGCTGCGGCCCTTGCCCGTTCAGTCACCCATATGCGCTCGATTCCTGGAGTTGGGTAGGGGAAGGATCGGGCGTTCCATCCGTTGAGGACCTGAAGCAAGCCATTTACACCTACGGACCCGTCTCGGCAGCGATTTGTGCCGGGTCGGCATTTGGGAGCTATGGAGGCGGCATTTTTGAAACCGATGAGACATGTGCGTTCAATGTAAATCACGCCGTCGCCCTGGTCGGCTGGGACGATAACCAGGGGACGGACGGCGTATGGATTTTAAGGAATTCCTGGGGCTCAGGCTGGGGCGAATCTGGCTATATGCGCATCGGATATGGGGTCTCTAATGTGGGATACTCTGCCAACTACATCGTCTATGACCCTGATCCGGCACCAAATATGCCATCAGCTCCCTCCCCGGGGAATCACACCACCGGTGTTTCTGTGGATACTGATTTGAACTGGAGTGGAGGAGACCCTGATGCCGATGATACAGTGAACTATACTGTTTACTTTGGCGCTAACTCGACGCCGCCCTTCACGGAAACCATCGGCCCTTACCCTGCCAACCAGACTTCCATAAGCTATAGTCCAGGGACATTAAGCTACAATAGCACCTACTACTGGCAGATAGCTGCCACCGATAACCATGGAGCCTCCACAACTGGACCTGTTTGGGATTTCACCACCCAGCAGGCAAGTATCGGTGCAACCCTGGAAGGGCATGTTAACTTCACAGGAAGGGGCAGCAATAATACCAGGTGGGCAGAGCTGTTTAATGTGTGGCTGTTCGAGCCTGGCAACCTCAGCAATGTGCTATGGACAGGTAATGCTACCACCAACAATACCGGGGTGTTCACCCTCAGCGGTCTTACTGCGGGCAGCTATGACATTGGAATTAAGAACTGGACGTGCCTGAGCAAGATGGCATACGGAAAAGATTTCACCGCAGGTAACATTACCGCGATTGACTTTGGTTTGCTTATTGAGTCTGACACCGATAACGACGACCAAATTAGGCTTGCTGATTTCAACAGGATACTGAATAGCATTGGAGCAGAGCCTGGTGATGGTAATTGGAATGCGATGTATGACTTCGACCGCAGTGGAAAAATAGACCTTGCCGATTTCAACCTGGTGCTCAATAACTTTGCGAAGAAGGGCGACCTATATTATTATTAGGGTTAAATAAACGGGGCTAGGAAGCTCATGGTTTACTAGGGGGAAAATGAGATTCCCTGTCATGGTTGTTACTATAGTGGCATTGATGGTTGTTGCCGTTATGCCTGTGGCGATAGCTATGGCGCAGGAAGCCAATCCAGTCAGGGTTCTACCTGACACGGTGCAAAGGAGAGAGACGTTCAATGTTACCGTGACCTTCACCGCTCCTGAAGATAAGTTCAATGCCATCTCCCTCACCGACTTTTGCCCTGATGGCTGGAATGTGACTGTTGATGGAGCATGGTGCACCCCGAATGCCGATGAGGTTTTAGCTACGGGCAATAGAGCGGAGATTGCCTGGTTTGGGGAGATTGGTGTGGGCTTTGACAACGGCACTTCATTTAGTGCGGTGTATAAGGTAACCGTGCCTGATGATGCCTCGGCAGGAGTTCATACCTTTGATGGTTTTCTCGAATACTATCTTGCTTCTACAGGACCTTACTACGAGAACATAACAGGTGATTCTGAAACCGAGGTAAATGTCCCTACCCTGGAGGGGCATGTTGACCTTTTCCGAAAGAAAGCTGCAGGTGATCTTATCTGGGAAACCTCACTTGTGGTGAGGTTCTTCGCTAATAGCACCAAGCTTGAAATGGCCTGGTCACCAATAAATGTCACCACCGATGCTTACGGCAATTTCACCATCGGGGATATTGAGATTGGCACCTATGATATTGGGGTTAAGAATTGGACTACCCTGAGCGAGATGGCATATGGCAAAGACTTCACCGCAGGTAACATTACTACCATTGACTTTGCTTTGCTTATTGAGGGTGATACCGATAACGACGACCAAATTAAGCTTGCTGATTTCAACAGGATCCTTGCTAACTTTGGAGCAAAGCCTGGTGATGGTAATTGGAATGCGATGTATGACTTCGACCGCAGTGGAAAAGTAGACCTTGTCGACTTCAACCTGGTGCTCAATAACTTTGGGAAGAAGGGCGATATATACAACTATTAACATTAGATAAACGAAGGCAAGCAGCCCATAGTTAAGAAAAAATGGGGCTCCTGTTGGTTACCGCAGTGGCATGGCGGTTATTGCCCCGAAATCCCTCAAATCCGATTGAAATCCTTCCGATGGCATTGTAACAGTCGTTATTTCCCCAGTATTTGGAGGTTAAGTGAAGATAATGCAGTTGGCCTCTCCCTTGCCGGAAGAGGAATAAGGTGAGGGTGAAATTCCCCCTCCCTCTAACTCCCTCCCGCCAGGGGAGGGAGAATCTCGGTGGGGCAGGAGATTCCTTGGTCGCTGGTGCTCCTCACAATGACAAAAGGGGGCGTTTTTTATCGAGAAAAAACCAAATTTTTGGAGCTAAATGTAACTAACGGTAACTAAATGAAAGTTGACAGGATTGAGTGGGGGTGGTAGCATATAACTAAAGTACCAGTACTAATATACTGGTGCTAATACGTATAGGTACTAAAAAAATAAATACGGGAGGTGACCTGTGGTCAAACGTGGTACACTCTTATCTGCTTTTCTTGTCCTGACGCTTCTAATTCTTCTTGCTCCTGCGGTGGTGCTGACCGGGCAAAATGTTGCTCAGGGTCAGGTATGTAACAACACCCAGCAGATCGAAGCAAGTTTCAATTTCACTCAAGAAGCTGATCCTGATCCCTGGGAGAGCTTTACGGCAGGTGGTGCTGGTATCGATCCAGAAGGTCTTTACCTGGCGCAATTCACCAGAGATGGTGATACGATAGCGCAAGGGGGAGATGCGGTTTCCGACTGCGAATTTCGCAACTATACCACTGGCTCGGGGACTGTTTCCGGAACGGGCCTGAACGGAGTCGCCAGCATGGATTTAATGTGGATCACCTGGAAGTTTGGTAAACAATATCCTGGTACTCCGAAATACTACACCGGGAACCGTTTCGGCACTATGATGGGGCGAGGTCACATTGATGAAGGTGAAGGCGATAACTTCACCTTTGTGTTCATCCTCGATTACGACAGTAATTCCGATATGAGTGCTGCCGGCGGGAAAGGGTACATGGTGAGCACGGAGGAGAACGGGCGGTTCGGCAATATGGCTGACCCTCCGGAGCTGAGGCACAAAATAATCGGAGATTTTGGGATTAACAAGACCGGTGCCAATTATACCGGTGAATTCCACCTGAGAAACTATGACCCCAGCGAGGTGTTTAACCTGAGCTATCTAAACGTCACAGGCGCTGTTGTCCAGGAGGTGACAGACCCGATTCGCTTTGGGCTGGAACTTCTGAACTTCACCCAGGATGGTCCTAAGTCCACTCCCCTTACTCAGGCGACCGGCTTTGAGGAAGTTGCCTGGGGGAAGGACCCAGCGAAGACCGTAACCAGCGGTCACCTGGGGCCAAACGGCGATATGATCGTGATCAGGAACACTGCCCTTTATCTGGGATTGAACGAACCTGAGTTTGGATATGTTCACATTATGGGGACGACTGCCAATAATATATACATAGACGATAGAGATACAGGACCCAGGGCTGGCGATGGCACCAAGTACGGCGAACTATGGGAACTCCTGCTTCTTTTCATCCCCGACCAGACGTTGCCTGTGGGGGAGTTATTCTGGCAGAGTGGATATACCTTCACCCCCTTTTATATGCCTAACGACAATACTGGAGTGTATGTCGGGTCGGAGAACTTTGCACTTGCCGATATCGCCATTGAGTCATCCCTCGAGGATGCGCAGCAGTACTCAGTTGACATATCATACGGCTTATATCCCCACCCCAAGGTGGACAATGTCACCCCCGGTAACGGCATGCCTAATACGACGATGGATGTGACCATCTCGGGGAAATACTTCCTCAGGGCAGCCGGTGAAAAGTCCGGTGGGACTCCCAATACTGGTAACGTGAGCTTTGGCCCTAATATAACGGTCAACAGCTACACCATAAACGGCAACGACCCGATTGACAATACGATAACGGCGAGCATCACCATTAGCCCTACCGCCGGTGCCGGTGTGGAAGTTGTCAACGTGACTTCCTGCTTTGGCTACTCAAACGGTAACGGTACTGACCCTTACTTGTCCGGGCTTGGTGAGTTCACCGTTAGCGGGGAAACGGGTACCCTGCAGGGTCATGTTGACCTTAAGCGAAAGGCGGGTGCAAGCTGGGTAACGGGACTTGTGGTGAGCTTCTTTGACCCCGGCACCAACTTTGAGGCGGGCTTTTCGCCGAAATATGCCACCACCGATGAGAATGGTAATTTCACGGTTACCGGTGTTGGAGTTGGCACCTGGGATGTCGGAGTTAAGAACTGGACTTGCCTGAGCAGGATGTCCTGTGGAGAAGATTTCACCATAGGTAACATTACTACCATTAACTTTGTTGGTGGTAACCTTGTCGAGTCTGACACTGATAACGACGACCGCATTAAGCTTATTGATTTCAACAGGATACTGAATAACTTCGGAGCGCAGCCTGGTGATGGTGGTTGGGATCCAAACTATGACTTCGACCGCAGTGGAAAAGTAGACCTTGTCGACTTCAACCTGGTGCTCAATAACTTTGGTGAGGATGGAGATATATATGACTATCCACCTTGCCCCTGACTTCGATAACTTTGGTGGGAAAGGGGATATATATGTGTATCAACATAACGATAAAGGAGGTTGTTTATGGGGAGATGAAAGCAATTGTCGGTGGAGGAGGTAGAGGAGAGGATAGAAGAAAATGAGAAAGGAGGTAACTGAAACTAATGAAAAGTAAATTTATTACTGGAATCTTGACCTTAGCGGTGGTTCTGGGGCTGCTGTTAGTGCCGGCGGTGGGGGTTTTCGCTCAACCTCCGGCAGGTAAAGCAACCTTCCAGCTGCCCGCAAATGTCTACGTGGTCGAAGATCAAGCGTTCGCTGTGAATGTGACCATCTGGAATCCTAACAGCATGGTCATGACTGCGGCGGGAACCGACCTGCAGATCAGTGACCCCAGCAAGCTTACCATATCTGCTATTGATGGTGGTGACTGGCCTACATGGTTCACCCCTGGCTGGGACAACACTACTGGAGAAAGTTGGACCAACGCGGCTGGCAGCTTGGCTTCTCCCAACATAACCACAGATGCCCTGCAGTGCGTTATCCATTTTGTAGCTGGGAGTAGTTCGGGGGTTGTCACGGTGAACTTCGTCCCTTCAGGGGATGAAGGAGAGACCCTGATATTTGACCCCGCTTCAGATGACATATGCGACTGGGGCTCGATCCAGAACATGACCGTGACAATCGGTACTCCCGAGCTGTGCGTAGATGTAAGCCCTGCTGGCACGGGAGATGTGAAGATAGGTGGAGCAAGCCCTCCAGCCACGTATCCGAACTGCACTGACCATAGCTGGAGTGCGGTAGTAACTCTTGAAGCTGTCGATCCAGCGCCGGGTTGGCATTTCAACGAGTGGATTGGCGACGTTGATAATACAACCGATAATCCCACCACTATAACCATCAGTGCGCTGGAGAATAACGTAACTGCGGTCTTTTGTGAGCTTCCATGCGAACTGGATGTTTACCCTGACACGGTTCCTCAACTTAAGGCCAGGTATGCAGCCACAGGCGGCAACGAAGACAGTGATACCGTTACCGTAAAGAACGCTGGTGGAGGCACCCTGCGGTGGCAGGTAGGCTATCCGCCAATCTGGTCGTTAGGCGACACCTGGACGTACATGAATACCTATGATTCCGTACCAAACGCGAGTAGCGGTGGGTTCGACCCTTATCCAAATCCGTACTGGCAGAGTTGGGTTCCCTGCCTTGAGAATAACACACCGTTAGTCCTGGCAGTGGTGGCTGAGGACAATTGCACTTATACCGCTGTTGCCGACTGGCCTTATGCGGACCCTCAGCGTACCGATTCGACGCTCTCAGCACCTCTTTGCATGCACGACGCGGTCGTAACGGTTGACAAATGTAACCTGGATTATATCCAGCAGGTCGCGAACCTGACGCTACATATGTCACCGACGGAGAGTATGCCCGTGACGGCTATTGTGAACTGGGCATACGATGGCTGCCACGGCTGGCCTTACTATATGGGCAAGAGCTGGTCGTACAACATGACCATAATTATGCCTGCCCCAGTTGGTACGAAGACTGTCCCGGCCCATGCTATGGTGACCGCTGTCAATCAAGTTGACCCGCAGACAGGGACGACCTTCAGTGACTGCGCCATAATAACCCATTACCTGACCAACCCGATGGTTGATACATTCATGATGCAGTGGTGGTCGGACACGGCAAGGAACATTGTGTTCCAGTGGGATGGTGGCACGTTTAAGGCTCCTCCGGTGGACGTCAGGGCGCTGATAGACATGTCTATTACTGGTGCGCCTGCTCCCGCTTGTTGTGATGCACCTTCCTGGCTTAGCTTTGACAAGCTGTCTTGCAATCTTGGTGCAGATGAGACTGCAGTGATAACCGTGACGGCTAATACGACAGGACTGGCTTCTAACTCATATCATAACGGCAGCTTCTGTATCAGTAGCTGCTGTTGCACTGGTGTTCACTACGAGTGTGTCAACGTTAGCCTGTGGGTACAGCCGGCGACTACGCTCACGGACCTTGTCAGAGTCCTGCCCCCTGATGCTCTGCTAGCTGACGCCGAGTATCCGGGAGACTCGTTCTACGTCTACGTGAACTTCACTTCACTGGGAGATGACTTCAACAGTATCGGTGTGACCGACTATGCTCCGCCTGGTTGGCTGGTTGAGACTAATAATACCTGGTGCGAACCTGACTCAAGCTATAACAAGAGTAACTAC
>Ga0307437_1002297_pt1 | contig 11972 bp, 14 predicted proteins | sample SalMarWE160390MG_FD_202146 | JGI IMG/M metagenome (GOLD analysis project Ga0307437, IMG submission 202146) | Salt marsh sediment microbial communities from the Plum Island Ecosystem LTER, Massachusetts, United States - WE1603-90 | ecosystem: Environmental > Aquatic > Marine > Intertidal zone >...
TTCACCCTGGCGCTGTGGGTGCTCTCCGTTCTGGAGGACCGGGAGTTAGCGGCACACTTCGGAGGGCAGTACGAGGAGTATGCGAGGCGGGTTTCCCGCCTCTTTCCGAACTGAGAACCGATGGCCGCCCGTCCCTCGGATTGACATAGGATGGCGGAGTCCATGGTACCCCTGCTGACAATACTATTTCTGGCAGTCTCGCTGGTGGTGTGGGCGCTGGCAGCGGTGGCCTGGCGGTGGTCAACGGAACTGATCAAGTCGCCCGAGCCCGATGATCCCAACAGCCCGGAAGAGTACGGCCTGCCCTTCACCGAAGTGTTGTTCCCCAGCTCCGACGGCCTGGGATTGCACGGCTGGTTCATCCCATCTCCCGGTGTGACCGCCTTCTCTCTGGAGGAGCCCGACTGGGCGACGGGGAGCAAGGGCACCATCGTCCTCGCCCACGGTCGCTTCGGGAGCAAGGACGCCGACCTGAAGTACGTGCCCTGGCTCAGAGAGGCTGGGTACAACTGCTTGATGTTCGACTTTCGGGGCCACGGTCGCTCCGAGGGCAACTACACCTCCTTCGGCTATCATGAACGCAAAGACTTGCTGGGTGCCCTGGACTTCCTTCGGAGGAAGAACATCTCCACGGTGGGTGTGCTAGGCTTCTCGTTGGGTGGGGCCGTGGGAATCACCAGCGCCGCTGAGCGTGAGGAGATAATGGCCGTGGTGGCGGACGGCGCGTTCGTGGAGTTGAGGAGTGCGCTGGCGCGGGGGGCGGAGGAGCGGCACCTGCCTCGGTGGCTGGTGCGTTCTCTGGGTGCCTCCATCCTCTGGCTAGCGGGGAAACGGGTGGGAGGTGATCTGGAAGAGAGCGATCCGCTGCGCTGGGTGGAGCGCATAGCACCGCGAGCCTTGTTCCTCATCCACGGTGTGGAAGACCCGTACGTCTCGGTGGAAAACGTGCAGCGTCTATACGAGCGGGCCGGGGAACCGAAAGAGCTGTGGATCGCGCCGGGGGCCGGGCACCGCCGGGTGGACGAGGTCTATCCGGACCAGTATCGAGAGAGGGTGCTGGGCTTCTTCGACAAGTACCTGGGGGCGACGGTGGAAGGATAGTGACGATGAGGAATGGCTTGCTTCTACTCGTGGTGGCCCTGTTGGTGGCGGGCTGCGGCAGCCCTGAGCCCTCGGCCGTTCCTGCGCCGCAGAGCGCGGAGGAATACGTCGAGCGTGCAGAATCGTTCATCGCGGAGGGTTTGTATGCAGAGGCCATCGACCACTTCAGTGCGGCGCTGGAGATGGAGCCTCAGGATGCGGAGACCTACTTCCTTCGCGGGCGCACTCACTACGACTACGCAGTGAAGTTGTCGACTGACCTGACCGGTCAACCGCCCGAGGCGGTTCCCTTCCTCCCCGAGGAGGTAGTCGCGGAGATGGAACTGGCCGTTGCTGACTATACCTCCGCCATCGAGCTGGATGCCCAGTACGCCAAGGCCTATAACAACCGAGGCAACGCCTACGCCAGTCTGGGGGACGTGCAACAGGCGCTGGCCGACTACGACCGGGCCCTGGAGCTGGACGACAGCCTGGACCTGACCTACTTCAACCGGGGTGTGATCAACTACAAGCTGAGCAACTACGAAGCGGCCATCGCGGACCTGGAGATGTACCTGCAACTGGTCCCGGAGGCCGAGGATGGGGACCGAGTGGAGAGCTTGATCCAAGAGATGAGGGAGACCACCGGTCAGCGGTGATGGACCGGGTTCTATCCGCCGCCCAGGTGACGCAGGGCCAGCAGCAGGCGGTCCTCTACCGACATCTCTCCTTCCGGCAGAGAGGCCACCGTGGCCCTAGCCTCGGTGTCGTTGTAGCCCATGGAGATCAGGGCGGCGAAAACGTCCTCGTCCGCCGGGCTGAGGGCGGGAGTGGGAGCCAGTTCCGCGGCCTCCAGCTTGCCCCGCAGGTCCAGAATGATACGTTGTGCGGTTTTCTTGCCTATGCCGGGCAACTGAGTCAGGGAGTCGCTGTCACCAGCGGCAATCGCTGACCGCAGGGCGTCCACGTGGCCTGCCGACAGGGCACCCAGAGCCACCTTGGGGCCAATGCCCGAGACAGCGAGCAACGACTGGAAGAAGACGAGTTCCTTCTTGGTCTCGAACCCGTAGAGGGATGCCTCATTCTCCCGCATGTGGAGATGGGTGAACAGTAACACGTGCTTTCCGAGCGTGCCCCAACGGGCTACGAGAGGCGCCGGCACGTGAACCTTGAAGCCCACGCCTCCGGTTTCCACGACGAAGAAGTTTTCGCCTTTGTCGGTGACCGTTCCTTGCAGAGAAGCTATCATCTGTTCCTACCACACCGCTGCGCGCTCAGTCACCCTCCTGGTTGAGGGCAGCCAGGCCCAGGGCGAACAGACCTATGCCTAGAAGGGTGACGTTGGTCTGCACGGGCGCGGCGCCGAGGATGCTCAACACCACGCTAGCCACTCCCATAGCCATGCCGAGGCCCTTGAGCACGAGTTGCACGAGCTGATGTCTCTCTTTCATCCTTGATTCCTCCATGGTCTCCGTGTCGCCCTGGCGTCTTCCAACCGAGGGTGACACAAACGAGAGCGCTACCCGTCTCGGCCAGGTCTCCGGTGGCTGCTACTCCTCCAGTGTGATGATCTCCTCACAATAGGGCGTGTGAGGTCTCAGGGCGTCATAGTTCCGCTGGAACCTGAGCGCCGGGTGGATCCTCGAAAAGAGGACCTGCACCGGCCGGTGATAGGCCTTCTGGCAGACCTCTCTGGTGTCGAGGCCGAGTTTCTGGCAGACATCAAGCGTGGGGCAACGGTTCCACCACCTGGTCACCAGCCGGCGCGGCGCCCGTTGAACGATCTCGCCGTCGTCGGGAGCAGACACCCCCAGATAGGTCTCGTAGAAGATGCGGTAGGCGTCGTCGATGGGATCCCCAGTGCGCTCCACAGCAGGCAGGTTCTGGTCCAGCCACGCTGTCCGCTTTTCTACGGCACATCGTTCGAGACAGGCCAAAGCGGCGTCCAGCGATGACTCCTTAGCGATGCCGAGGATGGTCTGGAAGAGGTCCGAATGGTCCTCTCCCTTGGAGTCGTATGCCGCTTTTACGAGCAGGTAGTACCTGTCGTCCATCCTCGGAGCAGACCCTCGAGTGCCGACACCTCGAAGCTGGGCGTCGCGAGTGCTTGATCGCCAGCAATCTTATCATAGCTGTGAGCTTCATTCAAACGCTGCCGCGTGCGACGGCAAGAGCTCATTCCACAACCGCCCGCACCCTTCGATACGTCCTTCGGCCTACTCAGGATGCTAGGAGATGCCTAGGCGGTGGTGAGCCTGGAATGTCACCGCTGGGTTGCCTTCAGCCGGTCACTGGCCTATGATGATTGAGTCGTGAGTGCCACGACCTTGTGGACCGGCGGTTGGCGCGCCGAAGCTAGCTCTGGTGCGTGGTCTCTCACAAGCTAACAGGAGACGATTTCAACCGTGGTCGGCGAAGCGGGGAGTGAGGCCAGAGAGGCGCTCCTTGAGGTCTTCGATATCCTCCATCGGGAACTTGGACCCCAGCACTGGTGGCCCGGGGACACACCCTTCGAGGTCATCGTGGGCGCCATACTGACCCAGAACACAGCCTGGCAAAACGTGGCCCAGGCCATCGGCAACCTCGAGCGCGAGGGGCTGCTCCACGCCAACGCCCTTCTCCGCGCTCAACCCGAACGGGTGAAGGCCCTCATCGCCCCGGCGGGGTACTTCAACGTCAAGCACGAGCGCCTGACAAGCTTGTTGAGATACCTGGCGAGTTATGGTCTGGATGTGGAGCAGTTGCGACGCTTGCCCCTCGCACAGGTGAGAGACGAGCTCCTGGCGGTGAAAGGGGTGGGCCCGGAAACAGCGGACAGCATCCTCCTCTACGCGCTGGGGCGCCCCGTCTTCGTGGTGGATGCCTATACCAGGCGTTTGTTCTCCAGGTTGGGGTACCCTTGGATGGAGAAGGGCACCTACGAGAAGGTCCAGGGTTTCTTCATGGAGGCCCTGCCCAGGGACACGGCTCTCTACAACGAGTTCCACGCCTTGATCGTCGTGCACTGCAAGGATACCTGCAAGAAGAAGCCCCGTTGTCTGGATTGCTGCCTTCGCTCGTTATGTGTGGCCCGCCAGCAGGGGGAGTGTGCGTGAGACGGCTATGAACCTGACAGTCCCATCCGGATACTCTGGCTTCAACTGGCGACCGCTGCGCCAAGAGGATGCTGCAGCGCTCCACCAGTTGGAGCTGGAATCCGGTCCGACAGATGGGAGTACCAGTCTCGGTAAAGTCGAGGATCTCCGCAGGAAGTTGGAGGAGACCGGCGAGAACTTGGTCTGGTGGGAGGAGGAAAATGACGCAGCGATCAAGTATCGACCGGGAGCCGTATCTGAGATTACTTGACCTGTGCTATGAGGTTGCTCAATCGCTGAAGGGGACGAAGTCGACAGTACCACACCTGGCAGACTGCCAGCAGCTTGCGGGGAAGCTCTTCATGCACGCTGCCTCGATATGGTGGCTCGCACAGGGGACTCGCGCCCCCGCACCTGAGTCGGTGGGAGGTGCGGATTTCTACGATTTTCCCTCCGTGGCCGTCCTGACGAGAGTTGCGCTGGAGACCTACTTGACGCTGTTTGAGGTGTTCTTGGAGCCAGAAACGCGTGATGAGTTCGAGTTCAATCATGCGCTCTGGCAGTTGTCGGGATTCGTTCTGCGCGAGGGCTTCGTTCCTAGCGATCCTAGCTTAGGAGAATGGGCCGCTCGGTCGGAGGGGGAGATTGAGGAGATGCGATCTCGGCTATCCACCACACAGAAGTACGCATCACTATCGAGCCGGGAGAAGAAGGCAGTGCTTCGGGGGAAGAGGAGGCGGGAGTGGCCGGCCGTGGCGAGAGCGGCCGGCTTCGGCGAAGAGACGATACGGAGGATGTATGCTTACTACTCGGGCTATGTGCACGCTGACGGCCTGGCTGGGGCCCAGATCATGCAGGCCTCAACACGGCAAGAACAGTCGCGCTTCATCGAAGGACACATGCATCTCGTCATGTCAATCCTGGCGAAAATGATACTGGGGTACGAGGCGAAGTTCCCAGAGGCGAGGCGCATCTGCGAGGATCGGCCCGCCGACTGCACCCTGGCTCAAGTATACTCTGGGGTCGCGAGTCGGCTGCCGTGACACTGAGGTCCTGAAGACTCTTCGGTATCACAGAAGACTCTAACTTGGCCATGCGTGATCTCACATTCGCTTTCGTTTAGGCGGGGAAGTAGAGGCACCCGGTGCAGCCCTCCACACCGGGTCGCGGCGGTCGTCCAGCTGCGCACTCTCTGGCAGCGCCGGTGCTGCGCAAGACGTAGTCGAGGCCTGGCTGGCTGATGACCGGAGGGAACGAGCCGGTGGTAAGGAGGCTTCCAGGTGACCTCGCGTAACCAGCCTCTCACCAAGGAAGAGATAGCGGATGGCCTGGGGGTGACCGTTGACGCCATCTGGCGGTGGACTCGGCAGTTCCAAGAGTGGTTGTCCGTCGATGCGCACTGCCGAGAAAAGGGGCACGATAGTGCTGATGTACAGATCTACCGTATCGTGCGCCGCACTGACAGTGACATAGATGCGAGCATCGTGTTGCCCGAACGTGCGGAGCTAGTCAGGCGGGCGCTGTGGAGCAGTCAGCGGGCGTCAAGTATCAGGATGGCACACCAACTCGAGAGAAAGCAAGCCGACATCGAGCGATGGGCTCTCGTGAGCAGCCACGGGATCTGCCTGAGACGCGAGTACGCTTGGCTGCGTCCCTTGGGATCCTCCATCACAAGCATACTTGTGTGCGGTTGCTGGACGTGTAGTGGCGACACGTGCTCCGAGCCATATGCGTTGCTGTGGACACTCGACGCCGACAGCGTTGTCGTGGTCGACAAGAACGCAGACTACATACGTAATGCCCGGGATTGGCTTCACAGGACGCGTAGGTCTCACCCCTACTTCGGGGAGTATGATGTCGAGTTCCTCGTCGGCGACATGACGCAGGGGATTGCCGGGTTGGAGGGAGACACCTTTGACCTAGCATATTGCGCCAACGTCTTGTACAACATGCAAGACGACCAGCGAGCAGTTCAGGTGTCGGTGGAACAGATGGCCCGTGTTGTCAAGCGGCGAGGATGGGTGGTTGCCGTCGAACCCAAGTTCGGTGCGGAGTTCGAGGAGACCGAGATTGAATCCAGGATAGGGGCGTTCACGGTTCCCAGGCAGCTGACCCGTCCCATAGACATGAGCCCGCGGTTCGAGGAAGCGGGTCTTCGACGCGTCGATTTGCCTGACGCGCCGCCGTACTCCTACTGCTACCGCAAATGATCAGCGTCTGCTTCTCAGCCTACCCCAGCCACGGCGCCGGCCGTGGATGGCGCGATGGAGTGTCTGTGGGGCTGGTCTCACCGGAGCGACTTCGGTCCTTGTGCACGGGCCCCGGAAGCCACATCACACATCGGGGGGCTTGTCTGACATGACTGGCGCTTTTCCATCTGCCCCGAATCTACCTGGCCACACCTGGCGGCCGTTGTGCCAGGAAGATGCCCCCGCGCTGCACCAGTTGGAGCTGGACTGCGCGTCGACGGACGGCAGGACGAGCCCCACCACGATAGAAGAGTACCAGAGGAAGCTGGAGGAGACCGGCGAGAGCCTGGTCACGGACTCCCTGTGCGCCGTGGATTCCACAGGGCGCTTGGCAGCCATCGCCTGGGTCACCTGCGACGCCAGCCTGAAACATGAGTACCGGGCCTTTCTGGACGGCAGGGTTCATCCCGAGCACCGTGTCCGTGGGCTGGGATCGTTCATCCTGCAATGGATGGAAGCCCGAGCCCGTCAGATACTGTCCGAGTTGGAGGAAGACCGCCCTGGCATGCTGCGTATCGACTTCTACGACCGAGGCGACGATGCCCTGGCCCTCTTCGAGCAGCACGGCTTTCGAATGACCTTCGCCGAAGATGAGATGCGCCGTGACCTCAGGCATCCCGTGCCGGTTGCGGAGCTGCCCGCAGGCATGACTCTCGTGTCCTGGAGCCCGCAGCGGGCCGGTCTGTTCTTCCAGACCTATCGCGATGCCTTCCGGGAGCGTCCGCGGTTTCCGGATTGGAGCGAGGAGACTTGGCGGCAAAACTTCACCGGCGGTGCTGGTTTCCGCCCTGATCTGTCGTTGCTCCTTTTGGAGGACGCCGAGCCTGTCGGCTTCGCCATCTGCTACGTGGAGATGGAAGTCGCCTCAGAACCAACCAGCGAAGGTTGGATCGTTCAGATGGGGGTGCGACCTGCCTGGCGGAACCATGGCCTGGGTGGCGCCTTGCTGTGCGAGGTTTTGCGCAGGTTCCAGGCCAACGGACTGGCACGGGCCGCGCTGGAAGTGAACATGGACAACCACAGGGCGCGGCGGCTCTATCAACGGCTGGGATTTAAGCGCTGGACGAGATGGACGAGCTACCAGAAGGCGGCATCGACAGTGGTGCAAGATCGCGCGTAGGAAGGAAGGAGTAACAGTGGACAAGGCCCGGGCGAAGAAGGACGAGATCGTCGCGGCACTGATCCAGGCCAGGAGGAAGATCCTGGACGTGGCCTACACCCTGCCGCCAGAGAAGCAGGACGAGGTGTTCCTCGGCGTGTGGTCCGTCAAAGACCTCCTGGCCCACCTCATCGGCTGGGACTACACCAACATCGAGGCCACCAAGTCCATCCTGGCCGGGGAGCTGCCGGAGTTCTACTCCCACCACGACCGGGATTGGCGAACCTACAACGCGTCCCTCGTGGAGCGGCATAAGAAGGAGGATTTCGCCGAGCTACTGTATGCGGTGGAGGCCTCTCAGCGCGCGCTGATGGGGTTTCTGGGGACGGTCCCCGCCGAAGAGTTCGACAAGGACAGGGGGATTCGCTCCAAGCGCTACAAGGTGACCATCGCTCGCCTGCTCCAGGCGGAGGCCGACGATGAGGAGGAGCACCACAGGCAGATCAAGGAGTTTGCAGAGAGCGGGAGCCCGTAGTCGGCGCAGAACTCGTAGCACCCTGCGTCCATCACTCGGTGCGCTACTCCCTCTCCACGGGGATCTGTAGCTCGGTCACGTACTGGGAGGGCTTGGTCAGCAGGCCCGGTCCCTTGATGTACACCTCCCGGTTGGGCCCGCAGATACGATACCCGTTGGCCTCGATCCAGGTTAGTAAGCGACTGTAAGGCTCCGAGAAGTTGTCGTAGCTGCCCCTGTGCACGACGCAGGCCATCTCCTCCACGCCAGGCAACTCGCGCACCTTCACACGTTCCCCATCGGGGATATCCTTGGACACGGGCACCGCGGCCTCCACGTCGATGTCGCTCTCGCGATACCCTTCGTCGTAGTAGACGGCGAGGGCAGGTGCGGCCGGCCTTGCTCGGTGGCGCCCCGTGTGCTTGAAGAGAGCGCCGTAGAGCTGGCTGATGTCGCCGTAGGTGGAGATGACCTCTCGCACGGCGGCTATCTTCATCGCCGGGATGCTCTTGATGACCACTTCTTCGGTTGACATGGTTCCCTCCTGTTCGATTTGCCTCAGCCGCCTCTCCACTCGGGCCAGTCTCGCCTGTTCTTCCTTCACCCGGCCCTTCATCTCGGCCTGCTTCATCCGGAACATGCCGCGGATCTGCTCCGCCGGCAGGTCGCCGTCCAGGAGCTCGCCGATCTGTGCCAGGGAGAGGTCCAGGTCCTTCAAGGCCAGGATGCGGTTGAGCCGGGGTAGCTGCTCGGCCGAGTAGAACCGGTAGCCTGTGAACTGGTCTACCTCGGCTGGCTTCAGCAAGTCGATCTCGTCGTAGTAGCGCAGCGTCTTCACCGGTACCTGGCTGAGCTTGGAGAATTCGCCTATCTTGAACATCTACTCTGTTCCTTACGGGCATCAAACGTTGGGCCATCACGACCCGCTGTGCGCTGGTGTGCAGGTGGCAGGGGCACGTACTCCTATGCCCCTGCCGTTCCGTCACGTTGCCGCTCCTCTACTCTGCAACCACCGAGGGTGGATCCCAGTGCGGTGGCGCGGCTACTTCACGACTTCTGCACCGGGAACTGGAGCTCGGTCACGTACTCTCCAGGCTCGTACTCGGGACCCGGTCCTTTGACGTAGATCTCCCGGTTGCAGTCGACGATGTGGTAGCCGTTGGCCCCGATCCAGCCTAGCAAGCGAGCGTAGGCGTCGCTGAGCCCCTCGTAGCTGCCCTCCACAGTTAGGCAGGCCGCCTGCTCCACACCCGGCAACTCGCGGACCTTGACCCTCTCGCCCGAGGAGAGAGGACCGGCCACCGGAACCGCCGACTCCACATCGATGTCCTTGGCCTTGTACCCCTCTTCGTGATACATGGCGAAGGGCGGTCCAGCCGGCGCGACCTGGTTCTTGCCCAGGTGGGCGAAGATCTCGCCGAAGTGCGCCCCCATGTCCTCGTAGCCGGGGACCACTTCCCGTATGGAGGCGATGGTCATGGGCTCCACCTTCTTGAGTGTGACTTCTGAGATAGGCATTCCTTCCTCCTGTCTGTCTACTGCTCTGACTGTACACTCCAGAGCGATCGCCCCATTGAGAGCCTTCGTGAGCCATTATACACCCTCCAGTGGCTGGAGAGTCAAGAGCTTGTGTGTGAAAACGGGTGCGATTTAAGGTTTGAAAGATGTCCCGCCCCGCCGATGGGGCTACAGCAGGCCAATGCTTGCCAGCGGAAGTGGGCTGTGATAGACTTCGATGGGCATCGGGGGTAGGTAAGTGCACGTCCTGTTCATCATCAAAGAGATCGACAACGAGCCCCACGGCATTCTGCGCGTATCCGCGGTCCTCAAGCAGGCGGGCCACAGCACCGACCTGGTGGTGGCAACGGAGGAAGACCCCGTCGAGGCGGCTCTCAGAATGAAGCCCAACGTAGTGGCCTACAGTGTCTACACGGGCACGCAGCGCTACTATCTCGACGTCAACCAGCGGATCAGGGATCGGTTGGATGTCTATTCCATCATGGGTGGTCCTCACCCCACCTTCTTCCCCGAGATCATAGAGGAGGAAGGTGTGGATGCCATCTGCATCGGCGAGGGCGAATACGCCACCGTGGACCTGATGAACGCTCTGGAGAATGGCGACGCCGTTGACCAGATCCCCAATTGGTGGATCAAATCGAATGGGCGTGTCCGTCGGAATGGGTTGAGGCCTCTGGTGGCGGATCTGGACGGGCTGCCCTTTCCCGACAGGGAGCTCCTCTACCGAGCGCACCCGCTCAGCGGTGCCAGAAAGCTGAAGCCCTTCATCACCGGGAGAGGCTGTCCCTATAACTGCTCCTTCTGCTTCAACGAGGCCTATTCCCAGCTATACGAAGGAAAAGGACGGAGGACGAGGCGACGGAGCGTGGACAACGTCATCCAAGAGATCCAGGAGGTGAGGGAACGGCATCCCCTCGACTTCGTGCTGTTCCTGGATGACACGTTCATCATCAACAGGAAGTGGCTTGGGGAGCTGGCCAGGCGATACAAGGAAGAGGTAGGATTGCCCTTCTGGTGCCAGGTGAGACCGAACCTGGTCACCGAGGAGAAAGTGGCCTTGTTCAAGGACATGGGCTGTGTCAGTGTCAGCTTCGGGTTGGAGACCGCCAACGATCAGCTCAGATACGAAGTCCTGAACCGCCACATCACCAAGGAGCAGATCCTGAAGGCCTGTCGTATCCTGCGCGAACACGGCATCGCGTACTCGACGAACAACATGCTGGGTCTGCCGACCGGTGGCCTGGAGACCGACCTGGAGACGCTGGACCTCAACATCGAGTGCCGGGCGGACTACGTGAACGTGTTCCTCTATCAACCGTATCCGAAGACGAAGCTGGGGGAGATGGCCCTGCGCGAAGGACTGATGTACGGTACCTTCGATGATCTGAGCGGCTCCGTGACCGAGGACACTGTGATCAGGTTCGGCAGCGAAGGGGAGAAACGCCAGATAGAGAACCTTCAGAAGCTGCTGAGTGTTACCGCGGAGTTTCCCTTCCTCAAGGCTCTCGTGGTGCGACTGATCAAGTTGCCCCCCAACCAGTTGTTCTGGCTGGCCTACAAGGGCTGGAAGGGATACGCCATTAGCAGGCGTATCTATCCCGTGAAGATGACTCTCGGCGAGTGGTTTAGCGCTCTTCTACAGTTCATGCGCATTCGAACTCAGTAAGGGGAGGCTGGACATGGAACTGCTGAGCTGTGGGAAGACAAGGTTGATCGTGGGCTTGTTGGCCAGTGCTGTACTGGCCGTGGTGCCTATGCTGGGGTTCTCTGCTGTCTCCGCGGAGACGCAGGGCGGCACAGCCCTCGTGTGGGAAGCGAGGCTGATCAGCGACATCAGCGACCTGAGTCTCGGGGGAACCATCATCCGTGTCTCAGTCGTCGGCGTCGTTGACTTGCCTATCGAGGTGTCCTCGGTCTACGGCGATTGGGCCACGACCCTGCTCAGCGGCTCCAAATCTGAGTTGGGGCCTTACGCGGCGGAGTTCGCTGGCCTGTCGCCGGGGAGGTATGTCATCTCCCCGGAGGGTGTGGGCGTGACTCTGACTGTGGAGGCGGACGGCACCGACATCATCGTGGTCGAGTTCGTGCAGGTGCTCAAGCAGGCACCCGCTACTCCCACTCCCACGCCGCTTTCGCAGTGGGAGGCAGAGATCCTCGCTGTCACTCCCAACACGGGCCTAGCAGGCACGGTGTTGCGCGTCTCCGTGGTAGGTCAGGTGGGGCTCCCTGTGGAGGTAGCCTCTGAGGGAGGGTGGAGCGCCACAGGCTTCACCGGCACCAAGCCTGAGTATGGGGACTACGTGGTGGAGTTCGCTGCCCTGCAGCGGGGTACTTACCTGATCAGGCCGCAGGGTGTGGATACGGAAATGCGGATCTGGCTGGATGGCAAGAGCTATGTGTTCGTGGAATTCCGCCGCCGTGCGGGGTACAAGCCGCCT
>Ga0307437_1002300_pt1 | contig 11962 bp, 3 predicted proteins | sample SalMarWE160390MG_FD_202146 | JGI IMG/M metagenome (GOLD analysis project Ga0307437, IMG submission 202146) | Salt marsh sediment microbial communities from the Plum Island Ecosystem LTER, Massachusetts, United States - WE1603-90 | ecosystem: Environmental > Aquatic > Marine > Intertidal zone >...
CGATGGCATCTATCTGTATTCTTCGAACAGCAACAACCTCATCAACAACACCGCAAACTCAAACAGCTACGGTATCCACCTGTATTCCTGGGGCAATAATACGCTCACCAGCAATATCGCCTCAAACAACACCAATTATGGCTTCTACCTGTATTTTTCGGACAACAACGACCTGATGAATAACACCGCCGAGAACAACGCCTATGGCGTCTACCTGACTTATGCAGACGATAACACTATCTACAACAATTACTTCAACAACACGCATAATGCCTATGAAAGCGGTGGCCCTGCGGATGTCAACACCTGGAATACCAGCAAGACAAATGGGACGAATATCATCGGCGGTCCCTATCTCGGCGGAAATTACTGGAGCGATTACAATGGCAACGATACCAACGGAGACGGACTTGGAGACACCGAGATTCCGTATAATTGTACCGGGAATATAGCGCATGACGGGGATTACCTGCCGCTGGTTCCAGGTGGTATGGCACCGCCGAACATCACTTCCTACGCACCTGAATCGCCAGTTAGCGACACGGAAGGCGCAACAAGAACGTTTAATATCACAATCGACCAAACGGTGAATGTCACATGGTCGATTAATGGAACGCAAGTCCAGCTAAACCAGAGTGTAACAGCAGCGGCCTACACGAATACGAGTGCCGCTGTTGGGATATGGAACGTATCAGCGTTCGCAAGCGATGCAAATGGAAACGATACACACACGTGGATATGGAATGTGACTGCACTATTGTTCAACTGTACCTGCGGTGACATCTGCGTCAATGAAACTGGCTGGTGGCGTAACGGGAGTGCTTTCAGTGCCAGCGCCACGCCCATTCAGGATGCAGTCAATAACGCCACCGGTGGAGAGACGATTTGCGTTAAGGATGGCACATACCACGAAAACGTGGACGTGAATACCGCTAATTTGACCATTCAATCCGAGAACGGCGCCGTAAACTGCGCCGTGAACGCATCGAATCCAGATGACCATGTGTTTGAAGTTACCGCAAATTATGTGAACATCACCGGGTTCACGGTGGAAAATGCCACCGGTGCCAATGACGCTGGAATATACCTTTACGGCGTGAATAACTGCAATATCTCAAACAATGTTATACGTGGTAATAGCATGGGCGGAATTTACCTGAATGCAACACATAACAGTAGTTTGGATAATAATATCGTATTCCATAGTATGGCGGGGATAGGTTTGGAGAATTCTACCTATAACAATGTAACCAGTAATAACGTTAGTAATACCAGTTACGCTATCGCTGTATGGCGACTCAGCCACTTCAATAGGGTTATAGATAACACCATACTTAATACCACCAATGTTGTCCCCAGTCCTTCTGGCAACTACAGCTTTGCTATTGAGATAATGGGTTCTGGCGATAATATGATAGATAACAATCATATTTGCAACACAACAGCGTATGGAACGAACGCCAGCGCTGTGGGCATTTTTGTAGCCTCTTATTATGGACCTGTCAACAATAACACCATAACCAACAATCAGATATACAACACAACAGCGTATGGAACGAATGCCAGTGCTATGGGTATTTGTGTAATGGGTGGACCTGCCAGCAATAACACAATAGCCAACAACGAGCTATACAATGCGACAGCATCCGGTGGCGAATACACGGCTGGATTCGGAATTTATGTAATGAGTGCAACCGAAAATAAGCTGCTCAATAACACTGTAAGCTCGAATGATTGGGGGATGCTACTGGGTTCAGCAAGTATTAATACGATAGCCAATAATACTGTGAACTTGAGCAGCTACTGCGGCATCCATCTGTCTTCTTCGAGCAGCAACACCATCTACAACAATTACTTCAACAATACCAACAATGCCTGGGACGACGGAAACAACGTCTGGAACACCACAAATACTACCGGGCCGAACATCGTTGGCGGTCCTTATATTGGTGGAAACTACTGGTCGGATTATACCGGGAACGATACCACCGGAGACGGCTTTGGAGACACCGAGCTTCCGTATAATTGTACCGGCAATATAACAAATGGCGGGGATTGGTTGCCGTTAGTGGTGCCGACCGGTGCAACCCTGGAGGGAAACGTTACTTTCCCGGGAAGGGGTGCGGCTCCCAATAGCAAGTGGATAGAGAACTTTACGGTGAGGTTTTTCCAGAGTGCCAGCGAGGTAAAGAGTGACAACGTTACCACCAACAGTAGCGGGTATTTCAATGTCACCGGCATTGACCCTGGACCCTACGATATTAAGATTAAGGGCTTGACGTCTGTGAGCGAGCTGGAGGGTAACGTAACGTTGACTGCTGGTAATACCACGGTGGTAGATTTTGGCACGATGCGAGAGGGAGATTGCAATGGTGACAATTGGATTACTGGTGCGGACCGGAATCTGCTGTACACGGGCTGGGGGAGCCATAAAGGTGGTGCTGGGTGGAATCCTGATTGTGATTTGAACGCCGATGATTGGCTTACCGGTGCGGACAGGAATCTAATGTACACTTACTGGGGGCAGAGTGGAGACTAGGTTTGATGTTGCTCAACATGGTTGAAGAGGTTGGTAGCTATTAGCTTTCAGCTATCAGCCTTCAGTCATTAGCTAACCGCTGGCTGCTTTTCATTTTTGCCGTGTCATTTTGCCTTTTGATTTTTGAGTTTTGCTTTTCCGAGATTGCCGCGCTTCGCTCGCAATGACAATAAAAACCGTGGCAATGCCTCCCCCGTTTGTCATAGCGGGAAAATCCCCCGACTCAGCCAGAAAGCAGGACTATTTTCCTATTGAGGAAACCAGGCTGCACGGCTATAGTGAAAATCGGTAGGCAGGGTTCTGTTCTGCCTGCCACAAAGTTCACCCGGTGATTTATACGGGGAATTTACGCAGGGTATGGATTGGGGTAAACGGCTGAAAAACAAAAAGCTTAGCCCCATCGTTTTAGTGATTACACTTAGTGCTGTCCTCTGCATGGGCGGTGTGGCAGACGCTGTAGTTTACGTGCCCGATGGAACAGGCGACGGTGATGTTCTTTCCAAAGCAGAGTTGCAAGAGGAGACAGCTACGATTCTGGAGGACGGAAATATCCGTTACACCTGGGAAAACGAGAGCCAGAAGGATGAAGGTGTTAACTATACTATCTCTGTGGAAGGGGAGGAGTTGGATGAGTTCAACCAAGCAGTCCTCAGCGAGATTTGCCTAGCTGAGTTGCTGGAAGGTCCGACTTCCTTGTACCTGACCGGGAAAGTCAGCGAAGGGCAGGTGATGGTCCTCAGCCTGGATAGCAACCCGTCTACCGGCTACTTGTGGGAAACAGCGGAAATGGATGGGGAAATCCTGCGTCAAGCCGGAGAGGTTGAGTTCAGGCAGGAGTCCAGACTGCTTGGTGCCCCGGGCAAGCAGATTCTGCACTTTGAGAGCATAGGCACGGGCCAGACGAATCTTGAGTTGATATATCACCGTCCCTGGGAAGAAGATACGGAACCAAACAAGACAATTCACATCCAGGCAGTTGGAATAGACCTGCCAGACTTGTGTACGCACCTCAACAGTCTAACTCCGGACCGCACGCCCAGTTTGTCCCCGGAGTATGAATACCAGGGGGATATAGCTACTCCCGCAGCAGGAGAGCATCCAATCGCTTCCCCCAATCTGGGTCTTCCGGAGGCTTTCAACTGGTGCGACAATGGGGGGTGTACTCCGATAAGGAACCAGGGTGCCTGTGGGAGCTGCTGGGCCTTTGGCACGGTGGCTCCATTGGAATCCAATATCAAGATCAAGAATGGGGTTGAGGAGAATCTTGCAGAGCAGTATCTCGTTTCCTGTAACACAAACGGGTGGAGCTGCGATGGTGGCTGGTGGGCCCACGATTATCATTGGTGGAAGATGCCGCCAAGTGAGTCCGAGGCTGGGGCAGTGCTTGAAGAGGAGTTTCCATATCAGGCTGACGACGTGCCTTGTTGCGGCCCTTGCCCGTTCAGTCACCCATATGAGCTCGATTCCTGGAATTGGGTAGGGGAAGGATCGGGCGTTCCACCCGTTGCGGACCTGAAGCAAGCCATTTATACCTACGGACCCGTCTCGGCAGCGATTTGTGCCGGGTCGGCTTTTGGGAGCTATGGAGGCGGCATTTTTGAGACCGATGAGACATGTGCGTTCAATGTAAATCACGCCGTCGTCCTGGTCGGCTGGGACGATAACCAGGGGACGAACGGCGTATGGATTTTAAGAAATTCCTGGGGCACAGGCTGGGGCGAATCTGGCTATATGCGCATCGGATATGAGGTCTCTAATGTGGGATACTCTGCCAACTACATCGTGTATACTCCTGGTCCGGCACCAAATATGCCGTCTGCTCCCTCCCCGGGAAATCACACCACCGGCGTTTCTGTGGATACTGATTTGAACTGGAGTGGAGGAGCCCCTGATGCCGGTGATACAGTGAACTATACTGTTTATTTTGGCACTAACTCGACGCCGCCCTTCAGGGAAACCATCGGCCCTTACGCTGCCAACCAGACTTCCATAAGCTATAGTCCAGGGACATTAAGCTACAATAGCACCTACTACTGGCAGATAGCTGCCACCGATAACCATGGAGTCTCCACAACCGGACCTGTTTGGGATTTCACCACCCAGCAAGCAAGTGTCACCGCAACCCTGGAGGGGCATGTTGGGCTTCAAGGACTGCCGGCAACGAATGTTACGGTGAGGTTCTTCGCCCCCGGGACGCAGAATGAGACAATGAAAGAATATACCAGCACTGATAGCAGTGGGAACTTCACGATTGGCAATCTTACCCCTGGCACCTATGATGTTGCAGTGAAGGGTGAGACCAGCTTGAGTAATCTGGTGCAGGGAGTAAACCTGAGTATCCCCGGGGCAACTAATTTTGGTGTCCTTCGTGAGGGGGATGTGAGTAGCAGTAACGATGATTACATAGACGGGAGTGATTTTGGCCCGCTCAGCGATGCCTGGAACAGCTATCCTGGTTGCACTCCTCCACCGGCTTGGGATCCTGACGTTGACTTCAGCCGGGATAACTACATAGATGGGTCTGATTATGGTCTGCTGAGCGATGGTTGGAATGACTGGGGCGACTGTTTTGGATGGCCTGGAGATTGGACTTATTAGTAGCTATCAGCTATCAGCTTTCAGCCATTAGCTAACCACTGACTGCTGACCGCTGACTGCTCTTTGACTTTTCACCCTGTTCACAAAGTTAGTGTGGTGCTATAGTAATGAATGAAATAAACGTTTATCACGGAGGTAAAAATGGCTAAACTCTGGAGATTCCTGGCAGGTGCGATTGTCCTTGCGGTATGTCTGGGGCTAACCCTGGTTCCCGCGGCACCGCCACAGGTGGCTCTGGCTTCTGGCAATGTGACTGTTGCAATCGAGCCGGCAACCACGTCTGTGTCACCGGATGCTTCCTTTACTATTGACGCTGTGATTAACAACCCCGATGGCATGGACATTGCTATGCTTAATATGAAACTGGACTTCGACCCTGCGTACTTTAATGTGGACAGTGTCAGCCTGGTTGACTTCCCTGAGCATATGACTCCTCCTGTCATTGACAATGTTGCTGGCACAATCAGCTATGACCCGAAAACGGCGCTAGGCACAAGCATTAACCTTACTCACATCGTTGCGGCCAGGATAAGCTGTACCGCTAAGTCGGTTGCGGGAATTGCCACAGTATCCTGGGTTTACGTGACTGGTCCACCGCCCCGATGGACCAAGGTCATTATGGGAACCACTGATTACCTCGAGGGTGGCAACATGAGCTTGATGCTCAACGGCACGGTGATAGTCGGGGTGCCGCCAACTATCGCCCTCAGTCCGGACAGCCTCGCCTTCGATGCTATTGAGGGGGGAGAGAATCCTCCAGACCAGACGCTCGAGCTGTGCAACCGGGGAAGTGGAACAGTGGACTGGTCGCTGACTGATAACACTGCCTGGCTCAGTGAAGCTCCCACGGGCGGCAGCCTTGCTGAAGACCAGTGTGAGGACGTAAGGGTGTCGGTTGATGTCACCGGTATGGAAGCCGGGGATTACAGCGCAACAATCACCTTTACCGGGGCTGGTGAGGTGCAGGTCCCGGTTAGCTTGCATATAGAGTCGGCAGCGCCAGTGAAGCCGGCGAATCTCTCTGCCTCTGCACTCAGTATCTCGCCGCAGCAGGTTGAGCCTGGCGAGGAGGTGACAATCTCGATCAATGTGGCTAACACCGGTGGGGAGACTGGCAGCTATAATGCCGTTCTGTATATCAACGGTGTGGTTGAGGATAACCAGACGGTGTCTGTTGCCGGGGGGACAAGCAAGAACGTGATATTCACGGTGAGCAAAGCGAAGGCGGGCGGTTATGACGTTTCCCTGGTGGGGCAGAGCGGACAGTTTGAGGTGGTGGGTGGCGGCTGGGTTGGGGATGGCGGACTGGGCACCGGCGGCATAATAGCCATCGTGGTGGCGGTTATAGTGCTTGGCGTGGCGCTGGTGTTGATACTGAGGGGCAGGAGAAGGGAAACATAGATACAGTTTAGTAGCTATCAGCTATCAGCCTTCAGCCTTCAGCCATTGGCTAGCTGCTGACTGCTGATTACTGACCGCTGACTGTCATTGCGAGGCACGCCCCCCTCTGTCATTGCGAGGCACGTCAGTGCCGAAGCAATCCCCAAGTTAAATCCTAAGCTCGAAGCACTAAATCCTAAACAAATCCTAATATCTAAACTCAAAGCTTAGTTTAGTAGCTATCAGCTATCAGCCTTCAGCCTTCAGCCATTGGCTAGCCGCTGACCGCTGATTATTGACCGCTGACTGTCATTGCGAGGCACGCCCCCCTCTGTCATTGCGAGGCACGCTAGTGCCGAAGCAATCCCCAAGTTAAATCCTAAGCTCGAGGCACTAAATCCTAAACAAATCCTAATATCTAAACTCAAAGCTTAATTTAGTAGCTATCAGCTATCAGCCTTCAGCCTTCAGCCATTGGCTAGCCGCTGACCGCTGACTACTGACTACTGACCGCTGACTACTGACTACTGACTACTGACCGCTGATTGCTTCCTGCTTTTTCATTTTGCTCTTTGATTTTTAAATGTAGTTGCCCAATTTATTGGGCAATTGTGCCTGATGAATCAGGCAACTACAAAATCCGGAGGTTTTTTCTGTTATCAACGAGGAATCAAAAACGAATTTTTTGTAACTAAATGTAACTAACGGTAACTAAATGAAAGTTGACAACGTTGGGGCATAGTGCTACGATGTAACTAAAGTACCAGTACTAATATCCTAAGGTACTAAAATAAAATATTAAAACGGGAGGTGACCTGTGGTCAAACTTGGTACACTTATTTCTGCTTTTGTTGTTCTGACGCTTCTAATACTTCTTGCTCCAGTAGCGATATTGGGCCCTCCGCAAAATGTCGCTGCTCAGCCTGAGGCTGTAACGGAGGAGATCGAAGCGTCTTTCTCGTTCAGTGTAGTCTCTGGCGGTGCCTGGCATGATTTCGAGGCCGGTTCTGCAGTTGTTCAATCAGAGCCCGGGGGAGTTCCGCGTATTGCGCTGGTGCAATACACCCGACCGAATGTGGTGATACCTGGCTTAGACGCAAGTGTAAAGAACTGCTCATCCCGCGAATATACCACCGGCTTGGGAGCTGTAACCAGTACAGTGGGAGACCTCACCGGAGATCTGACGCTGGAGTGGATCACTGTTAACTTTAATAAGACATATACTCATACGCCGAAATATGACACAACCGATCATTTCGGCTGGATGATGGTGAGAGGTCATTTTATTGACGGAGACGATAGCTTCGCCTTTGTGTGGATCGCTGATTTCGACAGTGATGATACTATTCCTACTAGCTTTGTCGGGAAGGGGTTCATGCAGAGCGTGGAAGAGAACGGGCGGTTCGGCGATATGTCTGACCCTATAGAGCAGAGGCACCACATAATGGGCGATCTTGATATTGCCTTGAGTGGCGGCACTTATACCGGCACTTTCCACCTGAGAAACTATCCTCCAAACGAGGTGGAGTACGTGGGGATGATAAACATCACGGGTGGAGTGATGCAGGAGTTTACCGACGACATTAGTGCTGAAGGCCTGGAGATAATGAACGTGACCTCGGATGGTTCCATGTTCACTCCAGCTGATGAGGACTATCCCACGGGCTTTGAGGAAATTGACTGGGGAAAGGACCCCCCGAAGGTCGTCGCGGACAGCGACCGCCTGGGCGGAAATGGGACGATGAACCTGACCAGGAACAGCATAATGTATCTAAACCAGAGTGTGAGCGGTGGTACGACCTACATTACCATTCAGGTGGACCCCGTCTGCATTCTGCACATAGACGATACCTATGCGGTTACGAACGACGATGGTACCCCCTACGGCGAACTATATGAAATCCTGCTTCTTTCCCTTCCCCGACAATATTTGCCCCTTGGCCAGTACTTTAACCAGAGCGGATATACCTTCTGTCCCTTTGGAACGGTTAATGGACAGCCGGCTGCACAAACTGGACTGTATGAGGGGGCGGAGTCGTTTGCCGACGCCGTAATCTACATTGAGTCGGCCGTGGGCAACTCGCTCCAGCACTCACATGATTGGAGCTATGGGTTATATCCCCACCCCGTGGTGCCAAACCACACAGTCGCCCCCAACAAGGGCGCTCCGGGTGCTACCATGAATGTGACCATCACCGGGAAATACTTCCTCAAGGCAAAGAATAAGGCTCCCAACGGTACTCCTATTCCCAATAGTGGTTCGGTGAGCTTTGGTCCTAACATAACGGTGACCAACTACAAGATAGACAATGACAATCCTGCCAACTGGAAAGACAATTCGATAACGGCGACTATCACCATTGACGGTGACGCCCCTGTCGGGGCAAGAAACGTCACCGTGACTTCCTGCTTCGGCTACGCAAACGGTAACGGTGCTGGACCTTACAAGTCGGGAACCCTGGTGGACGGCTTCACTATCGAGGCGGCAGGCACCAGCCTTGACGGACATGTTGGCCTTTCAGGATTCCCGGCAACCAATGTTACCGTGAGGTTGTTCACCAATGGCACAACGACTGAAGCCGCGAAGGCATACGGCGCCACTAATGGCGATGGGGACTTCACGATTACCGGTCTTCCCAGTGGCACCTATGATATTGCGGTGAAGGGTCAGACCAGCTTGAGTAATCTGCTGTATGGAGTAGACCTGAGTGTCGCCGGGACAAAGGATTTTGGTGTCCTTCGTGAGGGAGATGCGGGTAGCAGTAACGATGATTACATAGACGGGTCTGATTATGGACCGCTCAGCAGTGCCTGGAACAGCTATCCTGGTATTACTCCTCCACCGGCTTGGGATCCTGACGTTGACTTCAGCCGTGATAACTACATAGACGGGTCTGATTATGGTCCGGTGAGCTCTAATTGGAATGGCTGGGGCGACACTTTTGGCTGGCCTGGGAATTGGAATTAAGGTTGAAAAGGAGGTGGTTTATTGAACGGGAATTTGAGAATGAGTAAGTATGGAGTTTGAAAAGTGAGAAAAGGAGGTAAAATAGTTGAAGAGTAAGTTTGTGAGTTTAATTGTAGCCATAGCAGTAGTACTGGCTATGGTGGCGGTACCGGCGGTGCCAGGCGTGACTGGCGTGGCGCTGGCTAGCGATAATGTGACAGTTTCAATCGTGCCTGTGACCACATATGCATCAACTGGTGATGACTTTGAATTTGATGCTGTGATTAACAACCCCGATGGCATGAACATTTCTATGTTTAATATAAAACTGTCATACGACGATACGTACTTTACTGTGAACAGCGTTACAGGGGTTGACTTCCCTGAGGACATGGGGCCTGCTGTTTTTGGTAGTGGGAAGATCGCCTATGACCCGAAAACGGCGGTAGGCACAAGCACTAATGCTGTGAGTATCGTTGGTGCGAGGATAAACTGTACCGCTCTGTCGCTTGAGGGAAGTAGCACAGTGGACTATCTTTACACGAGTGGTCCACCGCCCGCATATACCAAGGTCATTATGGGAACCACCGATTACCTCGAGGGTAACACGAGCTATATGGATAGCGGCACCGTGATAATCGGCTCTCCCACTCTGACGGTAGATGTAAGCCCTGCTGGCATGGGTGGTGTAGCGGGTTTTGGTCCCTTCCCCGACAGCTCCAGCCAGTCCTGGTGGGCTGTGATATATCCTGACGCGGTTGATACAGTGCTTGGCTGGACGTTCGACCACTGGACCGGCGACATAGATTTGGCCCCGACCGCTGACCCCAATCAGGTAACCATGGATGCCCTGTTCAAGAACGTTACCGCCGTCTTTGTTGAGGAACCATGCGAGCTGGATGTTAGCCCTAACAGCATTGACATTTCAGCTAGGGTTGGGCCAAACGAAGGCAGTGCCAACATTACAGTAACGAACACTGGTGGCGGCATCCTAGAGTGGGCGGTAGGCTATCCGCCAATCTGGACGGTAGGCGACACCTGGTCATGGGTTAATTCCTATGAGCCAATGGTATTATTCAAGCCATTAATTCCAGGGTCGTGGAACAACACGCTGGTCATGGCTGTGACGGATGACAGTGATCCTCACGACTACAAAGTGGCTGCCGTTTTGGCTCCCTATCCTGTTCCCCACAATGTTCCCGGTGCTCAGCGTACCATAGTGGGTGGCGCTCCTGCTGTCCTCTGGAACGCGACTGCATGGATTGACAAGTGTACCCTGGATTACACCATGCAGGAAGGCTATCTAACTGTTTGGGGGCTGGGGCCTGACCCTGTCAACGTATATGCTACGGTGAGCTGGGTCTACGATAGTTGCCATGGCTGGCCTTATTATGTGGGCAAGTCCTGGTCATACAACATGACGCAGGTAGTGGAATTGTTTCCTGGCACGGGTGCCGTAATGCCGCCCGACGTCGTGCCGGTCACTGCAGAGGTGGTTGGCATTGATTCTGTTGTTACAGCGGCAGGGACGTTCGATTGCTATCACATAGTGCATAACAGCACTTATCCTCCATTCGCTGGGGGTACAATGATTGAGACCTGGTGGTCGGACGATCAAAGGAACTTCGTGCGAACAGAGGATATAGGCACGTTTGATCCTCCTAGTCCACCAGGACCGATTCCAGGTGCGGTGGACGTCAGGGATCTGCTAAGTGACTCTTTTGCAGGTCTGGATGGTCCCGCTTGCTGTAATACAAGTACCTGCAACCTTAGCTTTGCCCCGATGTGTTGCAATCTTGCGGCAGGTGAGAGTGTAGTGGTAGAAGTGACGGGTAATATGACAGGACTGTCTACTGGCACATATAACGACACCTTCTGTGTCATTGGCTGTTGCTGCATGGGTATTGACTACGAGTGTGTCAACGTTACCTGTACGGTTCTGCCGGCGACCACTCTCGATGACGTTTTCAGAGACCTGCCCGCTGATGCTCTGGAGTATGACGCCGAATATCCTGGAGACTCGTTCTTCGTCTACGTGAACTTCACTGCAACGGTTGATGAGTTCAACAGTATCGGTATGACCGACTTTGCTCCGGCTGGTTGGTTGGTTGAGACTGATAATTCGTGGTGCGTCCCTGCAGCAAGCTTTAACAAGAGTAACTACAACAAGGCAGAGTATGCTTGGTCTGGCCCTGGTGGCGGTGGTGGCTGGGCTGCAGGCACTAAATTCAGCGCCAAGTATAAAGTCACCATTCCGGCGACTGCTGTCCCGGGATCCAATTATTGGCCTGGTTGCGATCCTCTTCCATGCCCTCCATGCTCGGGTAGTCCCATCAACATGTTCCCAGCCTGGGTTGAGTACTGGTTCGGTCCGAATGGACCATATGAAACTGTCATATGTGAGGAGCGTGAGAAGATAGTAACAGTGCCTGGCTGTGAAACTGGAGAGACTCGCGATGTTGTCGGAGACGTGCTGGATACTGTAACGGTTAACCTGT
>Ga0307437_1002307_pt1 | contig 11947 bp, 13 predicted proteins | sample SalMarWE160390MG_FD_202146 | JGI IMG/M metagenome (GOLD analysis project Ga0307437, IMG submission 202146) | Salt marsh sediment microbial communities from the Plum Island Ecosystem LTER, Massachusetts, United States - WE1603-90 | ecosystem: Environmental > Aquatic > Marine > Intertidal zone >...
TCTTGGAAATCCGCCCCGGCGATGTCGTCGACGCTACCAGCGATGATTTCGACAAGATGACCATGAGTATCGAAATGGACATGCGCTTCTACGCCTACGACCAGCCCTTCACCGTCGTATTGCCCCCCAAAGCACTGGCTGCCGAAGAGATACCCCTATCGGAATAAAGGTTTGATTTACCGATAGCCGCTAAGCTAAGGAGTAGCCTTTGAACCGGACGCGTGGCTTTGTCAACCAGAACCGCTTCAGGTCGAGCAAGGCGGTAAAAAAGCTGGGCAAGGCCGGACCCCCCGGTCGTAAAAAGGGGAAACCGCGTTGAGCGACAAACTGCGCTGGCCCACCTTCTGGGCGCTGGTAGGGGTTTTCGTTCTCACTATCTGCCTCTTCTTGATTCCAGCTTTCAAAGACCTGCTATCCGGCTCCGAATTGTTTCTAGCCCCGCTGGCTTTCTTCTTTTTGTTAGGCGTCTCAAGACTCACCTGACCCCCCGCCTTGACACCTAGAGGGGGCGATGCTACACTTTGGGCTGCCTTAGCGGTGATTTTCACTGTGATGACAAGCGGTAATAAACTATGAAAAAAATCGGTATTCTCTACCATCCCATGAACGAAGCCGCCCGCGGCATGGCTGAGGAAGTCAAGGCTTTCCTGGCCGCCCGCGGCATATCGGTATGGCTCTGCTCAGCCTGGGAGGGCGAGCAGGCGAAACTTAAGGTTGACGGCACCGATTTGATTCTCAGCATCGGCGGCGACGGCACCATCCTCAGGGCGGCTCAGATAACCGCTGTCTCCCCCCAGCCCGTCCCCATCACCGGCATCAACATGGGCAAGCTGGGTTTTATGACCGAGCTTGGCGCCGCCGAAGTCAAGGAAAAACTGCCCGCCCTGCTCGAGGGCAAGGGCTGGCTCGACGAAAGGGCCATGCTCGAGGCCTCAATCGACGCCGACGGCACCACCTATTACGCCCTGAACGATGTCGTGGTGGCGCGGGGGGCGGTAGCCCGTGTCATCTATGTCGAGGCCAGCATCGACGGCGAAAAGCTGACCACCTATAAAGCCGACGGCGTGGTGGTGGCTACCGCCACCGGAAGCACCGGCTATTCGCTGTCGGCGGGCGGTCCCATCCTCCACCCACGGGCAAAGGAATTCCTGCTCTTGCCGATACTGCCCCACCTCAGCCCGGGCTACAGCCTGGTCCTGCCGTCGACGTCGGTGGTCAAACTGCGCCTGGCCACCGTCCACGAGGCTACCTTAAGCATCGACGGCCATGTCAATCCCCCTCTGGCCGACGGCGCCGTCATCACCGTCCGGCATAGCTCGGCTAAAGCCCGTTTCCTGCGGATTCACCCCGAAAACGCCTTTTATAGCTCCCTGGAGCAAAAAATGAAAGGAAAAACTTAAGTTGAAGATAGAAAAAGCCAAAATCAGCAACGTCCCCCAGATGCATAAGCTCATCAACCACTGCGCTGAAAAGGACGAAATGCTGCCCCGTTCACTTAGCGAGCTCTATGAGAACATGAGGGACTGTTTCGTGGCTAAGGACGGCGACAAGCTGCTCGGCTGCGTGGCACTGCACGTCTTCTGGTCGGACCTGGCCGAGATAAGGTCGCTGGCGGTGGCCGAGGACAGCCGCGACAAGGGCCTCGGCGCCGAGCTGGTCAGGGCCTGCATGAAAGAGGCCGACGAGCTGGGCATTCCCACCGTCTTCTGCCTGACCTACCACCCCGAACTCTTCAAGCGGTTCCAGTTCAAGCAGGTGGACAAGATGGAGTTGCCGCGCAAGGTCTGGTCGGAGTGCTACCGCTGCCCCAAGTTCCCCGACTGCGATGAGGTCGCCCTTATCTATAACCTGGAGGTCTAGCTTGGAAGAGACGCTTTCCAGCCGGGAGGTCTTCGAGGGGCGGGCGGTAAAGCTGCGGGTCGATACCGTAAAGCTCCCCAACGGCCGAGAGACGACGCGCGAGATTGTCGAGCACGAAGACTGCGTGGCGATTGTCGCCCTCGACGACGCCGATAACATCCTGCTGGTTCGTCAGTTCCGCAAGCCCGTGGAAAAAGACTTGCTGGAGATACCCGCGGGCGGCATCGACCCCGGGGAAACACCGGAGGACGCCGTCCGCCGCGAGATGCGCGAGGAAACCGGTTTTCTACCCCAAAAAGTGGAAAAGTTAGGTGGCTTTTACTCCTCCCCCGGCTTCTGCACCGAGTACCTACACCTCTATCTAGCCGCCGACCTGGTGCCCAAGCCGCTAAAAGCCGAAGACACCGAGAGCATAACTTTGGTGCAGGTGCCCTTGAGTCAGGTTAAGGGGCTGATTGCCTCGGGCGCTATCTGCGACGCCAAGAGCATTGCCGGGCTGCTTGCCTTTTTGGAATACCAGAAGTCAGCCGACCTGGTCTGAGAGCTGGCGCCCCCCCACCAGGTGCATATGCAGGTGAGGCACCAGCTGCCCCCCCTCTTTGCCGCAGTTTATCACCACCCGGTAGCCCTTGTCGGTTACCCCTTCGTCTTCAGCCAGCTTGTTGGCAACGGCGACCATGCGCCCCACCAGTGCTGAGTCGCTCTGAGATAGGCGAGAGAGGCTGGCGATGTGCTTTCGGGGGATAATGACTATGTGTACCGGTGCCTGCGGGTTGATGTCGCGGAAGGCGATTATCTCTTCGTCCTGGTAGACGCTGTCGCTGGGTATTTCACCGGCTACAATCTTGCAGAAAATACAGTCCATTTTCCCTTATCCTCCCCCCAGGTTTTTCTTCCCACCCAGAGCCCACCCTAAAGGGGCAAAGCCTCTATTGACTCTCTCCCCACCCCACTGTCATTGCGAGGAGAGTAGCGACGAAGCAATCTCTACTCCCTCTTATACTCCGCCCTTGCCTGCTCGGCGAGGTCTCCCCCGTAGCTGTCGTTGGCGACCACGGCCGGGAAGTTCTCCACCGTCAGCCGCATAACGGCTTCAGGCCCTAGGTCTTCATAGGCGACAGGCTCTATCTGCCGCACGCTCTTGGCCAGCAAAGCGCCCGCGCCGCCAGTCGTAGCCAGATATACGGCTTTATATTGCTTTATCGCCTTTTTCACCTCGTCAGAGCGACTGCCCTTACCGATCATGGCTTTAATGCCGGCGGCGAGCAGGCGCGGTGTATAGGCATCCATGCGGCGGCTGGTGGTCGGCCCCGCCGCCCCGATGACCTTCCCCGGTGGCGCTGGTGAGGGCCCCATATAGTATATCGTCTGGCCTTCAAGCTCGAAGGGCAGCTCCTCGCCGTTGTCCAGCGCCTGAATGAGCCTCTGGTGGGCGGCGTCGCGGGCGGTATAGATGACCCCGGAAATGAGCACGCTGGTGCCGACGGTCAGCTCTTCTATTACCTGGGCACTAATCGGCGAGGTGATATTCATAGTGTAACCTCTTTGTGGCGGGCGCTGTGGCACTGCAAATTGACCGCCACCGGCAGGCTGGTGATGTGGGTGGGTGAAACTAAGGCGTGCACGGCCAGGGCGGTAGTGCTACCGCCGAAACCCATCGGCCCCACCCCCAGGGCGTTTACCCGTGTCAGAACCTCTTTCTCCAACTCAGCAACTTCGGGGTCGGGGTTGGGCTGGCCCACCTTTCTCAGCAGGGACTTTTTGGCCATGAGCATGGCTTTATCGGCTGTACCGCCGATGCCCAGCCCAATAACCAGCGGTGGGCAGGGGTCACCCCCCGCCTCCGCCACCGTCTTTAATACTAACTCGATGATGCCCTGCTTTCCATCGTTGGGCAGGAGCATGCCCAGCCGGCTCTTGTTCTCGGCGCCGCCCCCCTTGGGCAAAACCGCAATCTTGAGCCTGTCGCCGGGGACGATTTCGGTGTGAATAACGGCCGGGGTGTTGTCTCGGGTGTTTAATCTCTCGGAGAAGGGCTGGCTGACGATGCCTTTCCTGAGGTAGCCTTGCTTGTAGCCCCGCCGCACCCCGTCCTCGATGGCTTTATTAAGGTCACCGCCGGTAATATGGGCATCCTGCCCTATCTCCAGGAAGACGACAGCAGTGCCGCAGTCCTGGCAGAGAGGCAGCTTTTGCTCTCTGGCGATGCGGGCGTTCTCTATAATCTGGCTCAAAAACTCCCGGCCCAGCGGGGACTGCTCTGTCTTTTGGGCTTTTTTAAGGGCGGCGAGCACGTCCTCGCCTAAGTTAAAGTTGGCCTCCTGGCAGAGCCTGGCTACGGCCTGGGTGATGGCGCTGGCTTCAATCTCTTTCAATCCCCTCCCCCCAGGTTTTTCTTCCCACCCAATACCCACCCTACAAGGGTGGTACCCCTTATATATCCCCCTTCAAAGGGGTGGTGTCCCCGCTCCCCCGTCATTGTGAGGAGTCCTTCTAAGAAGGACGACGAAGCAATCTTACCCCACCCCCATCTTTCCAATCAACACCTTAACGCCCTCGGCGGAGTCATACAATTTCTGCTTTTCCTCGGCGCTTAAGCTCAGCTCGATTATCTCCTCGATGCCTTTCTTGCCCAGCCTTACCGGCACGCCGATGACGCTATCCTTAATCCCGTACTCACCGTCCAGTAGAGCGGCGCAGGGCAGCACCTCCTTTTTATCGAGCACGATAGCCTCGGCCATGCGGGCGATGCCCGCCGAAGGCGCGTAGAAAGCGCTGCCGGTTTTAAGCAGGTCGACGATTTCCCGGCCGCCGTGCACGGTGCGCTCCACCAGCTTATCTATGGTCTCCTGGGGCAAAAGCTCGGTGAGCGGCTTGCCCTTGACCGTGGTCAGGCGGGGGATAACCACCATGTTCAGCCCGTGCGCTCCCAGCACCCAGGCGGAAATATCTTTAGGTGAGACCTTGAGCTCGGCGGCGACGAAGGTGCCCAGTCGGGCGGAATCTAATGCCCCCGACATGCCGACGACGCGCTTTCGGGGAAACTGGCTGGCTCTGACGGCAAGGTAGGTCATGGCGTCTAGGGGATTGCTGACCATGAGGATAATACACTGCGGCGAAAATTTAGCAATATTTTTGACGATCCCGCCCACGATTTCGGTGTTGGCCGCCAGCAGCTGGTCGCGGGTCATGCCCGGTTTGCGGAAGAGCCCCGCCGTGACGATAACCAGCTCGGAGTCGGCGGTATCCTTGTAGTCGTTGGTGCCGGTTAGCCTTATGTCGGCGTTGAGGACGGGCGCCGACTGTAATATATCCAGCGCCTTACCCTGCGCCAGCCCCTCGACGATATCAAGCAGGACGACCTCGGCGTAGCCCCTTTCCACGATACGCTGGGCGCAGGAGGAGCCCACATTCCCCGCCCCGATAATGGTGATTTTACTGGCTATTTTGCTTCCCTCATCTTTTTAATTACGGCGTCGGCGACCTGAGAGGTCCCCACGGCCTCGGCGCCGTTGGGCTTCATATCGTAGGTGACGTCCTTGCCCTCGGCAATGACGGCAGCGATAGCATTCTCCAGCCTGTCGGCGGCTTCCTTCTCGTCGAGGTGCTTCAGCATCATCACACCGGAAAGCATCATCGACATCGGGTTCACCTTGTTCAGCCCCTTATATTTGGGGGCGCTGCCGTGGGTGGCTTCGAAGATAGCCATGTCGTCGCCCAGGTTGGCGCCGGGCGCTAAGCCCAGTCCCCCCACCAGCCCCGCGCAGAGGTCGGAGATAAGGTCGCCGTAGAGGTTGGGTAGCACCAGCACGTCAAACTGCTGCGGCCTCTTCACCAGCTGCATGCAGAGGTTGTCCACGATTCTATCCTCGAACTCGATGTAGGGGTATTCCTGGGCAATCTCTCGGGCGTTGGCTAAAAACAGCCCGTCGGAAAACTTCATGATGTTGGCTTTGTGGACGGCGGTGACCTTCTTTCTCTCGTGGGCGCGGGCGTACTCAAAGGCAAACCTGACGATGCGACGGGTGGCCATCTCCGAGATGACCTTCAGGCTGATACCCGAGTCCTCCCTGACTTCGCTATCCGTTGCCTCGGCGACCAGTTGCCGCAGACGCGCCGTCTCCGGCTTGCCCTCCTCGAACTCGATGCCCGCGTAGAGGTCTTCGGTGTTCTCCCTGACGATGACGATATCGACATCCTTGAATGGCGTCGGCGCCCCGGGGTATATCTTGCAGGGGCGTAGGCAGACGTAGAGGTCGAGCCTCTTGCGCAGGGCGACGTTGATGCTGCGGAACCCCGAGCCTACGGGGGTGGTCACCGGACCCTTGATGGCGACGCGGTTCTGCCTGATGGAAGCCATCGTGGCTTCGGGCAAAAGCGCCCCGAATTTCTCCAGGGCTTCGGCGCCAGCATAGGCCACGTCCCACTTAAAGCGGGCGCCGCTGGCTTCGAGAACCCGTCTGGTAGCTTCGCTGACCTCGGGCCCGATGCCGTCGCCGGGGATAAGGGTGACATTATGAACCATAGTTATTCCTTAAAGCTTAAAGTCGCCGTATTTCTGGATGTAGGGGAGGAGTCCCCCCTCCCCTAAAATCTTCAACATGACCTCGGGCAATTTGCTGAAGGTGAGCTGCTGGCCAGTGGTGATATCTTTGACCGTGCCCTTGCCCAGGTCCACCTCCAGCTCATCCCCGTCGTTAATGCCGTCGGTATCACATATTAACACCGGTAGCCCCAGATTGATAGCGTTCCTGAAAAAGATGCGGGCCACCGACTTGGCCAGTATGGCGCTGACCCCGGCCATCTTTATTACTAGAGGGGCGTGCTCGCGGCTGGAGCCGAGCCCGAAATTGCTACCAGCGACGACGAAGTCCCCCTTCTTTACCCGCGAGGCGAAGGTGGGGTCGGCGTCCTCCAGCACGTGCTTGGCCAGCTCGGGCAGGTTGCTCCTCAGGTGGGCCAGCCGCCCCGGCGTGATATGGTCGGTGGAGATGCCGTCGCCGAATTTAAAGGCTCGTCCTTTAAGCACTAGCTCACCTCTCCGGGGTCGGTAATCTCGCCGGCGATGGCTGAGGCCGCCGCCGTGGCCGGGCTGCTCAGGTAAATAAAGGCCTCGGGGTTGCCCATCCGCCCCTTGAAGTTGCGGTTGGCCGTGGAAAGGCAGGACTCCCCGTCAGCCAGTACCCCCTGGTGCAGTCCCAAGCAGGCACCGCAGCCCGGGGGCAGTATAATCGCCCCCGCCTCCAGCAGCGTCTTGATATAGCCCGCCCCGATAGCCTCCAGCAAGACTTTTGGCGAGGCCGGCGCCACGATAAGACGGGTGTCGGGGTGTCGTTTTTTGCCCTTTAATATCCCGGCGGCGATAGCCAAGTCCTCCCGCCGCCCGTTGGTGCAGGTGCCGATAAAGACCTGCTCGATTTTCGTCCCTTTTAGCTCTCTGGCCCTGGCTACGTTGTCTACCTGGTGGGGCTTGGCCACCATCGGCTCGATAGCCCCCAAATCTATATCAATCGTCTTCTCATATATGGCGTCTTTATCCGCCTCAAGCGGCTGGAAATCCTTTTCTCGCCCCTGTGCCTTCAGGTATTCCTGCGTAATCCTGTCGGTGGGGAAAAGCCCCACCTTAGCCCCCGCCTCCACAGCCATGTTGGCCACGGTGAATCTGTCCGACATGGTCAGGTTGGTCAAACCCTCCCCACCGAACTCCAGCGCCTTATAGGTAGCCCCGTCGGCGCCGATTGAGCCGATGAGGTACAGGACTAAATCTTTAGCCCCGACGCTGGCGCCGAACTTCCCGGTAATGTTTATCTTTATGCTTTCGGGCACCCTGAGCCAGGTCTTGCCCAGGGCGAAGACAATGGCGACATCCGAGGAGCCCATGCCCGTAGCGAAAGCCCCCAGCGCGCCCGCGGTCACGGTGTGGGAATCGGAGCCGACGACGACGTCCCCCGGTTTGGCCAGGGCTTCGGCCACAATCTGGTGGCAGACGCCGCTGCCGACGTCGTATTTCAGGCAGCCCATATCTTTAGCGAACTGCCTTAACAGCTTGTGGTCGTTGGATAGCTGGCGGTTGGGGCTGGGGGCGGCGTGGTCGAAAAAGAGCACCGTCTTTTCGGGGTTGGCCAGCTCTTTGAACTTACCGGCCTGGAACTGCCTTACCGTCAGCGGCCCGGTGGTGTCCTGCACGAAGGCCAGGTCCACCCGGGATATAACGATATCTCCGGCGCAGGCTTCGCCCGCCGACTTTTTCGTCAGAATCTTCTCAGCTAATGTTTTACCCACGTGAGGCCTTACCAGTAGCTCTAGCCGATTACCGCCAGGACATCGTCTCTAGCTACTTTGTCGCCATCGGCGAAGTTTATGGCTTTGACTTTACCCCCCACCGGGGCGGTTATGGCGTTGGCCATCTTCATCGCTTCCAGGATTAGCACCACGTCGTTAGCCTTGACCGTGTCGCCCACCTTTACCTCGTAGCGTATGATTATGCCGGGCATGGGGGCGATAATGGCCGTCTCGCCGGCTTTGGGCGGCGGCGCTTTGGGCTCGGCTTTCTTAACTTCGGGGGCTTTCTCGGTGGTTGGGGGTGGCGCCGCGGCCGGGCGTGGTGTCGGTGGTGTTGGCCTGGGCGCCGTCGGCGGCGGGGCCGCGCCGGCACTGGTGGCTTCCAGCCCGATATTAAAGACCTGGTCGCCGAAATAGATTCTATAGTTCTGAACTCCACCCGCAGTCGGGGCGGCTTGAGCCGCCTCGGTAATCTCGCCCGACTTTATCTTGGCGATAAGCTCGTCCTCGCGCTTGACATCATCCGTGGTCTTCATCTTGAGGTCGGCCGGCGGCTCCTCCAGCCCGTATTTCCAGCGCAAAAAGCGCATCCCCGTGGTGGGGTACAAAGCATAGATGAGCACGTCGCCGATATCCTTGGCGATGTCCTTGGTATCCTTCTTGGCTTTGGCCAGTTCCGGCTTCAGCATGTCGGCGGCGCGACAGGTGATGGGCTTCTCCCCCCGCGGGTAGCCCTTGAGGGCCAGCTTCTGCACCTTGGGGTCGATGGGGGCGGGGGGCTTGCCGTATAGCCCGTAGCAGTAGTCCTTTATCTGGTCGGAAATCATCTTATAGCGTCCGAAGAGGACATTCTGCACCGCCTGGATGCCCACAATCTGACTGGTGGGCGTTACCAGCGGCGGATAGCCCAGCTCTTTTCTCACCCTGGGCAGCTCGGCATAGACCTCCTCGATTTTATCCAGCGCGCCCGCCTCCCTGAGCTGCGCCACCAGGTTGGTTATCATCCCTCCTGGCACCTGGTGCATCAGTACGGCGGTGTCGATAATGGACATCTTAGTCGTATCCAGAAAGTCGCGGTATTTGGGGGCGATGGACTCGAAATACTGCCCCAGCTTCAGAAGATGGGACAGGTCGAGCCCGGTATCCCTGTCCGTACCTTGGAGGGCGACCACGATGGGCTCCACGGCGGGGTGAGAGGAGCGTAGGGCGAAGGGGGCTAGGGCGGTGTCGATAATGTCGACTCCGGCCTCGATGGCCTTGAGACAGCTCATGGAGGCCATACCGCTGGTGTAGTGGGTGTGCAGGTGCACCGGTATCTTGATGGCCTTTTTGAGGGCCGTAATCAGCTTGTAGGCGTCGTCGGGCGAAATCAGCCCGGCCATGTCCTTGATACAGAGGCTGTCGGCGCCCATCTTTTCCAGTATCTGCGCTTTGTTGACATAATAATCAATGTTATAGACCGGGCCCCCCAGTTTGGGCTCGGTCAGCGAATAGGACAGCGAAAGCTGGGCGTGCTTACCGCACTCTTTAATCGCCTTGAGGCTGGCCTCGAAGTTGCGCTCGTCGTTGACGGCGTCGAAGACTCTAAAAACGTCGATCCCTACCTCGGCGGCGTGGTGGACGAAGGCGTTAACCACGTCGTCGGCGTAGTTGCGGTAGCCCACCAGGTTCTGCCCCCGCAACAGCATCTGCAGGGGAGTATCGGGCATAAGTTTTTTCAATACGCGGGGTCTCTCCCAGGGGTCCTCGTTGAGGAAGCGGGTGGGCACGTCAAAGGTAGCCCCGCCCCACACCTCCATAGAATGGTACCCCGTCTTGTTCATCTCGGCGGCGATTCCGGCCATGTCCTCGGTGACCATCCTCGTCGCCAGCGAAGACTGATGTCCGTCGCGGAGGGTGACATCGGTTATCTTTAACGGGTTCCTAGCGGCACTCTTTTTCTTTGCTGTCGGCATTCTTTACTCCTCTCTCCGGGTATTTTGCCCCTTGCTGGCCCTGGTTCGGGCTTGCCCCGGGGTGGGGGGTAGGTGATCGCTTCTCCTAAAGCGGGATGTTTCCGTGTTTTTTGCGGGGGCGATTGGCGTCCCCTGTATTCTTCAACGACTCCAGCGCCCTGATTAGCTTGGGTCGGGTCACCTTGGGGTCGATGACGTTATCGATATAACCCCTGGCTGCCGCCTGGTAGGGGTTAGCGAAACTCTCCTTGTACTGAGCCACCAGCTCCTGCCGGGTCTTATCGCCGTCCTTGGCCTTGGCGATAGCCTCCCGGTAGATGATATTAACCGCTCCCTCCGGCCCCATCACGGCAATCTCCGCCGTCGGCCAGGCGTAGTTAATATCGCCGCCCAGGTGCTTTGAGCTCATCACGATGTAAGCCCCCCCGTAGGCTTTGCGGGTAATAACGGTAACCTTGGGCACGGTGGCTTCGGCGTAGGCGTAGATAAACTTGGCGCCGTGACGGATAATGCCCCCCTGTTCCTCCTTGGGTCCGGGCATAAAGCCGGGCACATCGACAAAGCTCACCAGCGGTATGTTAAAGGCGTCGCAGAAGCGCACGAACCTGGCCCCTTTGACCGAGGCGTTGATATCAATAATCCCGGCCATGTGGGCCGGCTGCTGGGCGACGATGCCCACCACCTTGCTGTTAAGATGGGCAAAGCCGGTAATCAGGCTGGCGGCGAAGCTCTGGTGCACCTCCATGAAGTCGCCGTTATCGACGATGCTCAATATTATCTGCTTCATGTCGTAGACCTTGTTGGGGGCGTCGGGAATAATCGTACGCAGCTTCTCGTCCGTCCTCTCTGGGTCGTCGCTCGGCTTTAGCTCCGGCAGGGCTTCATTATAGCTCTGGGGCAGAAAGCCCAGCAAACGCCTGACGCTCTTTAAGCAGTCGGGCTCATTATCCGAAATAAAATGGGCCACCCCGCTCTTCTCGGCGTGGGTCTTGGCTCCCCCCAGTTCTTCGTGGGTGATATCGATGCTGATGACCGCCTTGACCACGTCGGGCCCCGTAATGTACATCTGACTGGTGCCCTTGACCATGAAGACGAAATCGGTTATAGCCGGCGAATAAACAGCTCCCCCGGCCGAAGGTCCCATCACCACCGATAGCTGCGGGACCACCCCCGAATATAAACTATTGCGCAGCAGTATCTCGCCGACGCCGTAGAGGCTCACCACCCCTTCCTGGATGCGGGCTCCCCCCGAGTCCCAGATGGCGATTATGGGCGCCCCGTTCTTAACGGCCAGGTCCATCACCTTGCAGACCTTCTGCGCCGATACCTCGGATATCGTCCCCCCGAGTACGGTGAAGTCCTGGGCATAGACGAAGACCGTCCGCCCGTCGATCTTGCCGAAGCCGGTAACGACAGCGTCACCCGGGTATCGTTTATCGGCCAGCCCGAATTCGGCGGTGCGGTGGGTAACGAACGGGTCCAGCTCTTCGAAGCTGCCCTTGTCGAGGAGGAGGTCAATCCTCTCTCGGGCGGTCAGCTTACCCTTGTCGTGCTGCTGCTGGATACGCTTTTCCCCGCCCCCCGCCTTGGTCTTCTTCTTCAGCTCAGACAGCTTAGCCAGTTTATCCTTCATCGCAATCAGGGCTCCCAATCGGTGAGAAATTTAGGGTGTAATCGTCAATAATCATATCATAAGGTAAATCAGATAGGCAAGGGCTTGCCAACCCAGGCCTTTCTTCCCACCCAGAACCCACCCTACAGAGGTGTCACCTCTATAGACTGCTCTCCCCACCCCAACTCATCTTTCCCACCTAAAACTCACACAAGGGGGGCTAAACTCTCTTTAACTC
>Ga0307437_1002311_pt1 | contig 11936 bp, 10 predicted proteins | sample SalMarWE160390MG_FD_202146 | JGI IMG/M metagenome (GOLD analysis project Ga0307437, IMG submission 202146) | Salt marsh sediment microbial communities from the Plum Island Ecosystem LTER, Massachusetts, United States - WE1603-90 | ecosystem: Environmental > Aquatic > Marine > Intertidal zone >...
AATTCTAATCTTTTTCTTCTTCGGCTTAGGCTCTTCAACCTCTTCTTCTTTTATTTCTTCTTCGTTTTCAATTCCCATACCCCTTTTTAATTTTTCAAAAAAAGATCCTGATGGCATAGATTATTTAATTTTACAGATACTTTTTATTTTCCTCAATTTTGTAAAGCCAAAAGAAACAAAAATAGCTAAAACGATAATAATAACGATCGGAATCAACACTTTTAAAAATCCTTCTAATTCTATTATAGAAAAATTATAAAGACCATGCAAGAAAACACTTATCCCCAGCCCTAAGATAAACAAACCTGTTCTATTTTTTGTTTCACAAAAGGACAAAGCCATAAAATAACCAATCGTTCCCGAACATAAAGCGTGCAGAAAAGTTGCTCCAACAAATCTCAGAGCACTAATAGAGAAAACCTGACCAATCAAAAAAGTTGGACCTAAAGGAAATAAAATCAAGATGTTTTCTAAAGCAGCAAAACCTAAAGCAGCGATAATCATATAGAGCATTAAATCTAAGGGTTCGTCTAATTCTGGACTTTTAACTACTTTCCCCCTTACCACTAAATATTTTAAAACTTCCTCCACTAAAGCCACTCCAATAAAGACATTTAAAATGGTAATTAAAGCTGGAGATAAGGACAATTTCTTAAATTCTTGGAAGATACCAACTTCTAAAAAAACCGCTGGCAGGGCAGCTAATACTCCATAAAGAAAAATTTTTATAATCATTCGGTTTGATTCAGGATGCTGGTCTTTTCTTAAATAAAACAAAAGCCAGATGATACTGGGAGCCAAGCCAAAAAATATGTAAAAAGGATACGTCATCGGGGCCACTTCTCCACCATCAAACATTGTTTTTTATTTTTAATTGGGAGTTGTTGATAGATTTCTTCAGTAATAAACGGGACAAAGGGATGTAAAAGTTTTAGAGAAGTCAGCATTACATATAATAGTATCTTTTGGGTATTTTCTTTTTTGGTTCTTGAGATTTGTTCTTTCGCTTTTTCTACGTAGATGTCACAAAAATCATGCCAGAAAAAACCATATAAAGTATGTCCTGCTTTCCCAAACTGAAAACTCTCTAAACTCTTGTTAACAGATTTAATAACTTTATCTAACTCTCTTAATATTTTTTTGTCAGCCACAGTAAGTTCAGAATTTAGAATTCGCAATTTATCTGGAATCTGGAATCTGGTATTTGGAATTTGGAGCAAGACAAATCTTGCGGCATTCCAAATTTTATTACAAAATTTTCTTCCCATAACAATATTGTCTTCTACAAATTTAATGTCTTGTCCGCCCATAATTTGGTAGGCAATACCAAAACGGGTAGCATCTGCTCCGTACTTTTCAATTAGGTTCATAGGATCAATACCTGTACCCAGAGATTTTGACATTCTTTTCCCTTCTCTGGTTAAAACTGTGGCGTGAATGATAACTTTTTGGAAGGGCTCTTTTTTCATAAATTCTATACCGGAAAAAATCATTCTGGCCACCCAAAGATTAATAATTCCCCGGTCAGTAATTAAAACATCTGTTGGGTAGAAGGTTTTTAGATCTCGGGTTTTCTTTGGCCAGCCCAAAGCAGCAAAGGGCCAGAGGGCAGAGGAAAACCAGGTATCTAAAACATCTTTTTCTCCTTCAAGGGGGATTTTATGTCCCCACCAGAGTTGTCGGGAAATGCACCAATCCTTAATGTTCTTCAGCCAGTCAAAATATATCTTTTCAAAATTTTTAGGAATAAATCTTATCTTGCCACTCTTCACTGCTCTGATTGCTTCTTTGGCTAAAACGTCCATTTTTAGAAACCACTGTTTTGAAAGGATTGGTTCTAAAACCGTTCCACAGCGATAGCAATGAGCAACATTATGAGTATGGGGCTCCATTTTTTCTAAAATGCCAATTTTTTTCATATCTTCGACAACTCTCTCCCTGGCTTCCTTAACTGTTAAACCTTGGTATTTACCAGCTAATTTCGTCATTTTTCCATCAGGACCAATCACTTGTTTTTTTTCTAATTTATGTTTTTCGCCTAATTCAAAGTCATGAAGATCATGGGCGGGTGTTACTTTCATAGCGCCCGTTCCAAATTTCATATCAACTGATTCATCACCAATAACCTTCATTTTTGCCGGTCCCAAAACAGTTTCAATATCGATCGTTTTTCCAATAAATTTTTTGTATCGTTTATCTTTAGGATTAACAGCTACGGCCGTATCACCTAATTTAGTTTCTGGTCTTACTGTAGCAATAGTTATTGGTCCATATTTAATATAATAAAGTATTCCCCTCTCTTCTTTATAAACTATTTCAAGGTCTGAGAGACTAGTGGCGCAATGAGAACACCAATTTATAGTTCTTTCTCCTTGATAAATCCAGCCTTTTTTATGGTAATACAAAAAAGCAGTTTCTACCGCTTTGAGATAATCTTTATCTAAGGTAAATCTGGTTCTTGACCAATCGCAGGAAGCCCCCATTTTTTTAAGTTGATCAAGAATTATATTTCCGTATTTGTTTTTCCATTGCCAGATCCTTTTAACAAATTTTTCTCTACCCAAATCAAACCTGGTTTTACCATCTTTTTTTAATTCTTTCTCTACAACGTTTTGGGTAGCGATGCCGGCATGGTCGGTTCCGGGAAGCCAAAGAGTTTTAAATCCCTCCATTCTTTTTTTACGAATCAAAATATCATGAATTACATGTTGAAGAGCGTGACCCATATGAAGTTCCCCGGTAATATTTGGGGGAGGAATGACAATTGTGTATGATTTCTTTATTCTGTCTGGCAGTTTATCTGGATTAAAAAAGCCGGCTCTGAGCCAGAATTGGTATATTTTGTTTTCTGTTTTTTTAGGTTCGTAAACCTTAAGAAGAGGCATACCCCGTAGGAGAATTTCGAAATAATTTAGTTGCCCGAGGGCTTGTTTCCGAAATTCTAGTTAAGGTTTTATTATATATTATATTCGTTAAAATATCCTTTTCCCCGTAAATTATCTTTGCCCGAGGGGCATTCGAAATTCCTCTACGGGGCATATTTATTTATTTTAACCTTAAATTGGCCTTAGCTTCAATGCTTTCTAAGTTTTTGTTTCTGGCTTCTTGTCGGTGGTAGTAACCGGTTAAGGCCGTCATTACGGCGTTATCAGTACAGAAAACTTTTGGCGGAACCGAAAACTTAAATTTTAACCTTGAACTTTGAACCCTAAACTGCTTCCTTAATTCATCATTAGCGGCGACACCGCCGCCAAGAATGATTGATTTTACCTTGTAATCCTTAGCTGCTTTCAATGTTTTTTTAATTAAAACATCAATAACTGCCTGTTGAATTTCAGCTGCCATAGCTTGGATATATTCTTTAGATTTTCTAACCTTAAGAGGTCGGCTTTTAAAATCGTATAAGACCGCAGTTTTTAAGCCAGAAAAACTAAAATCATAATTCTTTTGGTAAATCATCGGCCTCGGTAGTTTTACTTTGAATTTTAAACCCGGAGCATTAAATTTAGCGGCTTCAGTCGCGATAGCTGGCCCTCCAGGGTAACCTAAGCCCAAGATTCTGGCTGTTTTGTCAAAACATTCGCCAGCTGCATCATCCCGGGTTTCTCCCAAGATTTTATAATCATCAATACCTCTCATTAAAATCAGTTGGGTGTGTCCGCCCGAAACCACTAAACAAACCGCCGGGAAAACACATTTATTATTTAAAAAATTAATAAGAATGTGTGCTTCAATGTGATTGACAGGGATGATTGGTGCTTTTAGCTTTTTTGCTAAATCTTTAGCAAAGTTCACTCCTACCCACAGACAAGGCTCCAAGCCCGGCCCAGCCGTTACAACGATTAAATCAATTCGTTCACCCTGAGCTTGTTGAAGGGCCTTTTTAAAGACAATTGGTAGATTTTTTTGATGTTCTCTTTTAGCTAAAGTAGGGTAAACTCCACCCCATTTTTTATGAACTTCCACTTGAGAAGAAACAAAATTACTCAAAATTCTAAAACGAGGTCGCTTTTTACCGCCGACCTTCACTACCGCGACGCCAGTATCGTCACAGGATGTTTCAATGGCTAAGATATTCATAAACCGAGCTTCCGAAGGAAGCGAAGGTGAAGAAGAGGACGAAGTCCTCTTCGCCTAACTCATCCTATCTTTTTTATTGATTTTTTTCAATTTTCTGTTAGAATAATTGAATCGGGCCCCGTCGTCTAGTGGCCTAGGACACCACGCTTTCAATGTGGTAACACGAGTTCGATTCTCGTCGGGGCCGCATGTCAAGGGATTATATCAATCTCAGCCGAGCCCAGGACCTTAAAAATCCTAAAGAAAGGTTCTTATATCGTTTTTTTGAAACCGTTTCAGCTCTTTTCTCTTTGGGAACCCTGAGTTCTGTTTTTCTTATTTCTTGGCTAGCACCGGCAGTGATAGCCGTTTTTATTATTATTTTTGACTTATACTGGTTACTGAAGATTACTTATTTGGCTTTTCATCAAGTTGTTTCTTGGCGGCAGATGAAAAGAAATTTAGAGATTGACTGGTTAGAAAAACTAAACCTGTTGCCGGCCAGGAACTGGCAGGAAATTTATCATTTAATTATCCTGCCTGTGTATCAGGAAGGAATAGAAATAGTAGAAGCAACCTGCCAGTCCCTATTAGACACTGCCTACCCGAAAGAGAAAATGATAGTAGTTTTAGCTACCGAAGAAAGAGCGGGACAGGTCGCCCAGAAGACTGCCAAAGAAATAAAAAAGAAATTCGGCTCCAAGTTCTCCCGCTTTTTAGTTACGGTTCACCCCAAAGATATTGCCGGTGAAATAGCCGGTAAAGGGTCTAATGAGGCCTGGGCAGCGGCGCGTGCTAAAGAAGAAGTAATTGATAAATTATCCATTCCTTATCAAAACGTTATTGTTTCTGGTTTTGATATTGATACCAAGGCCGGCCCGCAATATTTTGGCTGCTTAACTTGGTATTATCTAACCACTGAAAATCCTTTAAGGGCCAGCTACCAACCCATTCCGGTTTATAACAATAATATTTGGTCGGCTCCGGCTTTTTCCCGGGTTATTTCTACCTCCGGAACCTTTTGGCAGATGATGCAGCAGGAAAGGCCGGAGCAGTTAGTGACTTATTCTGCCCATGCCATGCCTTTTAAAACTTTTTTAGAGGTTGATTATCCTCGCAATATAGTAGCTGACGATTCTCATATTTTCTGGAAATCTTTTCTTTATTATAACGGAGATTATCGGGTTGTTCCTTTGCATTATCCTGTTTCTATGGATGCTGTTCTGGCCAAGAACTTATTTAGAACCGCTCTTAACCAATACCGCCAACAAAGAAGATGGGCTTGGGGGTGCGTAGAAATTCCCTACCTTCTTTACGGTTTTTTAAAAAACAAAAAAATCCCTCTTTGGGAAAAAATTCGTCACTCTTTCATTGTTATTGAAGGATTTTGGTCTTGGGGTACGGTGGCTTTACTGATTTTCTTTTTAGGTTGGCTACCTCTAATATTAGGAGGAGAAAGTTTTAACGTTACCATGCTTTCCTATAATCTTCCCAGAATTACCAGTTATATTATGACCACAGCTATGATTGGCATGATAGTTTCAGCTATTATCAGTCAGCTTATTTTACCTCCCAGGCCTTCTCGCCGTTCGCGCTGGAAAAATCTTTCGATGATTTTACAGTGGTTGCTTTTGCCCATCACTCTTATTATTTTCGGCACTTTCCCAGCCCTAGATGCCCAAATTAGATTAATGCTGGGCAAACATTTAGGTTTCTGGGTTACAGAAAAAGTCCGCAAATAGACTATTCGAGGTGTATTCTTTGTTGAAAACCCTCCAACCCCTTCTTTAATAGAGGGTATTTTTTTAATCCCGGGTCTTTTTCCAGGATTTCTTTCGCTTCTCTGCGGGTTTCCTCAACTAGGGAAATATCTTTTAGGGCGTTCATGGCAATGTCTGGGATGCCCCACTGTCTCTGTCCCGAAAAATCACCGGGTCCTCTGATTGCTAAATCTTTTTCTGCCAATTCAAAACCATCTTCGTATTTCATCAGAGCTTTCAATCTTCTGTTTGTTTGTTGATTTGGGAAATCTGTCAGCAAGAAGCAAAAAGATTGTTCTTTTCCCCTGCCTACCCTTCCTCTAAATTGATGGAGTTGAGCTAAGCCAAATTTGTCTGCCCCCTCAATTAGCATTAAGGTTGCATTGGGGATATCAATACCAACTTCCACCACTGAGGTTGAGACTAAAATATCTGTTTTACCTTCTTTAAAGTTTTTCATTACCTTTTCCTTTTCTTCGTTTTTCATTCTCCCGTGCAGCATCGCTACTTTAAAATCCGTAAAAACTTCTTTAGAAAGTTTTTCATACTCTTCTTTGACTGCTTTAACTTCTGCCCAACTCAAATTGTTATTTTTTGAACCCAGTTCACCGTTTACTTTTTCCCCAGGACGAGGTTCTATCCTCGGACAGATGACAAAAACCTGCCTGCCTTCGCTTATCTGCGTCTTAACAAAATTATAAGTTTCGTTTCTTTTCCCCGAAGGAATAATCTCAGTAATTATTTTTTTTCTTCCTTTAGGCAATTCCTTAATCAAAGACAGATCCAGGTCACCATAAATCGTCAGAGATAAAGTGCGGGGGATAGGGGTAGCAGTCATTGAGAGTAAATGAGGTATTAATTGCTTTTGCCTGCCTGCCAGCGAGGCAGGCTGACATAAACTGGCCCGTTGTTCTACGCCGAAGCGGTGCTGTTCATCTATGATGACCAGGGCTAACTTGCCGAATTTAATTTCTTTCTGGATCAGAGCATGAGTCCCTATTAAAATTTCAATTTCCCCGTCTTTTATTTTCTCCAACAATTCTTTCCTTTTTGTTTTTTTATTTCCTAATTTGTTTTCCTTCCCGGTAATTAACCCGATTTTCAGCTTGTAATTTTTAAAGATATTATTAAGGTTCTGATAATGTTGTTTGGCCAAAATTTCGGTGGGAGCCATAAACGCTACCTGAAAGCCAGCTTTGACAGCATTGAGGGCAGCAACGGCCGCCACCACTGTTTTGCCCGAGCCAACGTCTCCTTCCAAAAGCCGGTTCATCGGTCTGGGTTTTTCCAGGTCTTTTAATATCTGCCAGATGGACTTTCTTTGGTCGTCAGTCAGTTTAAAAGGGAGTTTTCCTGTAAAATCTTTTACCAGCTCAAGATTAAAAGGAATTGGGGTTGCTTTTTCTCTGGCCAATTTAATTCTTTCTCTCAAAATAAAAAGAGAAAGAAAAAACAATTCTTCAAAAACAAATCTTCTTTTAGCTTTCTCGGCCAATTCTAAAGAATCAGGAAAATGAATTTGCCAAATAGCCTGACTAAAAGGAAGAAAGTTGTATCTTCCCCTTAAGTGGTCTGGTAAAGAATCAGACAAATTGTCTTTTAGTCTGGCTAAAAGAGGTTTTATTATGAATCTCAGCCATCTGGAAGAAAGGCCTTCTGTTTCAGGGTAAACCGGGACCAGTCTGCCAGTATGAGTCAAACCGAAATTCTTAAGTTGAAATTCGTCAGAAATTTTCTCATAAGCCGGGGCAGACAAATACCTTCCTCTGTTTTTCTGATTCATCTTTCCCGCGAGGAAAAGAACATCGCCTTTCTTAAAAGTGTTTATAAGATAGGGCTGGTTAAACCATAAAACCTGGATGCTTCCCGTTTTATCACCAACCAGGGCTTGGGTCAGGGTCATCCTTTTTCTGAAGGTCCTTATGTTTTTGATATCCAGGATTTTCCCTTTTATGGAAACCGCTTGACCTTTTTCTACCTTAGAAATGGGTATTATATTTGAAAAATCCTCATAGCGATGAGGAAAATGGAAAAAAAGATCCCGAACGGTTTTAATCCCCAATTTTTTTAATTTTTTTTGGTATTGGGGACCTACCCGAGGAATCCTTTCAACTGGAGTAGTTAAATCCATGTGCGCCTGAGAGGAATCGAACCTCTAACCTTTTGGTCCGCAACCAAATGTTCTATCCGTTGGACTACAGGCGCCCTTGGCGGAGGGGGCAGGATTCGAACCTGCGGTAGGGTATTGCACCTACAGTAGTTTTCAAGACTACCCCAATCGTCCACTCTGGCACCCCTCCAATAAAAGCGGAGAGGGTGGGATTCGAACCCACGATACGGGTATTACCCCGTATAACGGGTTAGCAACCCGCCGCTTTCAACCAACTCAGCCACCTCTCCAGCTATTCCCTATCTTAGCTTCAAAATTAACTAAAGTCAATCTAAATTAACCTCGGGCGACGATAATTCCGATAATTTCTTTGGTGCAGGATTTTTTTAAAATCCGGGCGCATTCTGTCATAGTGGCGCCGGTGGTCAAGACATCATCTATCAGGAGAACTTTTCTCCCTTTAATTTTTTCCGGGAGCTGACAAATAAAAGCTCCTTTTACGTTCTCTTTTCTTTCTTCATCTGAAAGCTCTACCTGAGGTAGAGTATTTTTTATTTTTGACAAAACTCCACTTATTAAAGGAATTTCCCAAAATGCAGCTAAATTACGGCCGATCTCTTCAGCCGGGTTGAATCCCCGCCACCTCTTCCTTCTTTTTTCCGAAGGGACAGCCACTAAAACAAAATCAGTGAAGTCAGGTTTGTTGTCTATTAATTGAAAGTGTTCTATGATTAAAGAAGCGAGAGTTTTGTTTAGTTCTTTAATAAAGGGTTGGTATTTGTACTGCCTGATTAGCTTCTGGACCAAAGGATTCTGATAAGCAAGGGGAAAATATAAATCGGAAAGCCGTTCTAAGTCCGCTTTTTGATGAAAACTGGAAATTTCCAAGATAGCTTTGCAGTCCTCGCAGAGATAACTGCCTTCTTTTTGGCAACCAAAGCAGGTCTTAGGGAAGAGAAAATCCAGAAGAGTGTTCTTAAATCTTTTCCACATACGATTTTAATATGGTATATGGTATAATGATAAAATAAAAAAAGCTATGCCTTGGTCTTTTCTTAAAATACTTCCCAAAAAATCTTTAGGAATAGATATTGGAACGTCGTCCATAAAAATAGTGGAAATGAGCAGTTTTCGTAACCGTGAAAAGCTGGAAAATTACGGTGAAATAGCTGCCTCCGTTCTTTACGAAAAGCCTTTTCGGACTTTTGAAAAAAATACTCTTTCGCTTTCTTCTAAAGATATTGCCCGGGCGATTAAAGCTATAATGGAAGAAGCCAGAATGCGAACCCGGCAGGCCATTTTTTCTATACCTGATTTTTCTAGTTTTTTTACTAATTTTGAATTGCCGCCAATGACCCAAGAAGAAATTCCTCAGGCGGTGATGTATGAAGCCAGACGTCACATTCCTATACCCTTACCAGAAGTGACTGTTGATTGGGAAATAATTGGTGGTCAGCTTGCCAGTCATAAAGGTTCTCCTCTAAAAATTCTTTTAATAGCTGTACCCAACGAAGTTATCAATCAGTATCGGGAAATTGCCCAACTTGCCAATTTAGAGCTCTTGGCTCTGGAAGCAGAGGTCTTCGGACTGCTCAGGTCTTTAATCCCTGAAGATGATAAAAGAGTAATTTCTTTAATAGATATTGGCGCTCAGAGCACTACTTGTAGTATTATTGAAAAAAGAAGTTTAAAAAAATCTAACAGTTTTTACACTTCGGGCAACGAACTTACCGAACAGGTTGCCAAAAGTTTATCAATTGATTATAAAACCGCCAAAGAGCTGAAAGAAAAATACGGTCTTCAAAATATTTCCCTACCTAGTGCTACCGTTTCTGTTAATGCCGAAAGACAAAGTATCAAAGAAATTTTACTACCTTTAATTGATGTTATTTTGAGAGAGGTGGAAAATATTGCCCGTAATCTTTATCAAACTGAAGGAAAGGAAATTCAAAAATATATTGTAGCCGGTGGTTCAGCTCTTGTCCCCGGTCTAAAAGAATACTTTCAAGGGTATCTTAAAAAAGAAGTAGAAGTAGCCGCCCCTTTTTATAAAATTTTTTACCCTCCCATTTTAGAAAAAACAGTAAAAAAAATGGGTCCTGCTTATGCTATTGCCATAGGTATGGCTCAGCGAGGGTTAGAACAATAATTTCATTTATTTTATATGATAGAAATTATCCCCAAACCACCAAGGAAATTACCCGCTTGGCAAAATATTTTATTTTATTCCTCATTAGCTGTTTTTTTAATGATTTTTTCAAGCTATTTTATTTTAGATCATTTTATCAACAACTTTTCCAAAGAATTAGAACAGTTAGAGGAAACCTTGGCTCGAGAGAAAACTAAGGAGGAAATATCTTTAGAGCAGGAGATTTTTAGCTATCAGAAAAAAATTAATGCCTTTTCGATTTTAATTAAAAACCATCTTTTTACTTCTAACGCCTTTACTTTTTTAGAAGAAACCTGCCATCCTAAAGTGCAATTTTCACAGCTTAGTTTAAATTCTCCAGACAGAACTGTTTTACTTTCTGGAGAAGCGGAGGACTTTACTGCTTTAGGGCAACAACTCGCAATCCTTCAAGATGAGTCGGGGGTGGAAAATTTAAATTTATCTAATATTTCAATCGGGAAGCAAGGGAAAATTGATTTTACCTTAAAACTTTCCCTTAATTCCCAATTTTTCCAAAAATGAATCGTTTATCTGTCAGTTTAGTTTTGCTTTTTCTGACCTTAATTTGGGGAGCATTTTTTGTTACACCAAAGAATGAAAACCTAACTTTTTTACGCCAAGACATTAAAGAAAAAAGAGCCGAACTTCAGTCAAAAGCAACCTATCTTGCTACTCTTACTCAGCTTTCTCAAAAGGTTAATGAATATAAAGCTCCGCTTGATAAAATTGATTCAGCTGTCCCTGACAGTCCAGAATTGCCTACCCTTTTCAGTTTTCTTCAAAAGGTCGCTTCTCAATCTGGTTTAGTTTTAACCGGTTTAGATGTGGTCTTAACTCCAGTTGGGGGTTCGCCAAAAAGTGCAATTGTCGGATTGGCTATTAAGGAAACCCATCTTAATTTAATTCTTTCCGGTTCTTATCCTGCCCTTAAAAATTTTCTTTCCACTTTAGAAAAATCCTCCAGGTTGATTGAGGTAGAATCTATTATTTTAGTGGCCAAAGAAGAACAGGTCAATGTTAAAATCCAAGTAAAAGTTCATTCTTTGTAAGGAATCACCATGGCCATTGCTTTTTTAGAACAAAGAAAAAGATTAAAGTCACTGGTACCAATTTTAGTAGGCGTGCTTTTAATTGTCGCCATTATCATTTGGCGAGGATTTTTTACAAAACTCTCCTCAACTATTACGCCAGAAACGTCTTTAAGACCGTTTCAAGAAGTGAATATAAACTTCCAAGTTTTAGAAAATCCCATTTTAGAGGAGCTTCAGCTTTTTGAAAAAACTTCTCCTTTTAAAGGAGAGGTGGGCCGAGAAAATCCATTTATTTCTTATTAATAATTAAAAATGCCTTGACCCGCATCGGAAAGGGTCGGGGGGAACTTTTTTCGTTTCTTTAGGAAGCTCGGTTTCTAAGGGACGAGCCCGAAAGGGCGAGCGACTAACCATGACGTTACTACAACGACTAGTAAAAAAAGGCATATTGGGGCCAGACAAAGCTGCTACTTTAGAGTTCGAGATTAAAGAAAGCGGTAAAAAAGAAGAAGAAGTGCTTTTAGAAAAAGGAATTAGCACCGAAGAGACTTTATTCAATTTAAAAAGCGAAAACCTTAAAATACCCTTAAAAGAAGCAGCAGCCGGAGATATTACTTTAGAAACCTTAGAGCTAATTCCTGAAGAAACAGCCAAATATTACCAGATGATTCCTTTAGCCCGTAAGAAGAATCTCTTAGAAGTGGGAATGGTTTATCCCGAAGACCTTAAAGCTCAAGAGGCCGTAAAATTTTTAGCCCGGCAACAAAATCTTAACTTCCAAGTTTTCCTTATCACCCCTACTACTT
>Ga0307437_1002317_pt1 | contig 11920 bp, 12 predicted proteins | sample SalMarWE160390MG_FD_202146 | JGI IMG/M metagenome (GOLD analysis project Ga0307437, IMG submission 202146) | Salt marsh sediment microbial communities from the Plum Island Ecosystem LTER, Massachusetts, United States - WE1603-90 | ecosystem: Environmental > Aquatic > Marine > Intertidal zone >...
GTCCTTGCTGATACCCTTGCCACCACACCAGCCAGCCGACGCCCCAGGTGAAGGCCGCCACGACGATGAGGAAGAAAAAGGGGCCGAGAATATTGCCGGTGGTGGCGATGCCGACGGCTCCGCCCGTCGCGATGCTCATGCCGATGGCCAGCGCGATGGGAATGACGATGCCCTGCTGGATCGTGTCGCCGATACCGGCCATCGGGCCCATCAGGCCAGTCTTGACGCTGTTGATGGCGTCGTCGCTGATGTCGGCCCCGGCCGCGCGCTCCTCCTCCATCGCGATGACCGCTCCGTGGATCACGCCGCCGATGTCCGGCTGGGTGTTGAAGAAGACCAAGTGGCGCTTCAGCGCGGCGCTGATGTCCTCCTTGGTCTTGTACAACTTCTCAATGATGGGAGTCATGCTCTGCGCGAAGCCCATCCCCTGCATGCGCTCCCAGTTATAGCAGGCGTGCGAGAAGAAGAGCCAGCGGAGCCAGGCACTGAAGACGTCCTGGCGCGTGAGCAGCCCAAGGGCTTTGCGCTCCTCGGCGGCTCCGGTAGGCTGTGCGCCAGTGGCCCCTTCGGTGAACAGCACGTGTATGAACGCCACGCAGGCACCGATGATCGCCATCACCAGCAGGTTGACGTTGCCGCCCATCATCGAAGTGATCAGGAAACCGATGAAGAAGTAGGGCCAGACGTTGCCCTGGAAGAGGAACTTCAGGTTGAGCGCAATACCGAGGGCCGCGAGCATGCCACTGGCCGCGAACAGCCCCGACATTACCCAGATAGCGTGCTGCGCGATCCACCCCAGCGCCCCTGCTATTGCCGTTGAGCCCAGCCACGCCGCCAGCGCAACTGGTACAGCGTAGAGCACGAACAGAAACGGCTGGGAGTAGATGTAGTTGCTCCGCGCCACCGCCTTGATGTTCCCCTCCTCAGCAAACTTATCCGCCCAGTGAGGGATGATCGAGCACAAAGACATGCGCAGCGACCAGGTTAGGCCACCCAGCAAACCCAGCGGCGCAGCCAGCGCCAGTGCAGCCGTCACGTCCAACCCACCACCCAGCGCCAGCGCTGTGCCCAGGTAGCCAGCCAGCCCGGGGTCGCCGGGCAGCGAGCCACCCGCTGAGATCCAACCCAGGTATAGCACGTTGATATTGGCACCGATGGCGATGCCCTCGCCAGGCCGCCCCATCACCAGGCCAACCAGCGTGCCGGCGATGAGCGGGCGGTAGAGGACGGTGAAACCGAGGTTGGCGAACCAGGGCGAGAGCGCCAGGTAGTACATGATGCCGACGATAGCGGCCATCAGGAAGTTCATGCGCACGGGCTCTTCCTGCGCCACCGGCGCGGCCTTGACCACAACGAAGCTGAGTACCATCAACACCAGGCTGATGCTCATGGCTATGCCGACTTGTTTCTTATTCACTTTCATTGCAGTTTCTCCTCGATTGGATTGATCACATAATCATGAGGTGATTTAAGAACTCAAAATAGGACACGGATAGTCACGGATCAGACGGACTCTCACTGATTTTTCTGTGTTTATCCGTACAATCCGTGTTGATCCGTGTTCCATTCATCTGCCTGTGTCGTCAAAGAAGGAGTTCTTAAACTACCCCAATCATGCTTGAGGGGAGTAAACTCTTATTCCCCTTTGCCATTGAGGGCCAGGGCTCCCTCATGGCCGATTACAGCTTACGGACCAGGGCTGAGAATGCCTTCGACTTCTCGCCTGGCACGGTAAGGAGGGTGATTTCCACCCCCTTGTCCATTAAGTACTTGAGGATTGCGATTTCTTCTCCCGAGGCAGAGATATTCTTGAAGACGTTCTTGCGTCCCGGCGCGTTGCCGATCCCGCCGACGTTGAGGGCACTATACTTCACCCCCCCGTCGTAGAGCCGCTTCGCTGCCAGGGGCGACTTCAGCAGCACCATCGTCGCTCCCCGGCCGGCTGTGTCCTCACCAAGGATGCCGACACCCTCCTCGATTGAGAACACGTCCACCTTGAGATTCGGCGGCGCGGCCAGACTCAACACCTCATGCATAAACGAATCCGCCGCCACGCCGTCGTCCAGGATGACGATACGGGTAAACCGCCGCTGCTTGCACCACACTGCGATCACCTGCCCGTGGATCAGACGATCGTCAATCCGTACCAGCCCCAATTCTTCGATAACACTCACTTCCTTTCGTTCAGCCTGGCGAGGCCGCCCCAGAGCCCATTCAGAGCGCCTCTCTTGCATACTTGCACACCCGCTACTTGTTCAACATCGGCCCCAGATTCTTGACCGACTCCCGCCCAGCCCGAGCAATATCCTCCGCCAACTCCGGCAACGAAGCACCGTCGCGCGACATAGTCAGTTCCAGCAACATCGGAAGGTTCGCCCCGGTCACGCACTCGACGTTCTCCTTGAGCACCTGGCGTGCTGCCACGTTGTACAGCGTTCCGCCAAATAAGTCAATCAGCACCAACGTCTCCTGGCCCTTGATTTCCTGCAATGCCGCTTCCAGCTTTTCTCCAAAGCTCTCCGGGCTATCATCAGGAAGAAGGGAGACGGAGTAGAGACCCTCTGTCGAGCCTACGATCATCTCGACCGCTCGGATCAGCGCGTCACCAAGATCGGCGTGAGAGACTATCACAATGTTGATCATAAAGACATCAATCCTGCCCTTCCAACAGCATACCCAGCCGATCGCGGAGAGCCCCACGCACCGTAGTACGGCTGAGGCCGAACTCCTCACAGAGTTGACGTTCAGAGGGAAGAGCGTCGCCGGGCTGGAGAAGACCCTCCGTAATCTGGGACGCCAGAAGATCCTTTAGTTGGAGGTAGAGAGGAATCAGACTTTGTCGGTCGAGGCTTGCCGATCGCCCCCCTGGAACCGGTTGCAAGACCGCTACGGAGACAGCCGTCACTGGTACGTACCAGTCACTACCATAACTGGGGTGATTTAAGAACTCAAAATAGGACACGGATAGTCACGGATCAGACGGACTCTCACTGATTTTTCTGTGTTTATCCGTACAATCCGTGTTGATCCGTGTTCCATTCATCTGCCTGTGTCGTCAAAGAAGGAGTTCTTGAACTACCTTATAACTGTATCATGAAATCCTGGCACTGTCAAATGTCCTACCCGCGGAGTAGGGGCGGACACGCCCATTGGAGGGACGAGGGCAGTGACACCAGCGCCTGGAACGTGCCTCGTTTCACAATGCGCGGCGCGGCGTAGGGATGATGGCGCAGCGAGAGCCACTCTGCGTCTTCCAGTGCACAGAGTTCCTCCAGCCAATCCACGACCGCTTTCGAGAAGGTCAGCACAGCGACGCCCGAAAGAGATAACCGTTCGTCGTCCAGACCGGCCTGCCGGGCGGCCGGCGAGGACAGAGCGCGCAGATACGGGGCCACCGACGCGCCCATCAGCAGATGGCGCAGGTTGATGGTCAGGGTAGCGAGGATGATAGGGACCGCGCCAGCGGTCTCCCACATCCCCATGGCGGTGAACTGAGCCGAACCGGCGTGGACGATGAGGGACATGGCCCAGGCTTCCCAGGGGCTGAACCCCACCTGCCGGGCCATCACGCCGTAGAGGAGGCCGAAGGCAACGACGCCAGGGGCCAGCGGCAGCGTCGCCAGCAGACCGCGCCAGAAATCCTTCATTGCACGCGCTTCTCAGACAGCAGTGCCCTCACTGCGACAAGTAGGGATGGGCAGGAGCCAGGTGGTCAGGATAGTAAGGATGCAAGAAGCGCCGTGCCTCGTAACACATGTGACAGCCGTCCACGTAGCCGCCTGCGGGTGCATACCCGTGACGTTGCGCCAGCCGCAGAAGCCCTGGCGGCCCCTCCCGCGCCAACAGGCGGATGATGGGATGGGCTTGGGGGTCGTAATTGGCCAGGATCTCGTCCAGGGAACGCTGACGGGCGTTGCCCAGCGCCAGCCCTGCACACAGATCGACCCAGCCACCGGGGTGGATCTCCACGCCGGTCGGAGCACGCAAGTCGCTGCCCAGATAATCCGGCAGCGTGCACTCTGCTGGTAGGGTGGACTGTGTCGGTAGGTAGGAGCTCAGTTCGTCGTCGGCGCGCCCCACCATCCGCGCCGGCCCCTGGTAGACCTCCACGCTGGTCAGGTCGCACAGTCCAGCCAGGCGGGCCATATTGTCCTGGGTGCACCGGTTGAATGAGTTGTCCGCGTCCGGCACGCCCAGGTAGCGGTTGTCAATCACGATCCTATCATAACCCAACTCGCGCGCCGCCTCAATGCCGATGGCGATCCGTTCCAGGGGGACGTGTGCCTGGTGGAAGGCATCCACGCTGAACAGTATGTAGTCCAGCCCCGCCTCCTGCAGCCCGGCCAGCCGCTGCCGGGCAGTATCTGGGTCCGTGGCCCAGTAACCGTTGGTGAAGACGTACACGTAGGCCAGTTGGGCGGCCAGGGGGATGGACGTTCGCAACAGATCGTAGCAGAGGAATGGTTCCCCACCAAAGAGCAATATCCCTTCCAGCGGCTGATCCGCCACTGCTGTTAGGTAACCTTCCACCTCCGCTAGGGTCATTGTGTCACCCTGTCCCGGCCCGGCACGGTAGCAGCAATGGGCACAAGAGGCCGTGCACTTATAGGTCAGGAGAATATCCAGTCCCTTCAGTCTCATAGCGTTTGACCTCCTTCTCGCTGAGAGCCCGTCGGATCAATCCTGTGAGGAACTCCCCATATCTGGGCTCGTATTCCAGAAGCCTGCAGAGCTTGTCCACGCTCACCGAGATCATTCCTTGCGTTAGATCCTCGATCAATTCAACCCGGCTTTCCGACCCTGCTCTCTCGACGATGTAGCGGGCCAATCCGGTGTCGCTGTAGGTGTGCGAGCCTGCCAGGTTGAAGACCTCCTGTGGGCCCCAGGATCGCTCATCGTTAGGAGAAACGCCCGCAGGACGTCCTCCAGGTGGGCATGCTCACCGCCCGCCCCCCGGGTGGCTTTCACAGACTCCCCGGCCAGTGCCTGCCGGATCATCGGCCCGAACTGGCCCAGGTGGTCCTCGCTGAAGACGCCGTGCATACGGAAGATGGTCACCGGCAGGCCCCGCCGCTGGTATGCCAGACAGTACTTCTCACACGCCAGTTTGGTGATGCCGTAGACCGGCCCGCCGATGGTGCTCCGCTCCGGGTGACAGGGGTGCTCCTCATCCACCCGGACAGGGCCGGTGGGGCCGTAGACCACGGCTGTGCTGGCGAACAGGAAATGCCGCACCCGCGTTGCCAGGGCGGCCTCCAACAGGTTGAGCGTGCCGAAGAGGTTCTCCTGCACCTCGCGCCGTTCGTCTCCGGGATAGAAGCCCCAGGCCAGGTGGTAGAGCACCTCCACGTCTCGCATCGCCCGGGCGACCAGGCGCGGGTTGGCAACGCTGCCCTGAACGAAGTCACAGCCTGGACCAGCCGGATGGTCGCCGCCGACAGGCTGAAGGTCCAGCACACGGACCGCGTGTCCTGCTTGCCGAAGCACGTCTGCCAGGTGTGAGCCGATGTAGCCGGCCCCGCCTGTCACCAGCACGTTCATCTCGCCTCCTCGCCTATGAGCATCTCAATGTCGAAGGCAACCATATAGCGCGCCGAGGGCCAAAACATCAGGCGCTCCCAGAAGCCTACTGCCCGCTCCGCCGCCGTCACACCCAGGGTGGGCGCCCCCTGCACCTTGAAACGCCGGGCGATCTCCCGCACCAGTGCTGTGCCGATACCCCGCCCCTGGCAATCGGGGTGCACCGCCAGCAGGTGGATCAGCGCCCGCGAGCCGTCGTACACCCCACGGACCAGGCCTACCGGCTTGCCATCCTCCTCGGCCACCAGGAAGACCGCCGCCGAACAGGCGTGCACGCGCAACATCGCTTCGCGTCCATCTACCTCGGGGTGCGCTAATTCCCCAACCGCGATCAGCAGATCCTCCAACGGTTCAGCATCCTCGGGCCGGAAATCACGGATGACCATCGTACTCCCCCTCAGATCCGTCCATATCCCTTCAGCACCCGCAGCGCCTCGACGGTGGCGCTGACGGCGAACTCCTCCCCGTCCTCGGATTCCCAACTCCCGTCGGCCCGCTGCTTGCGCTCCAGGTTGACAAGGCTGCGGGCGACCAGGGGGTGATCGGCCGGCAACCCAGCATCCTGGGTGCAGCGCAAGAGCCAGGCCAGGTACGCGCCCTCCCAATCGGGTGAGTAGTTGGCCTCCACGACCGCCAGCGCCCGGCGGAACGGCTCCGAGTCCGGCCCGGGGTAGAAGGCCAGCATCGGCAGGGCGATCCAGGTGGCCCGCAGGTAACCGGCCAGCCGACCACTCTCGTCACAATGAGCAAGCAAGAAGTCGGTGGGACAGTAGGTGCCTGGGGCTTCAGCGTAGCCGAAGCGGATCAGCACGTGGGCACAGTAGGCGGTCAGCCAGACGCGGGTCTCGATCCGACCAGGGGTCATCCACTCTGGCGGGTTCAGCGCCTGCACCGCTTTCACCTCGTCCCAGCCACCGTCCTCCTGCTGGCGATCCAGCAGGAAGCGGCACGCCCAGTCCACAATCGGCCCCCGGTACACCTTAAGGTCATCGAATCACTGGAGCACGAACGCCGTGTCGCAGACATTGCTCGTCCCCTGTATCCAGTAGGCAATGCCGCCGTCCGGTTTCTGGAGGGCGGCCAGTTCCCGCAGCGCTGCTTCTGGCGGCGGTTTACCCCACAGGATGGTCGCCAGGCGTGCCCGCTCAACGGCGTTGCCCCGGGTCTGCACATAGGTAACGGCTTTCTCTTTGTTTGTCGTGGCGAGGTATATCTCTCTCACATTACAACGTCCCGACCTGGGCGCTGTTGCTCAGGGCACGGTCAAGCGCCTCCAGGAAGCGGTCTATCTCCTGGGCGGAGATGACGTAGGGCGGAAAGAGCCGGAAGGTCGCCGTATGGGGTTGGTAATCCACGATGAACCCCGCATCCAGCAGCCGCCGGAACGTGGCTGCGCCATCGGCGGCCCGCTCCCGCTCCAACTCGATCCCCACCATCAACCCCTTGCCCCGCACGTCCCAGATCCAGGCGTATTTCGATTGTAACACCTGCATGCCTTCCAGCAAGTAAGCGCCGCGGTCGGCTGCCCGCTCGACCAACCGCTCCTCCTGCAGGATCGAGATCACCGTTGCCGCGACCCACCCTGAGAAAGGATCGTTCTGGTGAGACTGAACGTGGCGCAGCACGCCCTGGCAGCGCGTCTCGACCTCCTGGGTGGTCACGACCGCCGAGATGGGCAGTCCCGCGCCGAGCGCCTTGCCGATGACTAGGACATCGGGCACGATACCGTCGTGTTCAAAGCCGAACCAGCGGCCGGTGCGCCCCATGCCCGTCGTCACTTCTTCGGCGATGAGGAGGGCTCCGCAGCGTGTCGCCAGTTCGCGCAGATGTGCCCCGTAGCCGGGGGGCGGTACGATCATCCCGCCGACGGCCATCACCGGTTCGTAGATCACGGCAGCGATACGCCCCTCGTCCGCCAGTGCTCGCAGAGAGCCCAGGCAGGCAAAATCCTCACAAGGCCAAGAACGTCGCGCCGGGCAGCGCCGACAGGTTGGCGCCGGCAGGCGGTGGATGCCTCCCAGGCGCGGCAGATAGGTCGCGGCCCGCCCTGCTTCGGAGAGGGCCAGGGCATAGGTTGTCGCACCGTAGTAGCCTTTCTCGATGACAAAGATCCCATCCGCACCGGTGGCGGCGCGGGCCATCTTGAGGGCCAGTTCCACGGCCTCGCTGCCGGTGTTGAGGAAGACCGCGCGGTTCAGTGAAGAGGGCAGAATTTCACCCAACTTTGACAGAGCTTCCTTGACTTCCTCCGTGGAGAATGGAGCTCCGACGTGAGTCAATTTGGCCATCTGCGACTGGACCGCTGCCACCCAGCGCGGATGTCTATAGCCCAGAACATTGCACCAAGTGCCGGAAAGCAGGTCGAGGTAGCGCTTGCCCCTCGCGTCCCACACGGTACAACCCTGACCACGGACGAGCGTGATGTCCTCAAGCGTGTGAGTCTGCCAGAGGCGCATCAAAACCGCACCACACCTTCGGCCACCGGCACCACCTGCCCGCCTACTCGCACGGCGGTGATTGCCTCGCCTGCGCTATCCACCTCGACATGCAGCGTGCTGGGCCGGCCGATCTCAGCACCCTGCTCGCTGACGATGTGGGTGGTCGGCTCGGTGACCGACACAGCCTGGTGGTGGACCAAGTAGGCCCCCAGTGCACCGTTGGCGCTGCCGGTGGCCGGGTCCTCGGGTACTCCCGCGAGCGGGGCGAACATGCGCACGTGGACCGTCGCCTCGGGCCGCTCCGTCTCGCAGGTGAAGACCATCACACACTCGGTGCCGCAGGCTCCACAGGCCCGGTTGAGGGCAGCGACGTTGAGCCGGCCGGCGCCCAGGCCCTGCACCTCGACCAAGGAACGCACCGGCACCATCATCTGCGGCACACCCGTGGAGACGACCTGCACAGACAACCCCGTCTCGACAATCGCCTCGGTAGGCAGGCCCAGCCCCTCGGCCAGGTCAGTCACGTCCTTCAGCACGGCGCGGAACGTGGGACGATCCTGGGTCATCACCACCCGCTCGACCCGGCCACCGACCACGTACAGGTCGGCCGGCAGCACGCCCACCCCCAGTTCGAAACGCACCTGCGTCACCGGCTCGCACAAGTCCACGCGCCCCAGGTGGGCCAGAACCCAGTGGGTACCGACCACCGGATGACCGGCGAAGGGGAACTCTTTGGCCGGGGTGAAGATGCGCACCTTGAAATCAGCATCCGGCGCCTGCGGCGGGAGCACAAAGGTCGTCTCCGAGAGGTTCATCTCCCGCGCCAACCGCTGCATCTCCTCCGTGGTCAACCCCTCGGCATCGGGAAAGACGGCCAGGGGGTTGCCGCCGAAGGGTTTATCGGTGAAGACGTCTACCTGAATGAAGCGATATTCTTTCACGTCTATTCCTCATCTCAAGCGAGCAAGATAGCACCTTCGCGTCATCTCGTTGCTCATGATCCTGACTTTTCTTCAAAGCGAACAGTAAATTCGCAAACTTGATCGCCTCGGCCAATCGCTTGCTCAAGCCCCACCTCCGCTGGCCTTCCAAAGATGGTCTCGAAGACCGCCTTGACCCAGTCCCGGGAGCAGTCACAGAAAGTCGGTGATAGCTCAACCAAACCTGCTCTTACCAGAGGACAACCACAGTCTTCACAGACCGAGTAGATAGTGTCGCCGTCTCTTACCCACTTCCCACACCAGAAGTTCTCCTGCTGATTCAGCTTACCCAACAATTCATCAATCTCCTTGGCGCTACGTTTGATTGCTTTGACTTTCTCAATGTTCCCATGATGGAGAGCATAGGCCCGACCACAGTATTCCATCACTTGTGTCCTTGTCCTCTCATCAACCTCAGCGTCCAAGCCGGCCACTAACGTTTCGAGCCACTTGCGCAAGAGTTCCAATTCCTCCATAGGTCCAGACCTCCTTGTACTTCCAGCGGCGCGGGCTCACCCGGCCCAGCGCGAAAGGTTTACGCAGCCGTCGGCGGACGGCCCTACGTCCGTCCCCTCCAGCACCAAACGCACCATCGCCCGCTCGACCCGGTAGCCCCACTCCAAAAGCCGTTCCAGCGCCCAGGCGTGGCGACCGTTCACCGGCAGCGTCAGTTTCTGCTTGCCGTGCGCACGTGCCAGGGCCTCGGTCGCGTCGAGAAGTACGCGGAAGGTCTCCTCGTTCGTATGCGCCGGATGCAGCGCCAGAATCTGGATACCCGCCAGTTCTTCGCCCCAGCCCTCCCGGCTACTCACCAGCCACACGGTGCTTATGCCGACGGCCCTGCCGCCATCGGTCAGCATCAGCGTCTCACCCAGGCCGTGCTGGGCAGTCGAGGTGATCTCTTTGGCGTAGTCCAGCCGAGGGTAGATGCGCCCGGTGGCCTTCCGCAGGTCATCCAGCCAGCGCTTCCGCGTCCCGGCGCCGGCCGACGACCAGCGCGGAAGGTCCACGTCGCCCCCGGCAGAAGATTCCAGTGTCTTACCCAGCAGGAGGGTCGACAGGCGAACCTGGAACCCCCGCCGCAGGTAGAGGCCCAGGTTGTAGGGGCTTTCGGGCATTGTCTCCAGCCCGATCATGCGGTCCTTGTCCCGGCGCAGGTACTCCAGGCTGGCACCGATCAACCGCTTGCCGACCCCACGCCCCTGGTATTTGGGCAGCACAGCAAAAGTGCCGAACCAGCCCACGCCGCCCCAGGTGCGGGAGAAGATAAGCCCCACCACGCGGTCATCCTCCTCGGCGACGAAGCAGCCCTCGGGGTCCTTCTCCCGGAGGGCCAGCACGTTCGTGCGCGTGCGCTGGGGCAGTTCGGTTGGTTCGCCCCCCAGTTGTCTCCACCACGCGCCAAAGGCAAGGGCATCCACCTGGCGGACCGCGTCGGTGTCCTCCTCGCGCATCAATCGGATTATCGCCATGGTCTACCTTCCTCCAGTTTATGCTGCATGAGCCGAACGCTGGCCTCCAGCACCACCTCCGCCTGAAGGCGACAGGCAGCGCGGTAACGCTCGTCGTGCAGGAGAGTGGGATCCCACCCTCGTTCCAGTTCGATGTACGGCTGGAAGAGCACGCTACCGGCGATGCCCAACGTCTGAGCGGTGGCGAACACGACGCTGACCTCGCCGTTGTCCATGCACAGGCAGCCACGCTCGCGGAAGCCCTGCGCCATTTGTGACGTGACGCGGTACAGTGCCTCACAGGTCCCGTTCCCCCCGACGTGGTATCGCGCACCCAGGGCCCGACACGCCTCCACCAGTGCGTCCACGACCTCCGGCGCGGCGTACACCTCGCCCTTGCTGTTGCCGTAGTGGATCGAGATCCCGTCAGGGCCGACGGAGAACATGGGCACGATCAGGTCGCCGAACCGGACCGGTGGCCCCAGCGACCACGCAGCGCAGACGAGGAAGACCGCCTCCACGCCGCAGGCGACCAGGTCCTCAATGATACAGGCCAGGGGTGATGCGCCCATCGGGGGGACGAGGATGGTGACACCCAGCCCATGAAACGCGCCTCGTTTCACGACGTGCGGCGCGGCATAGGGATGATGGCGCGGTGAGAGCCACGCCCCATCCTCCAGTGCGCAGAGTTCCTCCAGCCGATCCACGACTGCCTTCGAGAAGGTCAGCACGGCGACACCTGCTATCCCCAACTCCTCATCGCCGAGCCCGACCTGCCGGGCGGCAGAGAGGGCCTGTTCGGGTGTGATCAGCCACGTCACGCTTTTTCTTCCTCCTTCAAACCGCGCACGCCTTGACATCGGCCTCCAGATCTTGCCGGACGAGCATCCCACTCAAGATCAAGACCTTGACCGCCAGAACAGTGTAGACCGGGTCGCTCTCCTCAGCCCAAAAGGGGCGCCAGCCGCCGTCCTTCCGCTGAATCTCAACCAGGGCCTCCATCATCCGTTTCACCCGGGGGTCGCTCGCGTCGTACCCGCTCTGGAAGCGGCGCGGCGGATCGAGTAACCAGGACAAAAGTAGATGGGTCAGAGTATAGACATCGAGTTCTTCTCGCTTCCCATCGCGGAATCTAATCCGATAGCCTCTTTCGACATCCTTGGCGCACTCGTCGAGGTCACGCTCAAACAGTCTCCTGCCCTTCAGATAGGCTGGGTCCTCGTCCCCGTAGATCTCACCCATCAAGAAGGTGATCTGGGCAGTGGCGTCGGGGTCGCCGGTGTCATTTTGCTGGTCGCCGATCTCCCTGGCGAGGGAGGGCCAGCCACCGTGCCGGTTCTGCATCCTCCTGAGCCATTCCACTGCTGTTTTGCATTCGGAGCGTTCCCCCATCCCTACCTGGCGTAACAGTCCCACGACGTCCGCGGTCAGCCAGGCGACACTTCGCTCACTGCTCAGCCAGGTCCGCTCC
>Ga0307437_1002323_pt1 | contig 11905 bp, 13 predicted proteins | sample SalMarWE160390MG_FD_202146 | JGI IMG/M metagenome (GOLD analysis project Ga0307437, IMG submission 202146) | Salt marsh sediment microbial communities from the Plum Island Ecosystem LTER, Massachusetts, United States - WE1603-90 | ecosystem: Environmental > Aquatic > Marine > Intertidal zone >...
AATGATTATTTTAAAAAAGAGAGCCCCTTTTGGGGTCGTTGTGTGGGGTCTTTTGACAACCTTTTTTCTGAAAATTCCAAAATTTGTTTGGATTGGCTGGGGTGCAGGGATTCGAACCCCGATAGCAGGATCCAGAGTCCTGTGCCTTGCCATTAGACGACACCCCAACAAAATATAATAGCCCCAAGGGGATTTGAACCCCTGTCACATGGCTGAGAACCATGCATCCTAGACCGGGCTAGACGATGGGGCCAGCGGATTAAAGATATAAGAAATTACCTGATTGTCAAGATGTGGGGGGGAAGCCGACAGCTGACCGCCGACGGCTGACGGCACTCAAAAAAATTCTGCAAGAATTTTTTTGAGTGGGGGTTGACTAAATAACTTTTTTTATTTTATTGGTATATCGAAATGTTACTTTTAAAATTTAAAAGGAGAAATAATAATGAAAGTAAAAGTGGATAAAGAATTATGTATTGGTTGCGGTGTCTGTGTCCAGACCTGTCCTGAAGTATTTGAGTTTGACGATGACAGCAAGGCTGAAGTTATAGGCGGTGGTGGATGCAACGGATGCGACTGTGAGGAAGTCGCAGACTCCTGCCCGACTGAAGCGATTATACTCGAGGAATAGAGCAGATTCGCTGAATCTGAGTTAAATAGACAAATAGGCAAATAGTAAAATAGTTCCCCATTTCCCGATTTCCCCATTTTTCAATTTTTCTATACTCGGTCTGCCGTCTGCGGTCATTGGTCTTTCGTATTAACAGTCCAACGGACTAACCGACCCACAGACGAACATTTTAAATTCTTTGCGACCTCTGCGTCTTTGCGGTGAATTAATCTTTGGGGTGGCTATAAGACTTGACAAAAATAGAGGTATAAATATATTTAGCGAGAGGCGGGAATAGCTCAGTGGGAGAGCGTCACCTTGCCAAGGTGAAAGTCGCGGGTTCAAATCCCGTTTCCCGCTCTTTTTTTAGTTGGCGGCATAGCCAAGTGGAAAGGCAACGGTCTGCAAAACCGTTATCCCCCGGTTCGAATCCGGGTGCCGCCTTAAATATTAAAAACTTATCAGGAGGTTTAGTGCCGAATATAAAATCAGCAAAGAAAAGGGTTAGATTAGCAGAGGAAGATAGAAAAAGGAATAAGGGTATTAAAACAAGGATCAAGAACATTACAAGGAAATTGAAGGAAGAAAAAGACCTTAAAAAGAAAGAAGAACTTCTTAAACTTGCTTATTCAGTTGTGGATAAGGCTGTTAAGAAAAAGGTTATTCATAAGAACACAGCAGCGAGGAAAAAAGCTCAATTTACCAGGTTGGTTAAGGGGAAATAGCCAGAACAAGTCCGACGACTTTTTTAAAGCCTGCTTCTTTTAGTTTCATAGCGCATTCGTTTAGAGTGCTCCCTGTTGTTAAAACATCATCAATAAGTATAATACCGTTTTCAGGATTACCTTTAAAACTTTTTAATGTCTTTTCTCTTATTTCGTAAGCGTCTTTAACGTTGATGAGTCTTTTTTCATAAGGCAATGTTGTTTGAGAAGGGATATTGGCTGTTTTACAAAGAAGATTAATACTTCTAAGTGAAGAGATTTTTGAGAATTCTTCGGCCAATAGTTGGCTCTGATTATATCCTCTTTCTCGTTTCTCAGTTCTTTTCATAGGTACCCAGGTTAAATGTTCTATATTTCTTACGTCGCTGCGGGAGCTGTAATTGGAATAAAGTTTCCTTGCAAGTCTCGTGGAAAGTGAAGGTCTGTTACGGTATTTGTAGATTTTTATTATATCCGAGAATGGAGGTACGTAACTGCCGCAGCTTATTACAAAATCAAAATAAGGATTTTTTTTTCGGCAGTTCCCGCATATCTTGCCGGATTTTAATGGTTTTCCGCAAAATTTACATTTTTTCCGGGAAACAAAGTAAATTTTATCAAAACACCTCTGACATATAATATCTGTTCTTTTTAATTCGTTATCACAAATAGGGCAAAAAGGGGGGAAGACAAATTTTTCTAAATCGGAAAAGAATCTAGACAATGGATTCATTCTTAACTGAAATCAAGAGAGAAACCGAGATTGTTGAGACCAGAAGTGAAGTCCCTCCGTAACTTAGAAACGGAAGAGGTAAGCCTACGACGGGTAAAAGACCTACGGTCATTGCAATATTTACCGTTATCTGCGATAAAAAATAAAAGAATATACCATAGGCAAGATACCTTCCGAAAGGTCTTTGTGCGTGTTGTGCGATGTAAAGAATTCTTAAAAGAAATAAAGCGAATAGAATAAGAATGGAAAAAGTTCCCAGAAATCCAAATTCTTCTCCTAAGACAGCAAAGATAAAATCTGTTCTGGTCTGAGGTAAAAAACCAAGGTTTTTTATTGAACCGTTTAGATAACCTTTTCCTATTATCCCTCCCGACCCGATAGATATTTTAGATTGTAATAACTGCCACCCTGCTCCTGTCGGGTCCAGAGAAGGGTTTAAAAAATTCAAAAGCCTATCCCTCTGGTAAGGTTTTAATAAGCTGTCTATAATTGGTGTAGAAGCTCCTATAGCTAAATTCAAAAGAAAAACGCCTATTGAGGATTGAAGATCAAGATCCGAAATTATTATTGTTACTACAAGCATTATCATAAATAAAATCCAGGAAATTAAATGAAATCCGCATAAAAACGAAATTAGCGGAGATGCAAAAAGTATATACCGCGGTATAGTTATGTTGAGAGTTCCTGTCATACCCAGAAAAATAAAAAGAAAAATTGCCGATGTTCCGATATCTGGTTCTATAAAAACAAGAAGTACCGGGACGGCTGTGATTATAATGGGTAATCTAAGATCGTTCATATGTACCTTTTTATGTTCTATCTTTGAAAAAACTTTTGCCATGAATATTATGAAGAAAAGCTTCATTAATTCAGAGGGTTGAAACTGGAAAGTCCCAATTTTTATCCACCGCCCGTCGCTTTTAGGTAGAAAAGGAACAATAATGAGGAGAATTAAGCCTATTATGTAAAGGATTAACGCTATATCCCTTAATCCGTGGAGGGGGTAAAAAAGAATCAGGAAACCAACAACTAAAGATATGCAAATCCATATTAAATGGTTTTTGAAAAACGTCTGGTCTCCCGGATAGTTAGCTGTATACTGTAGGAAAGCCCCTGCCACTAATAGTAAGGCGAGAAGAATAAGAAGATTTTTATCAAATTTTATTCTTTTGTCCATTCCCATCTCTTTAATGTTGTTCTCCCTCCTTTTATTTCTAAATAAGCATTAACCTTTTTGGATGGAGGGGGCATTTCTTTGACACCGTTTAGTTTTAGTTTTATTTTTCCATTGGAAAGAAAGAAATCTTTCCCTACTTTTTCATAAATTACGTTATCAATCAGGAAAACCGGCGCAAGATTTCCATTGCCGAACGGTTCCATTTTAGTTATAAGATTTTTCAAACCCTCTGTTACTTCGCGCAAACTTAATTTTGAATCATATGGATTTTTTGCTTTGTATTTTCTTAAAAGAACTTCAGTTTTATCTTTAAATTCTTCTTCTTTACCTTTCTTAAGTTCAAAGCCACATGCGCACTTGTGCCCGCCGTAATCTATTAGCAAGTCTTTTACCTCATTAAGTACTGAAAGCAGGTCAAAACCCTCAGGGCTTCTGCCTTCCCCTCTGGTTTTCGAATCTAAAGAATAGATTATAAAGACCGGTTTTTTACAATAATCTTTTACTCTGTTTGCGACACCGCCTGCAATTTTATAGTCGAGGTTACTTTTAAATATTACCAGATTACCCTTGTTTAATTCGTTCTTTATAGAAGAGAATTCCCCGCGAGCGCGCTTATTCCAGTTTATATTTTTACTTTTTAACAATGCGTAAGTGTTTTCGGCTTCGGTGATTGTCCGAGCAGAAAAAAACTCCCAGGTAAGACGTTCTTTTCCGGAAGCGAGAGGAATAATCGCTTTTAAGACGTTTTTTTTGGCAGAGAGGAAAGAAAAGGGAGGTTTTCCGGATTTTTTTAAACATTTTAGTCCTTCGATAAATATTATTCGATTCTCATCAAGTATCGGAACTTTGTCGATGAGCGTTCCTATAAATGCAAACACCGGTATTTCGGGTATTTCTCCTGTCCATTCTGTGGTAGTTTTACCCATATAATCGGAGAACATGCAATCCGCAAACTTAAAAGCCACTCCTGCTCCAGATAGATATTTATAGCCAAAGGAGTTCAGCTTTGGGTTAACTATCGGTGCATTAGGCAGCTTTTCTTTTAATTCGTGGTGGTCTGTTATAATTATATCCATACCTTTTTTCTTAAGGTATTCTACTTCCATAACACTGCTTGTTCCCGAGTCCACAGTAATTATAAGGTCTATGCCTTTTTTATGTGCTTTATCGATTCCTTCCCGGGAGAGCCCGTAACCCTCTTTTCCTCTGTTTGGAATGTAATGTTGAACCTTAATTCCAAAAGCTTCCTGGAATAGTATTTTCATGATAAAAGTAGAGGTTATTCCATCTACGTCTTCGTCTCCCCAGATGAGAATTTTTTTGCGTTTTTTTATAAAATCCTGAACTTTTCCAACTGCCGCTTTCAGGATTTCATCCGCCGGATGTAGATTTTCAAAAGTGGGGAAAAGAAAACGCTCAAGGGTTTTCTGGTTTGTTACTTCTCTTTTTTTAAAGAATTTTTTTATGCCTTTTGATAAATATTTATATTTGGTGTTCACTTTTTTTCTACGATTATCTCCTCGAAAGGTTTTTCCTGAAAAACCTTCGCTTTGCCTCTTCTTACTATTTCAAGAAGGGCAAAGAAAAGTCCGATTTTTTCTTTGCTTTCCGCCTCGGCGGCAATCTTAGAAAAAAGAAACTTCCCTAGTTTTTTAAGTTTTATCATTAAGTTCTCTATTAGATGATCAATATGAAATAAAATTGTGGTTGGTGGATTGAAAGGGTCCTTCTTTTTTATTTTTTCGAGCAAAAATTTTAAGCCTTTAATTGAAATATGAACTTCCTTTTCTGTTTCTCTATCGGGTCTTGTGAACATTGCATTTGCGAGGTTCAGTTCTTCCCCCAGATAGATGCCGATTCCTTTGAATCTTTTGTATTTGGTTAGTTTTTCAATGAGTGATTCTTTTGTTTCGAAACCTCCATCGTCTTCAATAAATTCTTCCTCTTGTGTAATTCCTTTTGCTTTTATAGCAAGGAGAGTGGCAGCGTATCTTATAAATTCCCCCGCTCCGTCGAAATCTATTTCTTCGAGGTCTTTTACGAATAGTAAATACTCTCTTGTGATTCGTGAAAGCGAAATATCTCGTATGGCAACTTCTTGTTTTCTTACGAGATACAGTAAAAGATCAAGAGGACCTTCAAATTCTTCGCAGGATACAAGATGATTTTCGGCAATCATAATTTACCCATTATGGCTTTCGAAATATTATATATATGATAGTTAATCCTGTCAAAATCGTTCAATAGATCGAGATGTATCGCACTTGTATCGATACTTTCACGTTTACCTTCTTTTAAGCGATTGATGTGGCTTTCTCTGAATTTTTTTAACTTTTCCTCAGTTTCTTTCTGACTGGAAAGTAAATCGCTGGCTATATCCTTGTCCATCGTGGAAAGAGCGGCTTCTACTTCTTTAATGTTTAAAAGAATGGTTTCGTGGTATTTTTTTATTTCATGAAATCCTTCTTTAGAGAAAAAATAGGATTCTTTTATTTTCTTTTCGGCATAGTTCATAATGTTTTTACTTATTAAATCTCCTATATGTTCTATCTCATTTGCTATTTTCAGTATTGTAACGCATTTGTTACTTTCTCGTTCTGATAATTCTTGACCGAGGAGTTTAGAAGTGTAGGAAATTAATTCTTCCTGGTTTTTATCGACGATGTTATCTTTGGAAATGATAATCTTTCTTAACGCGTTATTATTATGTTTAAATACGTCAAGTGTATCATTAAACATAGTTCTTGTGACTCCCATGGACTCACGGATGACCTCATAAGATTTTGATATAGCAACAGTGGAAGAAGATAAAAATAGAGGATCGAGTTTAAGTTTGGATTTTTCTACTCCGAATATCTTATTTAAGAATTTCGCAAGGGGAAAACAAAAGGGGATTAAGATAAAACCCCAGATGTTCACAAGAGAATGGAAGTTGGCAATGTTTCTTGAGTCTGGTGTAAAGCTTTTGGGCAGGAAGAGAAGATAAAAAGACAATACAACAAATAATACTTTAAGAATTACATATCCCACTCCCATTGCTTTATCTCTGGAGGAAGAAAAACGAGTGGAACCAAGCAATATCGAAAACGATGTTCCTATATTTACTCCCAGTATTACCGGTATTACTGCGGACAAATCCAGAACTCCCACAAAGGCTATCATTAATCCAAGCACCCCCGCACTGGAATGGAAGAGGAATGTTAGAATAATCGAAGCGAAAAATAGCAAAATAGGATTTATGTTGGGAGAGAAGACATTTCTTAGTGGTTGGATACTGTCTCGTATTAACCATATAGCGAAAAATATCAATCCGAACCCCAGGAGGATTCTTCCTATATAACTTAATTTTGTTTTTGTTTGCCAGAGTATGAAACCTATTAGAATTATAATAGGGCTGAACTGGATGATATCAGTGGCCATTATCTGTACTGTGAAAGTGGAACCGAGCGCTGCACCCGAAAGCACAATAAGTGCAGTGGAAAGTTTGATTAGAGAAGATTCAAGGAACCCAAGTAACATTAATCCTGTTAAAGTGCTGGATTCAAGGAGTACTGCAAGAATTATTCCCGAAAGATAAGCAAGAATTGGGTTTTTTGTCATCCTCCAGAGCATCTGCCTTATTTTTTCGCCGCTCAACCGGGAAAAACCTTTATTTGTGTGGTCGAGTCCCATTAGTATGAGGACGCTTCCGATTATTAACGAAAGTATTAATTTGATGAGTTGTTGCTTTGGCACAACATTAGGTTTGATCTCTAGAGACTCCCCATTTGCTTTTGCTTCTGCCCATCCACCCTCCTCCGGTGTAAACTTGATACTGGCGAATCCGGCATTATCCGTTTTTACCGAGTCATGGGAAATTTTGCCGTTATGAGGGATGAATTTAATCCACTTATCTGCTAAAGGTTTATCTTCTTCGGTAGCCTGAACTGCGATGTGTAGAGACTTTCCGGATAGAATGTAACACTTGTTTCCTGAGATATCTTTTCCGAGCGGATCCCTGGCAAGATTTAATGAAAGAGATAGGAGGATGAGAATCATTTTATCTCGAAATATATTGTTACAATACCAGTTTGGGTTGATTGTTTGATGTTAGGAGCTAAAGGTTGGAAGCGCCATTCTCTTACCGCTTCCATCGCACTATTGTCGAAAGATAGTCCTCCTGTTTTTACAACCCTGACAGTTTTTATTGTCCCGTCCGGATTGGCTTCTATTTCTAAGTTTACCTGGGTATTCTCGCTTTCGTTCTCAGGATACTCTGGTTTTTTAAAATGTATTATTTTTCTTTTCGAAAGCTCACCGGCTAATCTATAACCTTCTCTTTCGCCGCTTTCCGTTTCGCCTCCTTCATAAGGCGGTTTCTCAAGAGGAGATAAGCTTTTTTTTGTTCTTCCCGTACTCACGGGTATATCTCCTGCAGAAGAAAAAATATCTTCGGTTCCTCCTATTTTTGCCAGAGCTCCCATTTCTTCAATATCTTCTATTGTTTGAAAACCAAGGGTGACAAATTCTTCCTCAGGATATTTCAGATTAACGGAAACGAGTGAGAAAAATATAATAAGGACAACGTATATAATTGTTGTAGATACGAGAGAGATAATCTTCTTATTCACTCTATTCCCGGTGTGGTAGCTATTACAAATTTACTTGCCCCACTTTTTTTGACCATTTCCATTACTTTTACGGTCATATCGATTGTAACATCGCGGTCGGCTTTTATCAATATGACTTTATCTCCAACTTCTTTAAGAAGGTAAGGGAAACTAGAAATTTGAACAGGTTTATCCTCAAGATAAACAGCTCCGCTTTTAGTTATTGTAATGGTTACTTTTTCCTGTGTTACTGCTTCCTTTGTAGCTGTTTTTGGTAGAAAAACCTTTATTCCGGGTTGGACAAGATATGTGGAGGTAAGCAGAAAGAAAATTAAAAGAAGCAGTACTATGTCTGCCATCGAAATGACCGGGAATGTAATCTTTCGTTTGAATCTTGATTCCATAAGCATCTCAATCACTCGATAAGTGATGCTATCTCGGAAGTTACCCTGTTAATGTCTTTAATTATTCCATTCATCCTGTCGGAAAGAGCATTGTATATCAAAAGAAAGATAATTCCGACTGCCAGACCTGCGGCTGTTGTTACAAGAGCTTCCCATATTCCACCTGCAAGTCGGGAAGGGTTAACCCCTCCGCCCAGCACTTCAATTTGCATAAAAGCTTTTATCATGCCTAAAACTGTACCGAAAAAGCCGAGCATGGGTGCAATGGAACCCATAGACGCCACGACTCCTAAACCGCTCTCCAGTTTTTTTAATTCGACGGCAGCACTTGCGTTCATAGATTCTTTTTTCTCTGAAATAATTCCCTGGGTCATTACTCTTGTTACAGGAGTATCGTAACCCTGGATTTCTTTAAGAGCTTCTTCGGAGCTTCTTTCTTTTAACCAGGCGCAAACTCTTTTTAGTAAATCATCTGTCGGACTCTGACTTCTCTTGTAATATATAAACCGATCTATAGCAAAGTAGATTCCTACAAATAAAGCAATGCCTATCGCAATCATTGTCCATCCGCCTTTAGCGAGAATCGACATTAAACTCATTAAACCTCCTTTATATAATTATAAATACAATTGAACCACAAAGGACACAAAGACCACAAAGTTTATTGTTTTTATTTTTCTTTTCATTTATTTTTTCTCTCATAAACTCATTCTCTCATTAACCCTCTACTCAACTTTTTATATTTTATGTAATAGGGCTTGTAAAGTCAAGGACATATAGTTTATTAGGTCTTAGGTTTTAGGTAGTGGTTTTTAGTAAAAACAAAGATATCGTATTTAATCCTTTTCCAGAGGAATTTAAATATCAAAAAGCAAAAATCAAAATGACATATTAAAATGAAAAATTATCCCATCCCTTAACCGTAAAAACCAAAAAAACATTTGTGCTATTCGTGAGATTCGTTGTTTCAGTACGTAGATTCTTCGGATCTAAGTCGAAGTGATAAGTGGTTGAGTGGAAAAACAGAAAAGAAAATCTTTGTGCTCTTTGTGTCCTTTGTGGTTCAATTAGTTTCAAGGGAGGTTGGGTTTTTCAATTTTTGAACTTTGATTTGTATTTTTACATTAATGTTACTTGACACCTTGAAATTTTTCTATATACTTGTATATTGATTTATGGGATTTGTAGTTGCGATTGATGGTACATCCGGTTCAGGTAAATCAACAACAGCCAGAAAAGTTTCAGAGCTACTGGATTGGTTATATCTTGACACTGGAGCGACCTATAGAGCAGTAGCTTATTTTGTTTTACAGCGGGGCATAAATCCCAATGATGAGAGTAGGGTTATCCAGATTTTAGATGAATTGAATATTGAGATTAAAAAAGTTAATGGTGAGCAGAGAACGATAGTTAATGGTGAAGACGTAAGTGATAAGTTACGTACAGAACAAATCAATAAGACCGTTACTCCTGTTTCTAAAATAAGGGAAGTGAGAAAATACCTGGTAGGTATTCAGAGAAAAATAGTGGATGATAAAAATGCAATTATTGAAGGCAGAGATATAGGAACTGTGGTTTTTCCTGATGCGGATATAAAGTTTTATATGGACGCAGATATAAGTATTAGAGCAAAGAGGAGAAAGCTGCAGGATAGAACAGGGGATACAGAAGAAGTAAAAAAAGACCTGGAAAGAAGAGACTATCATGATTCAAAAAGGAAAGAAAGTCCGCTTAAGAAAGCTGATGATGCATCTTTGCTTGATACAAGTTCACTGACCATTGATGAGCAGGTGAACATTGTCATTTCGAAAATAAAAAAACTTCATGAAGGCGTCGGTTCCGTATAAAGCAGGTCGTTTTCTCTTTTACTTGTTTTATAAAATCCTTGGCCTCCGAATAGAGGGTGTAGATAACATTCCTGGGAATGGTGGAGTTATTATTGCTCCTAATCATCGTTCTAATTATGACCCACCTTTAGTAGGATGCTGTATTGCGAGCCGCCCTGTTTATTTTTTGGCTAAAAAAGGACTTTTTATAAATAGGACTGTTTCATGGATTTTGAAAAGTGTTTGCGCTATACCTGTCGACACAGATAATCCGGGTATCAAAACTATGAGAGTTTTTATCAATCTTTTGAAAGAGGAAAAAGCTGTAATGGTATTTCCGGAAGGACAAAGGTCCAAAACCAATGAGTTTCTTCCCGGTTATCCTGGAGTTGGGTATCTCTCGATCAAGACTAAGGTGCCAGTAGTTCCTGCCCTGATTATGGGGACGCATGAATCGATGTTAAATCATTTTTTACGTAAGACTCCTCTTACTTTAAAGTTTGGCAGTCCTATTGACCCTGTTTACGATCGACCTACCAATAAAAATGCTGAGGAGTTAACAGAAAAAATCATGGAAAGAATAAAAGGTTTGGCTTGATGGAGATTAAACTCGCAAAAAATATGGGTTTTTGCTTTGGAGTGAAGAGAGCAATAAGGATTGCGCGACAGGTCAGACGAGAAACAAAAGAAAAGGTCTGGACTCTTGGGCACATAATACACAATCCCCAGGTTGTAAGAAAATTAGAAGAAGAAGGCATAATTGCAGTTGAAAATCTTTCCGAAATCGATACGGGATATGTTATTATTAGATCGCACGGTGTTCATCCGGATATATTAAAAAGAGTCAGAGAGAGAAATCTTAAAGAAGTTGATGCGACCTGTCCTCTTGTTAAAAAAGCGCAAGAGAGAGCAAAACAGCTTATTTCTGAGGGTTATGAAACTTATGTTATAGGTGAGAGGGAACATCCCGAAGTAATAAGTATTGTGGGAGAAACAGAAGGAAAAGTTCGTGTGATAGATTCTGCCGACGATTTGAAAATAAAAAATAGTAAAGTAGGACTGGTTGTACAAACAACGCAATCTCAAGACAATCTGAATAAAGTTGTAGATTATCTTTTGCCCAGAGTTCTGGAAATTAAGGTCTTTAATACAATATGTGATGTGACAAGCAAAAGGCAAAAAGAAATTAAGAGACTTGCAAAAAAATCTGATATTGTAATAATAGTTGGAGGCAAGAGAAGCGCTAATACTTCCAGGCTTGCTGGCATTGCAAGAGGTGAGGGTTGCCTTACCTATCATATAGAAGAAGCAAGAGAAATTAAAAATAAATGGTTTACCGATGTAGACAGGGTAAGTATAGCATCAGGAGCTTCGACCCCTGATTGGATTATTAAAGGTGTAATTAAAAAACTAAGAGAGATTGATGCAAATAAGGAGGAAGTGCTTCATGAACGAAGAGTTAAGTTCTGTAATTGAACCTATAAGTGAAGAGGATGCAACCAAACTGCTTGATAAGTGCCTGAAGAACGAATCACCTGGAATTGGTTTGGTTAAAGGAAGAATAGTTAAGATTACCGATAATGAAGTTTTAGTTAATGTCGGTTTGAAGTCCGAAGGAATCATACCTATTGATGATTTTGATTCTGTTTCAAAGTTTTCTGTTGGAGATGTTATTGATGTTTATCTTGATGATATCGGCGGCCACCAAGGTCTTGCTACCATTTCAAAGAAAAAGGCAGATTTTATAAAAGTCTGGGACCAGGTGAAGGAAGCTCATAAGGAGGATACTCCTGTGGAATGTGAGGTGGTGAGAAGAGTTAAAGGTGGATTTATGGTAAAAGTTTTTGGTACGGAGGCTTTTC
>Ga0307437_1002330_pt1 | contig 11890 bp, 10 predicted proteins | sample SalMarWE160390MG_FD_202146 | JGI IMG/M metagenome (GOLD analysis project Ga0307437, IMG submission 202146) | Salt marsh sediment microbial communities from the Plum Island Ecosystem LTER, Massachusetts, United States - WE1603-90 | ecosystem: Environmental > Aquatic > Marine > Intertidal zone >...
CTACTGCCCAAAGTAAGCAGTAATTTTTTTGGAAAGAGATATGAACAAGCTAACTAAACTAATCACTATCCTACTTTTTGTTTTTACTATTGCTTTAATGGCAAAACCAGTCTTGGCCACTTGTGATGAACAATACGGTGGCGTCTGCAAAGAATTAGAACTCCAAATTGATAAAAAAGTTTGGGACCCTGTTAGTGAAACCTTTGTCGAAAATCTTGGTATTCATGACTATAAGTTTGGTCCAAAAGAAGAAGAGGATAAAGAGATCATTTTCGAGTTAAAAATAAAAAATATCGGTGATGAAAGATTTGAAGAAGTTCATGTTAAAGACTATTTACCAGACTATTTAGTTCATCTTTCCGGTGATTTAGATTTTATTATTTATGACCTTGATCCTGATGAGGAAGTAAGAAAAGAAATTAAAGCTTCTTCAGTTTCCGCTGACAAATTTCCTGACAACCATTCAATTATCTGTGTGATCAATACCGCTGAAGCCTGGTCTGGAGACAAAAAAGATAAAAGTACGGCTCAAGTTTGCTTGGAAAGAAAAGTCCTTGGGTTAACCGAACTGCCACCCACTGGTCCTGAAAACTGGCTTATTCTTTTACCTTTTTCACTTCTCGCCGGACTAGTCGGTATCAGTTTTCTTAAATTCAGCAAATAAATTAAAAAAAATCAACTTCCGAATGACCTAACCGGTCTATTTGGAGGAACAAGTACTTTTACAATTGGGGGTATATAACTCTTTTTCTTTGTTGCGTTCCCAGAGTGTGTAAAAGCAAAGCTTGTATCTACTCTGGGGGCGCAAACTAATGAAAGGAGATATCGAGATGAGTAAGAGCGGTGTAGTTGCAGTCGTCGTGGTGTTTCTCTTAGTTTTCTGCGTTATGTGCCTCGGCGCAACTCTGATCTATGACATAGCAACCGAAGGCAAGGTGGCGGCAATGTTGAACCAATCTAGTGGTGAAGCATTGTCCCAGCCAGGATCAAATTCGTCTTCAAGCGTAGGGCAGGAGATCGAGCAGGAGGTAGTCGAGACAGACTGTCAGCGAATCCCTGACTACGATCGGCCACCGCAGCCTCAGATTGGGCATCCCAGTTTCTATATTGAGACCGGGGTAAATACCAAGACGAGGTGCTGGACTCTACCCATCAAAGAGGGCTTCGTAGCGGTCATCGGTGGCTTCACGGTTGACGGCGTTTCCGGAGGCATTTACAAGGCAATCGACGGTCCGGCAACAGTCACCACTCGTGTCACCGACGGCTTCGCGGCCATTGCCGTTGAAGAAGTAGCCCAAGGCGAGTTCTGCTTTCGGGTTGGACAAGCTGTTGAATACGGCTGGGCTCACAACACCGTTGAACCTCTGGCTAAGTGGACAGCTTGTGAGTCTCTGACTCTTTCTTCTGAGCCTGCACCTGAAGAGGCAGAAACTGCTACACTTCTACGGCGACCTACTGATCAGGAACAAAGCCTGCGTTTCATAGCAGGTGAAGCGGTGTTCGGCTGGAGGATTACCTTGGATTCTGGACCCAAGTGCGATGGAGGCAATTGTTACCTCCCCAACGCACCCGGGCCTGGATCCGTTGCCAGTGGAGTGGTCAATCCTTGGCCTACCGAGGTTGAGGGAATCACTCCCTGGGATCCATCGAGCTGATCATCAGCGCCCCCAAGGGAAGCTGCCTGCAGGCAAAACGTTCGTCATTGTGACGTCAACGTTAGCCTAAAGGCAGCTCCCAACTTTTCTGTGTTCATTAAGATAGTTATGAATAGAGACGAGTTATGAAAAAGAAAAAACCATTAGTTTCCATTATTATGCCGGTTTATAATGCCGGTAATTTTTTAGTTGAAGCAATAGAAAGTATTCAAAATCAAACCTATCAAAATTGGGAATTAATCGCCGTCGACAATCGTTCCACTGATAACTCTTGGCAAATTTTGCAAGAGTCTAAAAAAAATGATAAACGGATAAAAATATACCGCCATGATGAAAATCAAGGAGTAGCTCATACTGCTAACCTCGCCCTAACAAAAGTCAAAGGACAATTTATCGCCCGCATGGATGCTGATGACGTCTCTTTGCCCTGGCGCTTGGAAAAACAAGTAACCTTCTTACAAACACATCCTCAAGCAGTTGCTGTAGGCGGACAATGTGAGTTAATTAATCAAGATAATGAGGTAATTGGCGAGAAAAGATTTCCTACTAACCATTTAGATATTAAGAGAATGATGTTTTGCTCTATCCCTTTACAGCAACCAACGATGATGGTTAATCGGAAGCTTTTGCCCAAAAACTTCATTTGGTACGAGGATAACCAAGATGTGGCTGAGGAAGTAGAGTTACTATTTAAGCTCTTTAAATATGGTCAAGTTCATAATCTGCCAGAAATTGTTTTACATTATCGACTTCATGGTAAAAATATCTCTTTACAAAACCCAAAACGAACCTTTTATTTGACTTTTAAATCAAGATTAAGAGCGATTTACAAACACGGTTATCAACCCACACTTGGAGGATTATTAATTACAATCAGTCAGTTTTTCCTTGTCACTCTTTTGCCAAATAAACTGATTTTCCCTATTTATGCTTTAATTAGGGGTATAAAGAAATTCGGGATTGCAGCCTTATCCAAGTCTTTTTTGCTTCAGAAAAGATATAAATATTATAATCTTCGTTAAGTTCTCTTAGCATGTTAAAAAAACTCATCAGGATTTTAAATAATCACTTTGGGGCAGTGATATTGGCTTTAATAGTTTCCCTCATTGCAATTCTTAATTATCGGTCTGGCACTTGGCTAACTGGTTGGGATAATCTTCATCCCGAATTTAATTTTTTTCTTAACACCAAAAGAAGTATTTTTGCTGCTTGGCAGGAATACCAAGGATTAGGGCTTTTGGGAGGAATGGGGCATGCCTCAGACTTACCCAGGCAGCTTTTTTTATGGCTGGTTTCATTTATTCTGCCAACTCACTTTATTCGTTATTTCTGTCACTTTTTAATGCTTTTAATTGGTGTTTTGGGAATTTATTTTTTGTTAAAGAAAATTATTTTTGTTCGCTTTGATAAGAGACAAAAAGAAACTGCTAGCATTATTGGTGGTTTCTTTTATCTTTTTAATCTAGCTACTCTCCAAATGTTTTATGTGCCTTTTGAGCCTTATTCCATTCATTTTGCTTTTTTACCTTGGCTCTTTTTAATTAATCTCAATTTCCTAAATAGGGGAGATAAAAAAAGCCTTGTTTTTCTTCTATTGGTGAATATTTTAGCAATTCCCCAAGGATATGTAGCCACTTACTTTTTGATTTATTTTATCTGTCTCAGCATCGTTTTTCTTTTTTACTTTTTATTGAAAAAGCGAGTTATTAAAAAGGTTTTAGTAGCTTATTTTGTTTTGTTTTGTGTAAATGCTTTTTGGCTTTTACCAAATTTGTATTTTGTTGCTAGTGATGTTGAGGTTAATTTATCTGCCAAGATAAACCAAATGTCCACGGAAAATAACTTCTTGTTTAATAAGAAATACGGCAATCTAGCCAGTACTGCTATTTTAAAAGGTTTCTGGTTTGACAATGTTGAAATCGATAAAAGAGGGGAAATGAATTATCAGATGGGAAAGTGGGCTACTTATTTACAAAATCCTTTAATTTTGGGCATCGGCTACTTGTTATTCATTTTAAGTGTGGGTGGTGTTTTTTTGGCTTACAAAAGGGGCATTAGGCTTGCTTTAATTTTTGCTCCCGTGTTTCTTTTCGCTTTTATAGTTCTCTCTACTGACACACTTGTTTTTTCAGTCATTACTAATCTTTTTTACAAAATCCCTTTATTTTTCCAAATTTTCCGTTTTCCTTACACAAAATTCGCTATTATCATTGCTTTTTGTCTGTCAATTTTTTATTCGATTACTTTTCTTTCTCTTTCAACGTTTTTTAAAAAATTTGTTCCCAAGATGGTTATTTTAACTATTTTCATTCTTTTACCCCTTATCTTTTTATTCCCAACATTCCAAGGAAATTTATTTAATTCAAAAAACCGAACCAAAATTCCCGAAGAATATTTCCAAGTTTTTACATTTTTCCAAAACCAAGATAAAAACACAAGAATTGCCAATTTTCCCCAATATACTTACTGGGGTTGGTATTTCTATCGCTGGGGTTACCATGGTTCTGGCTTCCTTTGGTACGGCATCGAACAACCAATAATTGATCGAGCCTTTGACCCTTGGAGTAACAAAAACGAAAACTATTATTGGGAATTAAGCCAAGCGATTTATTCAAAAAATAAGGACCTTTTTGAAAAAGTGCTGGAAAAATATCAAATCAACTGGCTCTTGCTTGACAACAACATGATTAACCCTTCCTCTCCCAAAGCCCTTTTTACCGATGAACTGGAAGAAATGTTTTCAGAATCAGAGAAAGTTACTCTCTCCCAAGAGTTTGGGGAAATAGATATTTATCAAATTAATCTAGAAACGCCAATAAAAAACTTTGTTTTCCTGGCAGAGAACCTATCCCAAATTGGACCAGAATATCAGTGGAGTAATGATGACCAAGCCTTTTTCGAAAACAACCATTATCTTTCCCAAGAAAATGAAATCTTTTATCCTTTCCGCTCTTTATTCACGGGTAGAAGACAAGAAGATTTAGAATTTAATTTGGAAGAACACGAAGATTTCTTCCTTTTTAAACAAGAATTGCCTTTTTTTCCAAAAAATGACGAACTGATTATTCCTGAACAAGAAGAAAAAGAGTTAGCCCAAGTCGACCCAGAAGACCTAGCCAAAATAGAATATTTAGATTCAGAGGTCTTGATTGAAAAAAACATCCTCATCGTCAAAGTACCTAAAGTTAAAGGTTATTACAGTGCCGCAATAGAGCCTTTTGCCCAAATTGACCTTAGTTCACCCAAAAATTGCCATCAGTTTTCTCAAGGCCAACTGGAAAACAAAATTATTAAGGAAAACGACCAGCTCTGGCTTAATTTAAGTGCCTTAGACGCTAATAATTGCTCTGCCTCTTTTTGGCTACCCAATTTAACTCACCGCTACGCCTATTTAATTACCCTTAAAAGCCAATACAAACAAGGCAAAAGCCTTGTTTTCTGGCTAGAAAACCTAACTAATAAAAGAGCAGACATCGAAACTCAATTGCCTAAAAAGGAAGAATCAACTTCTTTTTTCATTCAACCCCCAATGAGTCCGGATGGCCTGGGTTATTCCCTTCATTTTGACAATATTTCTATTGGCAGAGTCAGCACAGAAAATAACCTGGGTAGAATTACGGTCAATCCTATCCCTTACAAACTTTTAACTGGCATTAAGTTAATCAAAACTCTTCCAGAAAACCAAAAACTCATTTCCCCACAATCAGTAGAACACCCAAATTCTAGTCTTTACCAAATCAAAAGAAATTCAAATGCAGAACAAATCTTAATCCTTTCTCAGGCCTATCATTCCGGCTGGCAAGCTTATGAAACAAAAGAAAACACTCCTCAGCTTTTAACTCCTTTACTTGGTAATAAAATTGATACCCATGTTTTAGTCAATAATTGGGAAAATGGTTGGTTTATCGAGAATGAACAAGAGATTGCTATCGTCTTTCTGCCTCAATATTTAGAATATTTAGGTTTTTTAATTCTCTTTCTCTTTAGTTGTTCTACCCTCGTTTTTTTGGTAAAATAAAAGACAGATTGAGCCCCAGTAGCTCAATGGATAGAGCAGGAGTGTTCTAAACTCAAGGTTGGGGGTTCGACTCCTCCCTGGGGCGCCCTGGTGGCTGTAGCTCAATGGTAGAGCGCCAACCTGTGGAGTTGGTTGTGCGGGTTCGATTCCCGTCAGTCACCCCAAAAAACTCAAATTGCCAAAGTTTCTAATTTTCCTTTATAATAAAATTGATGGGTTCAAAAATAAAACATCATATTTTCGTTCGTTTAATTGAGTTTTTTGTCATTGGGGTAGTGATGGGAATTAGTGAAGACTTAATTGCCATTCACTTTGCTACCGAAGCGAAAATAACTTGGCACGTCTTCAAAGTTGCCTTTCTCGTCGCTTTTCCTTTTGCCATTATTAGTGAGGTCCTGGCTGATTCAAAAATCTTCAGGAAATTCCTCCACAACTCAAAAAAAAGATAAAAAATTGATTTTCCTTTCTCATTTTGCTATTATATAACGCAAGAGAGATTCAAAAAAGCCATTGGATAGGAGGATATCATGGCTCGGGAAAAATTTCTTTGGGAATGGGTATTAAGAGAAGGTTTGAAGCACCTTCACACAAAAAAAGGAGAGACAACCTTCAAGGCAACCCAAGACGCTTTCATTCTCAGTCAACCCAAAGCAACCTGGATCGAAAGAAGACTTCCTCGTTGGCAGGCATCATTAGAGGATCAAGGTTTTGATGTTGATAGCATCGAACTGGTTCCTCCTGGAGCATCTTCTTCCGGAAACTATTATGAAGTCTATGAAGGGGCGAAGTCAACCGGAAAGATCGTTCTTACTCTAACCATAAGTGGGTCGGTTGATCTAAGTGGCTTCCATCCGGCCATTGCTAAAGGCCTTTCTGGCCTCATCAAAAAAGCCTTGGCCCTAGAAACCTTATTCAGATTTCCCCCTCCTTTTGACCCCATGAAACCCTTAGTAGCTTCAGGTTCAAAAGATTATTTGATAATTGAAGGAAGAGCGGATGTTTATCTCTGGAAAACAGAGGAAAGAGAAGCATTCGTTCTAAATCTCCAAACGTTAGTTGAAGAGAGCGGAGCAAAAATAGTTCATCTTTATCTCCCTCACTGTCTTCATGACTACCGAGTGGACATCAACTGGTCAAAGGACGTGAGTGATGAAAGCCGCCACCGGTTGACTGAAGCAATCGAAGAAATGATCTTGGCTAAACTTGAGTACCGGCCTCGGGTTTATTTCATCATCCGTTGACAACTATAAAAGAATCTCTCGTCCCCAAGGGGGGAAATTTGTAACCCTACATCTTTCCCCCTTCTTTCATTTTAATTGAGATAAACACCTTTTTTTGATAAAATAAAAGTCTGCGCCTGTAGCTCAATGGACCAGAGCATCTGTCTTCGGAACAGAGGGTTGGGGGTTCGAATCCCTCCAGGCGCGCTAGGTTAGGGCCGTTAGCTCAGCGGTAGAGCACCTGCCTCTTAAGCAGGGTGTCACAGGTTCGAATCCTGTACGGCTCACACTTTGGGACTAAAGAGGAGCCAAAATCGTCTTTTAGTCCGATAAATGGAGCCAATTTTGGTGTTCCAGAAAGTAATTCTTCATAGGTAGGCGGTTTCTCAAAGATAAGCCCGAAATAATCAGCTTTTTTTAAAGGATTTGAGCCTCCGAGGATCAGTTCTTCCAAGTGTTCCAGAAAGTAGCCGACAAACTCCATTACTCGTTCCATATTGACGTCTTTTTCCTTGTTTTCTACTTTGCTTGCTTGGAGGTTTCTAATCTCTTTTTCGGTTTTGACTAGCTCTTCTTCCATATACTTAATGGCCGTAGCAGACTCAAGATATTTAATCTTGCCAGCGGTTATCTCGGCCAAAGATTTCAATTCTTTAATTTTCCGGTCTATCTGCTTATTGTCCTTTTGACTGTTTTCCATTTTTTTCTGCCATAAATCAATGACATACTTTTTCAAGTCTTTGACATACTTTGATTTGATGCCCAAATTGCTGACAAAACTGGCAATTGTTTCTTCAAATTCCTGCTTTGGCACCCGGAAATAATGGCCTCGCTTATTACAATGATAGGCGGGATAATATTTGCCAAGCTTTCCCCGGGAAGCGCTGCCATAAAGGGGTTTTTCGCAAATCGGGCACAGAACATATCTTTTGTAGGGAAATTTAGGATTTCTAACCGATTTATAAAGCAGATGGTCGGGAGGCTTTTTCTTCCAAAATTTTATCTGGTCGTTTTCTTCGGAGATGATAACCTTGCCTTTATTAGCTTTATTAAAAGTCTCAACCGACACTAAGCCCTTAAATTTGGCTTTTATTGGTTTGTCTTTAGTCCACTTTTCAACGTTAACGCCGGCATAAATAGGATTTCGAATATATTTCCACAAAGCTTTTAGAGACAACGGGCACTCTCCTGTCTGGCCGATTATCTTGGTTCTGTCCTTGGGATCGCGACGATAGCGCTTCCTGGTTTTAAAGCCCAAATTGTTGAGCTTATCAACAATTTCTTGGTCGCTTAAGCTGCTGTTTGTTCGAAGCTCAAACATCCTGACAATCCATTTTGACTCTTTGGGGTGGGGTTTTAAGATGACTCTCTTGCCATGAGCGGTTTCCACTTTTTCATTGACATAACCAAAGGGGGCTTGTCGCACCCTGTAGCCCATTCTAACGTACCTAATCTCGGCACCAATCATCCTGGTCATGATGTCTCTCATCTCGTCTTTGGCCCGCTCTGCTTCCAAAATCTCCGTTTTTTTAGTGGGGTTGTAAACGCTCCAGTCGTATTTAATGTTTAAATGCTCTAAAGTGTTCACTTCCTGACTGCTGATAACCCCGTAAATATCAACCAGCTTGACCTCATATTTAACCAGTTGCATTTTAAGATGGTCATAGAGATAAGACCCGCCTCTGGTAAAACGGTCAATCGATTTGACAATGAATAACTGGATATCGTTTTTGGGCTTTTTATAGTAATCAATTGCTTCCTGGACCGGCTGCTCTTCTTTAGAAGCGCTCTCCATGAAGATGAAGAACTTTTTAATCTTGATGTGGTGGTTTTCAGCAAACCTTTCGATTTGCTCTTTCTGGTCTTCCGGCGAATCGCCTTGAAGCCCTTGTTTTAGAGAAGATATTCTGATCGCGGCAACGGCATTTTCAGGTTTTGGCAGGTTATCCATTTGATTATTCCCCAGTTAATTTAGCCCTATTCTGCTCTTCGATAATTCTGTCGACAAGGAAGTTGGCAAATATTTTCATCCGGTCCTCTTTTTTCCCTTTTTCCTCCTTGTTATTTTTTGAAACTTGCCCTTTACTCATGGATTTTACTCTTAACCTAGCCACCAATCTTATACCTTTAGTTTATTAACTATCCATATATGGATAGTATGACAGGAGAAAAACTAGTTGTCAAGAGGCAAATAATTTAAAAAAGAGTTAGAGGAAACTAATGAAGTTTAATTATTATTTTACTAATAGGCACGCCATATATCAACCGCAATAGCTTCCTTTTTTCCTTCAGAAATTGATGTGGTGAGGTCAGAAAGAAATAAATTTAGTTCTGTTAATTTATAGACCAATCCATTCTTAGACTTTTTCCCCCAACCCATGAACTCATTCGGATTCCCAAAAGATACTTGGAAAATTCCGGTCTCATGGTCAAAAGAGCCACGAACGCCTCTAAGAATACCATTTTCGACATTACGGTCTAGCCAACCTTGAACACCCTCGTAATGTTCGTTTATCCTGAATAGAAACGGTGCCTTATCTGAAACGCCAATTCCTACCCTTCCCTGAAGGTAGCTTTTATAGGTTCCTGGAGGAAGCCATCTGCCTCTATAACCATGGGCCATTGTCGTGGCTGTTTCCATAATTTGCTGGTGATTTACAAAAATAGGACTGTTCAGTTTAAAATAAATTTTGGGTGATGACCAAGACGCTCCTTCTGGAGCATGATACCAAGCAAGGGCCTGAAGAATATTCCCAACACTATCAGCTACTTGCCTTTCTAGTAATCGTAGTGAAAACACCTTCTTGCCAAGGTTACAAGCAAGTGCATTATCGTAAAAATGATTCCAAGTTCGATCATCAACTGGAACCCTAAATTCCTCCAATTTACCCTTAAGCCATTGTTCATGACGGTCTATTAAACCTTGAGGCTCACTACCTTTACCTTCCTCGTGAGTAAAGAATCGTTCGGCATAGGCTCTTTTAACCGATGCATTTTTGCTTGTAGCCTGTATTGCTTCTTCCACCATATTTAAGCAAGAGTGTTTCCTAAATATTGTTGACCTAAAAATTCAATGAATCGCTCAACAAAGGAAGTACACATTCCATCAAAACATCTTTCATATTCCTGATTAGAAGGGACTTTTTCTCCCTTTGCTAAAGAAAAAATAACTTTTTCTGTCTTTGCTACCCATTCGGATAAATCAGCGTCTTCAGGAGCAGTTCTCATAAACCAATTTAAGAGGTGATAGGCATTACGGTTGGCAACATCTTCAATGAGCCGCTCCATTTCTCCGCCCTTTAGTTTTTCCAACCACTCTCTAAAACTCCCTACCTTAATGGCTCCGACTACTTCTTGAGCCAGTCTAAAACGCATTTCTCTGCTAACTTCTGTAAGCCTATGACCGAGAAGGGAAATTTTTTCTGGATGTTTTAAAATTCCGTCAACGGCCATGCTCTGTGTTTGATGAGAAAAAGCGCCAGTTGCCAAGATATCTCGCACAACAGGGGCAAGTGCGGTCATCATCTCTTTGGCTCTTGGAAACAATGACTCAATTATTTCTCGTCTTTCCTCGGTTGCTTCATGGAGTAGGGTAGCATGTTCTTCCTCAATACCCGAAGTTAATAGTGATTTTGGTGATGGTTCTGGAAGAGGCGTATACCGAAAGGCCTTCTCTGGGTCCTCTTTCAAGGCGTTAATCTTATCCATTTTAAATTGAACCATCTCGCTAAATCCATTTAAAATAGTCGTTCCGGTAACGTTACTATGAGTTAAGTCCAAAGTCCACTCATATTCTTTTCCACCCTTACACAACAAGTTTCCCCCTGGAACATCCGTCATCGGATAAGTTGGCTTCATTCTCCGGAAATAATAAATACGATAAGATTTTCTTTCTCTGGGACCGCCCCAAGGACGAAAAGTACCTTCGGGAACATTGAGTGAAATTCTCGCAATCTCACCGTCAAATTCTCCCATTTCGCTTACATTTTGATATTCAACCTCCACAAAAGAACCATCTTTTAGTTGGTGGACTTCATTTCTGGTGACTTCCTTGGGAGTGCCCTCCTCGTCCAATTTAGTAATTCCTCGCCACTGAAGAATTACTTCAGGAATTTGGTCAAGCCACTCCGCATCAAGATTATAAACTGCATCTGAAGTGCCAATCCATAGCTCGGAGAGTAGTGGTCTCTTTGAATTTCCATCTTCAACTTCTTGCGGTTGATCTTTATATACGAAGGGAATATCATCAATGGTATAACCAATAACGGCATCAGCCATCTCACGAGAATGTCCTTGCTCTAAGAGTGATTGACGAATTGAATACTCTCTTCGCTTTTGCTCCTGTGGTTTAATCGGCAGATAGTCTTTTTCGTCAATTGGCTGTAATTCTTCGGGCATATTTAATAGATTATTATTGAATTCTGCTCTGATCTACTTTAGGGATATTAAACCAAACGGTTCCACTCTCATCTTTTTTAAATTCCAAAAGTTTCATCTCAACCATATTCGACAGAAATCGTTTGGCGATGTCAGGCGAAGGACAATTAGCCACCTGAGCAATCGTCACTAAACTATCCAAATCAAGCTTATCCACCTTAAAATACTCAAAAGCAGAATAAATAACCTGCTCTGGTGATAAACTTAGCCCTGATTCTTGCTCAGACATAATTAAATTTATTAAGATTTATCGAAATAGATCCTTCTTAATGTTACTTCGTTACCGCGTTTATTTCAAATTGCTGTCGGAAGTCTCCCGCTTTCGAAGACAACATTAAAACCAACCATCTAAAGTTCAATCTCACTGAACTGATTTTTTCTGGCATGCTTCACTTGATAATTAATCTCGCTAGTAGGACAAATTATCCGCCCAAAACAATTGGTTGGGCAAGCATGCTCCCAACCGGGCAACCTTTTGGTCGAAAACTAATATTTCCAACTTGTGGTTCAAAAAAATTTCGGTTTTTCAGTGATGGAGAATATTTTATCAAATATTATAT
>Ga0307437_1002331_pt1 | contig 11888 bp, 9 predicted proteins | sample SalMarWE160390MG_FD_202146 | JGI IMG/M metagenome (GOLD analysis project Ga0307437, IMG submission 202146) | Salt marsh sediment microbial communities from the Plum Island Ecosystem LTER, Massachusetts, United States - WE1603-90 | ecosystem: Environmental > Aquatic > Marine > Intertidal zone >...
TCTATTCGATTCCTACGGCGCCTACGGCAAGATGAGAATCGGGACGGCTATGCTCGAAGGCAGGATGGAATACTCCGACGAGCTTCTCAAGATACTCTATGCCTGCACCCTCTGCGGTGCCTGCGACGTGGGCTGCAAGCGCAACCTCGACCTGGAGATAGAGCTTACCCTGGAGGCTCTCCGCATCAAGGCGGTCAAGGACGGCAAGGGTCCCATGCCCCAGCACAAGAAGGTAGCCCAGCATATAGCCGAAAAACACAACCGCCTCGGCTCCCCCCACGCCAACCGCAATAACTGGCTACCCAAGGACGTCAAACCGGCGGAAAAGGCCGATGTGCTCTACTTCGTCGGCTGCTCGGCGGCTTACACCAGCCCCGAGATTGCCCAAGCCACCGCTAAGATACTCAAGGCCTCAAAAACACCCTTCATGCTCATGCCCGACGAGTGGTGCTGCGGTAATATCCTCTACTCGGTGGGCATGGCTGACGAGGCCAAGGAGCTGGCCAAGCGCAACGTCGAAGAGGTCAGGAAGACGGGCGCCAAGACCCTGCTGCTGAGCTGCGCCGAAGGCTACCGAATGTGGAAGGTCGACTACCCCAAGCTGCTTGATATCTCCACTGATGATTTGGGGTTCAAGGTCGTTCACCTGGTAGAGTTCGTCGACGAGCTTATCAAGAATAAGGCGCTTAAACTCAAGAAGAAGGTTAATTTGCGCCTCACCTATCACGATTCCTGCAGCCTGAGCCGCTTGAGCGAGCCTTGGACTCCCTGGGAGGGTGAGCGCGGAGAGTGGGGGATGGTAAGCCCAAGACTGGAGCGCCGGCGCGGCACCAACGGCGTTTACCAGCAACCCCGCGATATTTTGCAGGCTATCCCCGGCGTCGAGCTGGTGGAAATGATAAGAATGAAAGAAAACGCTTTCTGCTGCGGCGCGGGTCGCGGCACCAGGGAAGCCTTCCCCGACTTCGCTTCCTGGGCAGCTAAGGAAAGGCTGCAAGAGGTAAAGGCCATCGGGGCTAAGGCTATCGTCGCCACCTGCACCTTTTGCAAGGAAAACTTCGCCCAGGCCGTAAGCAAGGACGGTGAAAAAATAAAGGTATTCGATATTTCCGAGATTATCCTGGCGGCAATCTAGAGGCTAAGGAGGCTAAATATGGCTATATCCAAAGAAGCATACCAAGCGCTGGAAGCCATCGTGGGTAAAGAATATATTTCGGCCGACCCCGTGGTCTGCGAAGGCTATCGCTCGGGGCCCGGTGGCTATGAGTGCGGCCTGGGCTACGAGCGGGTAATGACCAAGATACCCGGCGGCATTATTATGCCGAAAACCACTCAGGAGGTTCAGAAGATAGTCAAAGCCTGCAACCGCTATAAGGTCCCCTATGTCCCCTACAGCACCGGCTGGTATGGCCCTCGCTCCCACTGCCACGTCGATGACGAGCTGCTGGTTGACCTCAAGCGGATGGACGGCTTCGAGATTGACGATAAGCACCTCTACGCCACGGTGGAGTCGGGGGTTATCTACTCCCAGCTCCAGGAGGAAGCGATGAAGCGGGGCTGTTATATTATTGTCGGCGGCGGCGGCTCGCAATGTTCCGCTATCGCCAACATGCTCGGCGACGGCTGGTCGCCACTAAGCTACCGCATCGGCCTGCCCCACCGCCGTATCCTGGGCACGGAGCTGATCCTGCCCGACGGCGAGCTGGTGAAGATGGGTTCGCTGGCCACCGATGATAAAGACTATTTCTGGGGCGAAGGCCCCGGACCCGACCTGAGAGGACTGCTGCGCGGCTTTACCGGGCTCAGGGGCTGCCTGGGTATCGTCACCAAGATGGCTATAAAGCTACTGCCCTTCCAACCCGAAAGGCTGGTGCCGTCGGGGATTTCACCCCACACCACCCTGGAGCTCCCCGTCAAGCGGGTAAAATGGATAAACTTCACCATGCCCAGCAAGGACTCCATGAAACAGGCTATGTTCGAGATGGCTAAGGCGGAAATCGGGGGCGGTGTGACCAAGGTGCCCATCTTCTGGCGGGCTATTGCCAAAGCCAACTGCAAAGAGGAATTCTGGGATATCTGGTCGCAGGAAAGCGAGGAATCCATCGCCAACTTCCACCTGCTACGCGTATTGCTCATCGCCTTTACCTGTGAAGAGCAGATGGAATACGAAGAGAAGATACTCAACGAGATTATAACCGAGCTCGGCGGCGAAGCCCGCCGCACTCGCCCCTCCGACGAGTCCTGGTTTAAAAACGCCGACTCGGCGGGGATGTGGCTGATGTGCGGTAGCTATGTCTCGGTGGACTATGTCATCGAGACACTGGAGCACGCCATACCCCACGGGGAAAACTACGCCAAACTTAAACCCAAATATACCCCGCCACTCATGCCCGACTACGGCGACCCCGGCTGGTTCCAGAGCTTCGAACTGGGCCACCAGGGCTATTCCGAGTTCCTCGTCTACTGGGACCCCGATGTAGACACCGATGGCGTTGACTTCTTCTACCTGGAAACATCCAAGGAGAATATAAGAAAGCGCTTCTATACTTCGCTGCTGGGCCCTCACCAGCCGTTATACCTCACCGGCCCCGCCTACGGGCCTAACTACCATACCTGGCTGCTCAAGGTCAAGGACGAATTCGACCCGCAGTTTATCTGCCACCCGCCTGTGCCCCTGGCGCACGACGCGTTCGTCGAGAAAGCGGAGTGGATGAGGCCGATGAAAGACTGGGAGAGCCCGGAGATTCCCGGCTCATAACCTTACCCAAAAATTTGCATAGTCCCTGGATACTATGTAAGAATATAGGCTGGGGTAATAAAGTAGCGAGAAAGAACCGCGCTAATGGCTAAGGCGAGAATGATATGCCCCTTTTCGGGGACTATGTGCAAGGACTGTCCCATATATAGAGGGCGGCATTATTTTTTGTGTTATTGCGAAAAATATCGGGGGTGTCTACCCGAAGCGCTGAAGAGCCTGTCTATGCCAAAGACGGGCTCCGACGGTGAGTTTGAGATGCCACCCGAGGTCGAGAGGGTTAAAGTCTTCGACCCGTTTGAGTTTGACCTTTTTGATATAGATACCAAAGAGCAAAAAAGGAGGCGAAGTCCAAAATGAAAATTGAAGGGACGTTCACCATGAAAGCGCCGATTCAGAAGGTCTGGGACTTTCTGATGGCGCCCGGCACGCTGGCTTCTTGCATTCCCGGCGCTGAAAAAATGGAAGCCGTCGATGACACGACCTGGGAAGGTATTGTCAAACAGAGAGTAGGTCCCATCGGCGTCAAAATCAACTTCACCCAGACCCTGAGCGAGGTCCAGCCGCCCAAGCACCTCAAGGCGGTGGGGCGGGGTGCAGCCATGGGCGGTGCCGGCACCTTTACCCAGGAAACCATCGTTGACCTCAAAGAGATTGCCGGTGGCGAGGTGGAGGTGGCTTACAGCTCCAACGTGAGCATGGTCGGCCGGCTGGCTACCTTCGGCGAGAGAATCATGCGCGCCAAGGTCAACAAGGTAGGCACAGAATTCACCCAAAACCTGCAGAAGAAACTAGAGAGCCAGGTGGGTGGTTAGACAAATGGAAACGGAGGATTAGGAATGATACACGACTTTGAATACTTTGCCCCCAAGACGCTCAAAGAAGCCCTTGCCCTGCTGGATAAGTACCAGGATGATTGCAAGGTAATCTGCGGCGGGCAATCGCTGCTGGTATTGATGCGGCAGGGACTGGTCGCCCCTCCCTACATGATCGACATCAAGGGCATATCCGAGCTAAGCTACATCAAAGATGAGAAAGACGGGCTCAAAATCGGTGCCATCACCACCCACCGGGCCATCGAGAAATCGGCGGTCATCAAGAAAAAATACCCCTTGCTGGCCAAGATGGAAACCCGTCTGGCTTCGATTCAGACCCGCAACTGGGGCACCATCGGCGGCAACGTCTGCCACGGCGACCCCGCGGGCGACCCGGCAGCGGTGTTTATTGCGCTGGGCGCCACCTTTACCATGACCGGCTCCAAGGGTAAAAGGAGTATGCCCGCCGAGGACTTCAGCCTGGACTACTTCGAGACGGCGCTGGAACCGGGCGAGCTGCTCACCGAGATTTCGGTGCCGCCAGTTCCGCCCAAAACCGGCAGCGCCTACTACAAGTTCAACGTTATCGAAAGCGACCTGGCCACCGCCAGCGTCGCCGCCACGGTTACGCTGGGCGCGGGCGACGTCTGTAAGGACATTCGCCTCGCTCTGGGGGCATCGGCACCAATCCCGCTCCGGCCCAAGAAGGCGGAGGCGATATTAAAGGGCAAGAAGATCACTGACGCCCTACTGAAGCAGGCCGGAGAGGCCGCAGTCAAGGAGGCCGAGCCGATATCCGATATCTACGCCTCGGAAGAGTATCGGCGCGAGCTGATTAAAGTCCTGGTGCCCAGAATGACCCGGGAAGCCATGGACAAGGCAAAGAAGGCTTAATAGAGAGGTTCGATGATATGAAAAAAGAGCTGAAATTCAAAGTTAACGGCCAACCCTACGACATCTTTGTCAAACCTAAAACCCTGCTTTCGGAGGTCTTGAGAGACGAATTAGGGCTGACCGGAACCAAGCGGGGTTGCAACTCCAGTTCCTGCGGAGCCTGCACCGTAATGCTCAACGGCATGTCGGTCAAGTCCTGCTCGGTGCTGGCTATCCAGGCCAACGGCGCCGAAGTGGTGACGGTGGAGGGGCTGGCTAAGGGCAACAAACTGAGCCCCCTGCAGAGAGCCTTCCTCGACCACGGCTCCTACCAGTGCGGTTTCTGCACTCCGGGAATGCTGATGTCTTCCACGGCATTGCTCACGGAAAACCCCAAGCCCACTAAAGAAGAGATAAGAGAGGGTATCGACGGCAACATCTGCCGCTGCACCGGCTATAACAGCATTATCCGCGCCGTAACCGCCGTGGTTAAGGGTGAGTATAAGGAGGCGAAATGACTAGTAAGTTTTCAGTAATCGGTCAACGGGTACATAACGTTGACGGAACGGAAAAAGTAACCGGCAGCGCCAAGTACACCTTTGACGTGGTTCTGCCTAACATGCTCTACGGGAAAGTCCTGAGGAGCCCCCACCCCCACGCCAAGATTCTCAAGATTGATACCAGCAAAGCCAAAAAGCTCATCGGCGTCAAGGCGGTGGTTACGGGCAAGGATACCCTGGGACGCAAACAGGGCATCTGGCGGCGTTTTCCCGAGCTCTGCGACGAGGAAATCCTCTGCCGCGAAAAAGTCCGCTATATCGGCGACCCGGTAGCGGCCGTAGCCGCCATCGACGAGGATACCGCCGAGGAGGCGCTGGACTTAATTGAGGTGGAATACGAGCCCTTACCCGCCGTCTTCGACCCCCTGGAAGCCATCAAGGAAGATGCGCCCCAGATTCACGACGGCGTCGAGCTCAATATCAACATCAACCGCCATATCGAGTGGGGCGACGTCGACGAAGCCTTCAAGAAGTGCGATTATATCCGTGAAGACCAGTACAGGTGCTCTCCGCAGGCGCACGTCTGCATGGAGACCCACGACGCCGTAGCCAGCTTCGGCCACAACGGCAAGCTCACCGTGTGGACATCATCTCAATCGTCATACTACATCCAGCGGCTGTATGCCGATATGCTGGATATGAAGGAGAGCGACATCAGGGTGATGAACCGCCACACCGGCGGCGGCTTCGGCTCCAAGTTCGAGCTCGACTCAGCTCAGTTTCCCGCCGCCATACTCTCCCAGAAACTATGCCAGCCGGTAAAGATAGTCCTGAGCAGGGAAGAGGAATTTACCGCCACCAAGCGCCGCACCCCCATGTACTACTTCCTCAAACTAGGCGCCACGAAAGACGGTACTATGCTGGCTAAAGAAGCCCGCGTCATCACCGAGGGCGGCGCCTATACCGCTATGGGCGCCACCGCGCTCTATCTGACTGGTTTCTTCTCCTCGTTCCCCTATAAATATCCCAACTACCGCTATGATGGCTACCGGGTCTATACCAATACGGCTGTAACCTCGGCCATGCGCGGCTTCGGTGCTCCCCAGTCGACATTTGTCGGCGAATCCCAGATCGATATGATGGCCGATGACCTGGGCATCGACCCCATTGAAATAAGGCGAAAGAACGGCATGACACCCAACTACGAAGTACCCGGACAGGCTTTTATCCAGAGCTGCGGTCTGCACCAGTGCCTGGACAAGATTGAAGAGCACATCAAAAAGCAGGGCAAGCTACCCCCCAACCACGGTATCGGTGTTTCCGCCTACGGCTTTATGTCCGGCGGTATCTTCAACTGGTTCAACACCCCCTACGCCTTCTCGGCAGCCGTGGTCAGGATAAATATCGACGGCAAGGTCGACCTCTATACCGGCGCCTGCGATATTGGCCAGGGTTCTAATACCACCCTGAGCATGATTTGCGCCGAGGAGCTGGGAATCAAACTGGAGGATGTCAGGATATTCTCCGGCGATACTGGCATCTGCCCGCCCGACCTGGGTGCCTGGGGCAGCCGGGAGACGCTGATGAACGGCAACGCCGTTAAGAGGGCGGCCGCCGACTGCAAGCGACAGCTACTAGAGTTCGCCGCCGCCAAGATGGGAGCCAACATTGTCTACGACCTGGATATCAAAGACCGCTGGGTACACCTGGTTGACCGCCCGGAGAGAGGGGTATCCTACTTTGACATCGTTAAAGAGGCGATAAGGGGCAAAGACGGCAATGCTATCATGGGGCGTGGATACTATACCCCCCACCGCAAGGGCATGATATCCCCCGCCTACAGCTTCGGCGTCCAGGCGGCTGAGGTGGCTGTGGACGTGGAGACGGGCCGCTATAAGCTGGTGAACGTTACCACCGCCCACGAAAGCGGCACCGTAGTCAACCCCTTGGGCATCGAAGGGCAACTGGAAGGGGCTATCATGATGGCCGGCGGCTACGGCTTCTGTGAAGACCAACCCATGGACGACGGCAAGATACTCAACCCGTCCATCGCCGACTACAAGCTCATCCGCTCCCTGGATATGCCGGAGACCGAGATTCTGGAGATTGACACCTACGAGCCCGAGGGCCCCTTCGGCGCCAAGGAAGCCGGCGAAGGCCTGACCAATCCCACCGCCGGTGCTATCGGCAACGCCGTTTACAAAGCCGTCGGTGTTCGCATCAACGATTTACCCATAACCCCGGAGAAGGTCTTCAAGGCCCTCAGGGAAAAGGAGAAAAATAAGAAGGCGAAATAAGGCTTTGACGTAAGCTTTGTCGGAGGTTCTATATGAGTTATCACTGTCCAGTATGCAACAAGGTTTCGAGCAGCGCCCTCGATTTAGCCCGCCACATGATCGGGCGGGGCGACAAGGTCCACCGAGACTGGATTAATTCCAAGGGCTTTAAATACTCGGAGTTGCTTACCCTGCAGTTCAAGTCTTTCGGCGGTGAGGGCTACCGGGCTCTATCCGAGGTGCTGGAGAAAGAGACCAAGGTAAAGGACTAAAAATCAAACGCCCTAAATAAAATAAACAGGGTCGAGGAAATTAACCTCGACCCTGCTCTTTTATGACTAACGACCAGCCTTTAAGCCTTCTTACCTTTAAGCGCCTTGAGAACCTTGTCCGGCGTAGCCGGCAGGTCATAAATTCGGGCGCCGATGGCATTCTCAATGGCATTCATGATTGACGGGGATGTAGGCATAAGGGTGAACTCACCGACACCGGTGGCTCCCAGCGGCCCGTTCTCACGCGGCGTCTCGATGAGGATTACCTCCTTATCGAAGGCAGTCTTCATGGTGGGATACTTATAGGTCAGCCAGTCCACCGTTTCGCCGTGGACGTATTTCTCTCGCAGCGCCATACCCGCCCCCATGTCCATACCACCCTCAATCTGGCAGAGGACATTCAGTGGGTTGATAAGGGTGCCTGCGTCAACGACACCCGTCATCTTAAGCACCCTCACCTCGCCGCTCTTGGTGTCGACTTCGACCTCGGCCATCTGCACCCCGTGGCACCGGGAAGCGAAGAACTCGCCCTGGCCATTCTCCTCATCCATACCCTTGTGTGTCAGGTTATGCTGCACCTGATAGCGGGCCGGTTTACCCGCTTTAACCAGGTCGGCATGGGTCTTGGCTCCGGCCTCTTTCATGGCGGCTTGCAGGGCTTCTATGGCTTTGACCAGGGCGTGCCCCGACATAAAGGTCTGGCGGGAACCCGCCGAAAGCCCCGAATTAGGCGTCAGCACCGAATCGCGGGTCTGCAGGCGGATTTTATCCCTGGGGATTTTGGTCAGGTAGGAGGCAATCTGGGTCAGCATGGAGTCGTTGCCCTCACCGGGGTCCGCCACCGAGGCGTAAATGGTCAGGCCGTTATCGGCATCCAGTTCCACGGCAACATCGGATTTGTCCATAGGCTCGCCGATGCCGAAGCTAGAGCCCGCCAGCCCCACCCCCCGCTTTATGTTATCGGACTTGAAGGCAGCGGCTTCCTTCAACGCCTTTTCGTAGAGGGGTTTTACTTTCTTCAGGCAACCGTCCAGAGCCCATTCCTCCATAACATGGCCACTGGAGGTAGACTCTCCGGGCTTAATGATATTGAGCTGACGGAAAGCCAGCGGATCCATGCCCACCTTAGCCGCCAGCAGATTCATAGCCGACTCCAGCGCGTAGTTAACCTGGGGCGGCCCCGCCCCCCGGGCGGCACCTCCCCAGATATTGTTGGTGTAGACCACCTTGATTTCGCCGAATACATCCGGTATGTAGTACCCGCCGCTGAGCATGGCCAGGGCGCGGTGGACGATAACCCACGCCGCTGAAGAGAAGGCGCCCTTCTCCACGGTGGCGTATATCTCATACCCGGTGAGTTTGCCCTGCTCATCGGCGCCCAGGCGCACCTTCATGCCAAAGGGGTGCCGTTTGCTGGTCATCTGCATGGACTCGGTGGTACTGGGGATATAGCGCGTCGGTCTCCTGAAGTGAAGGGCAGCGGCAGCGGCGATTTGCTCGGAGGTAAGGTCAACCTTTATGCCGAACTGCCCGCCGGTAAAGGCTTCCTGGTAGCGGATTTTTTCCCAACCCAGCGCTTCTTTAATCAACTGGGCGTGGTCGTGAATGCGCAGAGAGCGCCCCACCACCACCAGTTGCGCGTCCTTGCCCTCTCCTTCAAGGTAGGCAACCCCGGCCTCAGGTTCAAGCGGCGCTTGGTGAATCCACTGCGTGCTGAAATCGGCCTCGACGACAAACGCCGAAGACTCCAGCGCCTTCTTGGCGTCGCCCCGGAACTGCCGGTTTAACATGCAGATGTTGCCTGTGCCCGGTTGTACCTCGGGGGCACCTTTGGCCAGCGCCTCCTGTGGGGTAGCCACCCTCGGCAAAATATCGTATTCTACTTTTACCGCTTCCGCCGCGGCCAGGGCTTCCTTACGGCTATTGGCGGCGACAATGGCCACGTGCGCCCCTAGCAGGGGGGCGATGTCGCCGACATCGAAGAGCACCTTCTTATCCTTGCCCAGCGCGTTGTTACCCTTGATATCCTGGGCCGTCATGATGCCGACGACGCCGGGCATCTTTTCCGCCTTAACAGTGTCGATTTTCTTGATGCGGGCGTTATGGTGTGGGCTCGCCACCACGGCTAACTCCAGTGCCCCCGGCATAACGATGTCAGCGGCAAACGGCGCCAGCCCGCAGGCTTTGAGCATAGACCAGGGACGGGGGTGAGAAACGCCTATCTGCTTTCCCTTGGGGTCGGGCCTCATCTTGGCCGGGGTCGTTTCTCCGCGCAGAAAACGGGCGGCCAGCTCAACGGCTTCGATAATCTTGCTGTAGCCGGTGCAACGGCAGAGGTGGTTCCTCAAGGCTAGCTTGATTTCATCACGGGTAGGCTTCGGGTTCTTGTCCAGCAGGACCTTGGTGGCCATAATCAGACCCGGTGTGCAAAAGCCGCACTGAATCGCCCCGGATAGGACGTAGGCTTCCTGTATCAGATGCGGATTCTCGGGCGTGCCCAACCCCTCCACGCTAATGACCTCGGCGCCGTCGAGGTTGGCTACCTTGGTCAGACAGGATAAGGCCGTCTTGCCGTTGACAATCACGGTGCAAGCCCCGCACTGGCCCTTGCGGTCACACCCCTGCTTGGTACCGGTGAGTCTCAGCTCCTCCCGAAGCAGGTCGAGGAGCACCGCGTCCTCCTCGACGACCAAACTGTGCTGTACTCCATTAATTTTTAACGTAAGGCTTTTCAACTTTCCCTCCTTCTTAAATCTTTATAGTCACGGCTTGCAGAGGTCAAGCCAGGGTAGTCACAAAAAAGACATGCGATTCCAGGGCTGAAAAGATGTTAATTTGCCCTATAATTTCGAGAAGCTGCCCAGCTGGTCGAAGTCAACCAGCCCGCTCTCGGCTACGTTTTCAATCTCGATGCCGGCCTCGACCGCTGCCGCCACCGGGTTAAGCCCGCCGAGTTGGACGGCACCGACCCGATTCAGGGCTACCGGAATCTGGCAAAGCGGCTCACTGGTTCCGCCCAGGGCATAGACCCCGCTAATACCGACTTCCTTGAGCAAAGCCAGCTTTTCTTCCACGGCTTCTCTGGCCTGGGCGGGTATGGTACGGAAATTGCCCAGAATCTTACCGCTGCCCGTCCGGGCGGCTTCGCCGACGCTGGTAATCCTGGCTCGGATAAACTGCTCCGATGGGTCGAGGGAGGTGCCGGCATAGTCGATTATGGCCACAAAGCGCCTCGGCTCCGATTTTCTGACCTCGAGCACGCCGCCGAACCGAAACTCACTGGGGATACCTGCCTTGAGCAGCACGCCGTTTATGGCCGCGCCGCAAACAGTGGCGAAGCCGACCTTGCCATCGGGCACGACCACGGCCCCGAGGTGCTCACCTGCCTCCGCCATAGCCACCAGGTCGCTGACGCAGATCTTCGCCTTAAAGGTATCTTTCATGGCGACAAGCGCCTTCTTAAACTTATCTTTGGCCACAAACGAGGTGTTTATCGGCAACTGCCCGGTGCGCTTTTCGGGGTCGAAGGTGGTCTGGTAAGCCAGCAACTCCAGCTTCTCCTTGACGAAACCGAGCTGCTGCGAAGCCAGTGCTTCTTTGACTTCCCGCCGTCCCTCGGGGGTAATCATCCGCCCATCCCGACCCCCCGGCTGGGTGTAGCCGCGCTCGTCGGCTATCCTCAGGTGATACCTGACCGCCCGCTCACTCAGGAAAATCCCCTCCCCTTCCAGGCGGCGGGCGATAGTGATGGAGCCCAGCGGATCCGAGGACTCGCTCAGGATTTTGAGGATAGCTATCAGCTTACCTTCGGCGTCAGAACCGACGACCTGTTCCATGACAAACCTCTCTAATCACCGGTATGGTTCTGGGCTATTATACCACGCCTTGCCAATAGCTTTAAGCCCTTTCCTACCACCCTTGGTAGCGGTTGGTAATCGGCAGCCGGCGGTCCCGCCCAAAAGCCCGGGTGGTTATCTTTATCCCCGGCGGCGCCTGCCGTCGTTTATACTCGCTGCCATCCACCAGTCGGGCGGCTCTCTTGACCGCCTCTTCATCGATGCCCAGCGCCATAATCTGCTCAACGCTTTTGTCCTCTTCGACATAGGCTTTGAGCACCGGGTCGAGCAATTCGTAGGCAGGCAGGGTGTCGCTGTCTTTCTGCTCGGGTCTCAGTTCCGCCGAAGGTGGTTTATCGATAACCGAAGACGGTATCAGCTCCTTATCACCCAGATAGTTGCGGTAGCGGGCCAGCTCGTAAACCATGGTCTTGGGCACATCCTTTATTACGGCAAAACCACCCGCCATATCCCCGTAGAGTGTGGTGTAGCCGGTGGCCATTTCGCTCTTGTTACCCGTGGTCAGCACCAGCCAGCCGAACTTATTGGACAGCGCCATCA
>Ga0307437_1002335_pt1 | contig 11871 bp, 5 predicted proteins | sample SalMarWE160390MG_FD_202146 | JGI IMG/M metagenome (GOLD analysis project Ga0307437, IMG submission 202146) | Salt marsh sediment microbial communities from the Plum Island Ecosystem LTER, Massachusetts, United States - WE1603-90 | ecosystem: Environmental > Aquatic > Marine > Intertidal zone >...
TTCATGGTATTCCTTATTCACCCACAGAAGCGCCATGGCCCGGTTGGCAGTTTTACGCCTCGGTGAATTTCGGTCCACAAGGTGGTCTATGGCGTGATTTGCCAGAATTCAACGCCTACGTGACTCGCTGTGAGTCCATTCTTCAATTCGGTAAACCTGCCAACGATGTTCTCCTTTATTTTCCAGTGTATGATTTCTGGCACAAAACGGAGGGCCTTGAGATACCGTTTACAGCCCATTATCTACAGGAAGAGTGGGTTCAATCATCGCCGTTCTACGCCACTGCCTTGATGATGCGGCAACGCGGTTACACCTTCGATCACGTATCTGATCGACTGCTGACAGAAGCTCGTTGCGAGGACGGCAAAATAGTCCTTGGCGAAAATTTGTATAGAGTTATCCTCATGCCTCAATGCCACCTGATACCTGTAGCAACTATGCAGAAACTGCTTGACCTTGCCGAGCAGGGTGCCGTCATCCTCGTTCAGCAGGACCTGCCTACCGATGTGCCCGGTTTTGTAGATTTGCAAGGTCGCCGTGCCGAGTTCCAGGAAATGCTAAGCGCGCTCGAATTAACCGAAGTTGCTACTTCACGAATCCGCAAAGCCATCGTAGGCGATGGAGAGTTTTTAGTGTCAGGTGATGTGGAAGAATTATTATGCCAAGCTGGTGTCCACCGCGAGCCATGCGTGGACATTGGCATTCGGTTTGTGCGTCGCTCCCACTCACAGGGCTGCCATTACTTTTTTGCCAACCGAGGCGAACAGCCTGTGGATGGCTGGATAACGCTCGGCTCGCAAGCCCGGTCGGCGGTTATCCTAGACCCGCGTTTTGAAAGCCGGATCGGCATGGCAGCATTGTGTGAAAGTGCGGATAGATCGACGCAGGTTTATCTGCAATTGCAGCCGGGTGAGTCTTGCATTTTGAGAACATTTAGCGAGGAGATAGTGGATGGCCCGGCCTGGCAATACTTCCATTCTTGCGATTCGCCTCAAACCGTTATGGGTACTTGGAAGGTACAGTTTGTGGATGGCGGCCCTGAATTGCCCGGACCTTTCGAGACCCGCCAGTTGGCTTCGTGGACAGATCTGGGCGATGCTGAAGCTGAGCGTTTTGCCGGCACAGCGCGTTATACTATTGAGTTCGACTGTCCCACTAAAGATGCTGATGACTGGCTGCTAAATCTGGGCAGGGTTTGTGAGAGTGCTCGCATTAAGTTAAATGGGCGCGAAGTCGGCTCACTTTGGTCTCAGCCCTTTCAGATTCTCGTGGGCGAATTTCTAACACCCGGTAAGAATACCTTAGAAGTGGAAGTAACCAATCTGGCGGCTAATCGTATTCGTGACCTGGATATTCGCAAAGTGAATTGGAAATACTTTTATGATATTAATGTCGTGAATAAAAATTATAGACCTCTTGACGCTTCGAACTGGCCGGTCCGTGACTCCGGTCTGCTCGGCCCGGTCAGTCTGCAAGCAGTGAAGGAACTTGTCATTCAGTAGGCGTAACTAAGCTGACTCAGGCGGGGAAAAAGACCGGAATACGTACCAGCTGAAGATTCGTTTAATATAATCCGTAGTTTTGCTTGGGCTGAGGGATTGTGCCTTGGCCAGTGACAATATTAATCCGTTAAAAAGGAGTAATGAGTATGAAAACAGATCAAAAAACCGTTCGGCTTGTTTTGTGCAGTATCCTGATGCTGGCTTGTCTTTCGGTAGGTTTCGCAGTCGGGACAGGTGGGTCTCCTCCTGATTGGGCAAATCCACAACTAACGGGTCGGAACCGATTAGCTCCTCATGCGACGATGATGATCTATCCAGATGTCGAGACAGCAAAGCAGGTTGAAGCCATAGCTTCGCTTGAGGACCGGTCGAAGTCACCGTGGTTTTGCTCGCTCAATGGTGAATGGAAGTTTCTATGGTCTCCGAGTCCGGATGAAAGATCGACGAACTTCTTCAGAACGGATTTTAATGATTCCGCCTGGAAAACTATCCCTGTACCCTCGAATATTGAAACACAGGGCTATGGTGTCGCCATTTATACCAATGTAGGATATCCGTGGGTCAAGTTTGACGAAAGGCCGCAGCCGCCGGGTATACCCAACTTTAATAACCATGTTGGTTCTTACCGTCGAACCTTTGAGGTCCCACAGAACTGGAATGGGCGGCGGATCTATATCGCCTTCGACGGCGTGAATTCATTTTTTTATCTATGGATCAACGGCGAACGCGTCGGCATGAGTAAGGACAGCCGCACAGTCGCTGAATTCGATATCACCGATGTTGTCAAGCCGGGGAGGAACCAGATTGCAATACAGGTCTTCCGCTGGAACGATGGCTCCTGGCTGGAGGATCAGGATTTTTGGCGTCTGAGCGGCATATTCCGCGATGTGTACATTTGGTCGACCGACAAGCTCCATATTCGTGACTTCCAGGTAACGACCGCACTTGATCAGGAATACGATGATAGTGCGCTGTTGATCGATTTGGCAATTCAAAACATGAAAACGCAAGCCGAGATCGTGACATTAACGGCTGAGCTACTAGACGACCAGAGCCAACAGGCCATGTCCACTATTATCGCATCCTGCAACTTGCCCGCTGCGCAAGAAAGCAGTTGTACTCTAACGGGCAGCGTTAATGATATCCGATTGTGGTCGGCTGAGGATCCTTACCTGTATCGTCTACTGCTGACACTGACAGACGCCGATGGAAAAGTTGTCGAGGTTATTCCAGTCAACGTCGGCTTTCGTAAGGTGGAGTTGAAAGAAGGCAACTTACTTGTCAACGGTAAACGTATTTTCATCAAGGGGGTTAACCGACATGAACATCACCCCGTCAGGGGGCATTACGTGCTGCCCGAAGATATGATTCAGGACATCATCCTGATGAAACAGAACAACATCAATGCGGTGCGCACAAGTCACTATCCGAATACGCCTGTGTGGTACGATCTGTGCGATCGTTATGGAATTTACCTTATCGACGAAGCTAACATTGAGTGCCATGGCTACCAAAGACTCACCAACAATCCCCTGTGGCAGGCTGCTTACATGGATCGAACCATCCGCATGGTGGAACGCGATAAGAATCACGCATCGATTATCATCTGGTCGGTGGGTAACGAAAATGGCTGGGGACAGAACCTTCACGCCACATCCTCATGGATGCGTCAGCGCGACGCCGGACGCTTGGTCATCTCTTGCGAAGCTTGGCAGCGTCCTAATACCGACATAGTCTGTCCAATGTACAGCAGGCCCCATATACTGGATAGATATTCTACGATGACACCACCACCGTACCGTCCTTTCATCTTGATTGAATATGCTCATGCCATGGGCAATAGCACAGGCGATATATGGAGCTACTGGAGTCAGATATACACCAAGCCTTATTTGCAGGGTGGCTACATTTGGGACTGGGTAGACCAGGCCTTGCTCCAGCCTGTCAATCCAAACCGCAACGGTCGATTCCTTTCCGTCAAGGCGGGCGACAAGACTTTCTGGGCCTTCGGCGGCGACTTCGGCCCCGAAGGGACACCCAGCGATCAGAATTTCTGTTGCAATGGACTCGTTTCAGCCGACCGTACACCGCACCCCGGCTTAGCGGAAGTTAAAAAAGTTTATCAAAACATCCATATGAAAGCCGTTGATCTGGCTCAAGGTAAAATCGAAATCAAGAATGGTTACTTCTTCACAACACTTAGCGAGCTGGTCAAAGGCACTTGGACTGTTAGCGCAGATGATCAGGTTATTCAGGCTGGCAAGATAGAAGGCCTTGATATTAAACCAGGTGAATCCAAACAATTGCAAATTCCTATTGATACCGTATCTCCGGAGCCGGGCGTGGAGTATTTTTTGGATGTCAATTTTGTGCTGCGTGACGGGCAACTCTGGGCGCCAGCCGGGCATGAGTTGGCCTGGGAACAGTTCAAACTGCCGGTCGAAGCACCAGCCGTTGTTGCTGATCCAGCTACAATGTCGTCACTGAAGTTGGTCGATAAAGACGACACTATTCGTATAGATGGAAAAGATTTCTCGATTGTTGTTGATCGGGCATCGGGTTTTATAAATTCCATGCGGTACAAGGATGTGGAATTGGTAGCCGAATCGCTGGCCCCGCATTTCTGGCGTGCTCCGGTTGACAATGACCGTGGTAACAACATGCCGCGTCGATGCGGCATTTGGAAGACCCCTATGGGGAGCTGGGAACCCGTGCTCGTTGTCGCAAGACAACTCTCTGGGCAGTTGGTCCAAATCGCAGTGGCTTCGCGTATTGAGCAGGTGCAAGCTGACTACGCATTGATTTATCGGGTATACGGTGACGGTTCTATCGTAGTGAATGTTAGCAGTCAGGCGCGTCATGACCAATTGCCGGAAATCCCGAGATTCGGGATGCGCATGGCACTTCCGCAGGGATTTGAAACAATTCGCTGGCTTGGACGTGGACCGCAGGAAACCTACTGGGACCGCTGTGATGCTCGTATTGACCTTTTTCAGGGCACCGTTGATGAGCAGTACTTTGACTATTCCGAACCTACCGAAAGCGGCAATAAAGTAGATGTGCGCTGGGTCGCTTTGACCAACGATAAGGGTATTGGACTGTTGGCGGTTGGTATGCCGCTATTGAGCGTTTGTGCGCTACATTATACGGCTGAGGATCTAGACGGGCCTGCGCACAATTATGAAGTACCGCATCGTGATAATGTTTACCTGAATCTGGACTGGAGGCAAATGGGCGTCGGCGGTGACGATAGTTGGGGTGCCCGAACGCACCCGGAGTTCACGTTACCAGGTAACCAAAAATATGCATATACTTTCTGCCTGCGTCCGTATGCTCCGTCCATGGGAGATATCAGCCGGATTGCTCGCAAGGCGCCACCGGTTGCTGATACAAAATAATAACTCAAACTGACCGTTTTTATTGTCATGCTGAGCCGAAAGGCGAAGCATCCGGCTTTAGCAAAAGAAAACCCATATTTTCTCTGGCCAGATTCTTCGTTTAACTTCGTTTCGCTCAGAATGACAAGGCGATATATGTCTTTGCAAATAAAAGACTTATCAATAATAATGTTAGTAAATCGGTCAGTTTGAGTAATAATATTTGTTCCGGCTCGCTTTGGAACTTAAGAGCTTATCTTAAACGAATTGGACGTGTTGGGAGTGGCTGGCACCACCAATATGAGATAGACTTTATACCTGGTGGACTAAAGACCAAAAGCCTGCCCTACTGTGTCTGTTTGACTTGGAGAGGCTAACATGTGGTATACGAAAATAATGCGATATGAGATCATGGTAGCAACTGTTCTCACTGCTGGGCTGAGTTGCAGTAGTACAACCACGTTGACTCCAAAAGTCCTTCAACTTGAGGGGGATACACGCGTACATGACCCGGCTATCATCAAGGAGGCAAATACATATTATCTGTTCTCGACCGGAGGCTGGCCGGGCAGGGGAATTATTCCCATCCGACGCTCGAAGGACCTATACAACTGGCAACGCTGCGGGCATGTATTTGACAAGCTTCCTGAGTGGGCTACAAAAGAGATTCCTGGGGCAAGAGGGGCATGGGCTCCGGATATCTCTTTCTACAACGGCAAGTACCATCTCTACTACTCGGTATCTACCTTTGGCAAAAACAACTCTGCCATTGGGCTGGTCACAAACAAGACACTCGATCCTAATAGTCCCGATTACAAGTGGGTCGATCAAGGTCCCGTTGTTCGGTCATACGAGGGCGAGGACGATTGGAACGCTATCGACGCTAATCTTGTCATTAAGGACAAACGCAATGTATGGTTGTGCTGGGGAAGTTTCTGGGGCGGAATCAAGATGAGGCGTATCGATCCCGAGACTGGAAAGCTTTCCACTAAGGATACGACGCTGTACTCTCTGGCAAGCCGTCCGCGAACTGGCCCTCATGAAACTCCGCCAGTAGAGGGTGCTATTGAAGCACCATTTATTATTCATCATAATGGCTACTGGTATTTATTCGTGTCCTTTGATTTTTGTTGTCGCGGGACAAAAAGCACGTACAATATTGTTGTTGGTCGTTCCCGCCGTATCGCAGGCCCGTATATGGATAAGAGTGGAAAGCACATGACAGAGGGCGGCGGAACTCTGGTAATTGAAGCAACAACTCCGAACTGGCGTGGCCCAGGACACCAGGCTGTGCTTCAAGAACCTGATGGTGATTACCTGGTGTTCCACGCTTATGATGGTCAAACCGGCAGATCTCATTTGCAGATTTCCACCATAGTCTGGGAGAAAAGCTGGCCTCAGGTCGGTGAGTTACCGTAGCTCGTTGCCAAGCTACGCTGTGTCTGGCCTATAGTACCCCAGCAAGATTGGCAAACTATTTGCGACAATGCAATAACAAGGAGAATCAACCGTTAAGAAAAAGGAGAATTAGCTATGGAAGCAAAAAAAATGACAGGTTTATTACTTGCAATGCTTTGTGTGTTTAGCGGGAGTCTTGTATTCCAATCGCTTTCGCTAGGCGCCAGTTCCACTCCTCCAGAGGCCCGGATAAAAATCGATATCGATCGGACAATTGGCCAAATCAATAAAAACATATACGGCAATTTCGTCGAGCACCTGGGGCGGTGCGTTTATGGCGGAATTTATGATCCTGATTCAACTCAAGCCGATGAGAAAGGTTTTCGTAAGGACGTAATGGAAGCGGTAAAAGGCCTAAATGTCTCTATTGCCCGTTATCCTGGAGGTAACTTTGTCTCCAACTACCACTGGCTGGATGGAGTAGGTCCTCAAAGGACACCAAGGATGGAGCTTGCCTGGGCCAGGCTGGAAACGAACGAATTCGGAACCAACGAATTTATGGAGTTTGCCAAAAAGATCGGCACCGAACCCTACTTTGCAGTGAACATGGGTACCGGCACTATCGAAGAAGCACAACGCTGGGTGGAATACTGCAACGTCAAGGAAGGGCCATACTTTGCTGAACTCCGGCGCAAGCACGGATATCCTGAACCACATAATATTAAGTACTGGAGCCTTGGAAATGAAATGGACGGATTTTGGCAGATGGGTCATTTGAATGCCGAAGACTACAGTAAGAAAGCCCGTGAAGCGGCAAAACTGATGAGGCATACTTCACCTGACATAAAATTGGTTGCCGCAGGCTCATCAAACTATCGTCCCAATGCCGATCCTGATGCTTGGAACAGCATGATATTACATGAATTAAGGGATATAGTCGATTACATCGCCCTTCATATCTATGTGGGTAATCCTGATAATAACTACTACAACTTTCTGTCGACTCCCCTTGTTTGTGAAGAGCGCACCAAGGTGGCCAAGGGCATGATCTTAGAAGAAATGCTTAAAACCAATCGCGGCGACCGTGACCCTGTATACATCGCCTGGGACGAGTATAACGTATGGTATCGTGCCAGAACCGGAGGTGCCATGAGGGGAACACGCGCTTTAGAGGAGCACTATAATCTGGAAGACGCTTTAGTAATTGCAGGATTCTTGAATGTCTTTGTTCGAAACGCTGACATTGTAAAAATGGCAAATATGGCCCAACTTGTTAATGTGATAGCTCCGATTTTCACAAATGAAAAAACGCTTTTCAAACAGACTATCTATTATCCTCTGCAACTTTTCTCCCAGAATGTTTATGGTACATCACTGGATGTGTTCGTAGATTGCAACACCTACGACACTGAGAGGTTTTTTCTTGGATTAGGGGAGACGACAACCGTTCAGAAGAATGTGCCTTACCTCGATGTATCGGCTGCTTATAACAACGGAGAAATAATAATTTGTGTTGTCAATCGGCATAAGGATAAAGCCATTACGACACAAATAATCTCTCAGCAAGGCAAGTTTGCAGGCAAATTTAAAGTTTACGAAGTGAATGGGCCGGATATTAAAGCCATGAATGACTTCGGCAAAGAAACAGTAAAAACCGTACAAAAATCTGATATGGATGTGTCGGGAGAGAACTTTTATTATTCATTTCCACCACATTCCTTTACTCTCATGAGAGGAATGATCGGGCGGAATTAAAGGTGGCTGGTACAGTTTCAGTTTGCATATAGAACGCATGATGGTTGAAGCATATACACGTTCTCTCGACGGAACCAAGACAGGCGAATGTGGACTAGGCACCGGCCCATTTGATCTAACCTCATATAAGCTTAATACTGATATCCGTCGATCACCGATAAAGGGCGTATGGGCTAAAACCCATTGTACCTTATTGCTCCTAAGCAAATCAGAACATCCAGAAATCAATATCCTTTAATACCGCCCGTCGAATAGCATCGTCAGACAGAGGCGTTTCTATGGAAAAACTACGTCTCCCACCAGGCGTCACAATAAGACCAGTTTCAATGAATTCCCTGAATGCCGGCCAGAGAAGGGCTCCATTTTGATGGACGGCCGCGACGACATGGACATCTTCATCCCACACAGAAATAGAATTGCTCACTAACCAGCCTTCTGCTATCGATGCCAAACTGTCTTTCTTCTGCTGGTAAATAGCATTGAGTAATTCAACGTATGTGTACTCTCGCCCTGCCTCTATGAGGACCGTAATGGTCGTGCTCAAATCTTCCTCACGACCTTGATCAGCCAGCAAGTTTTCTTCGCCGTAGTCATATCTGGAATCTACTTTGAGACTACTTATTATCTCAAATGATAAGGTGACATCTTCGCTCGTTTCGATCACATCGAATATGCTAATCTTGTGTGGGTCGGCACTGCTTTGGTCATCATCAGAACTCACGTACACAACGTCATCACCAGTGTATTTTACCAACGCGCCGGTTCCTGAGAAGCTGAAGACAATATCCATCTGGTCGGCATAACGGTGCTCTAACAGATAGGCTTCTGCTGCCTTTCTTGTATCAGGATCGTCACCTACCCCCCAGCGTTCCTCATTGAGATCCTTTGACAAAGCATATCTCTCAATGTCACCAGGTCTAGGACCAGCCTTGCTATACATAAAGCGAGGCGGTTCAGTCCATCTACCATTACTCAGATAAGGATCCAAATTCATCACGAATATTTCAAGCCTCCACACGTGAGCCTTTTGTTTTATGGCTGCTAAGGTGTCACGTATCACCTGCCTGTCTGACTCTGAATACACAATTGCAGTATTGGGATCAAACAAAGGCTCACTCACAACCCTCCAACATAGAGCTGCCAAAGACAACGATCTCTGTTCGGTTTCTAGGGCGTTGCATACCATCGTACAACGTTCGACCATGTCCTGCGGTAGTGTCCCTTGTTGAAAACTCGTGAAAAACTGGCAGGCTACATTATTACAGTCTGCTTCTTCCGATAGTGGGGTGAGGTTCCCTATCTCCGACCCTGCTGCCAGTTCAGCATAGAATCTCATGATAGCCACATCCAGATTCAAAGGTTCCACGATATTCACTGGGCGTCGATCTGTAGACTGATCGAGGAAGGTTGAGTTCTGTGTTGCTTTCTCTGTCGGCACGGCTGCATGCAATACTCCATTGTTCTGATAAACCGCCATCCCGCCGAGGCATATAGCTATCCCTGCGGCGGTTTTCATCGCCCCCGGCACGTGCCACACATCCTTGAAGCACTGTGTCCCAGCCTTTCTTTGCAACCAACAGCCTCCCTTGCATGCGGCGGAATAGTCACAACGGGCGCACTTTCCATTTGGTCGCCATGCTCGCAATTCCTGGAAACCATTGGCCCATATATCCCTCAGGGAGCGATCATAAATATTGCCGGCACTACAGGAACGATCCAGTGTGGTACACGGCACTATCTCTCCATCTGGCAAGATGACACACTGTGACCTGCCGGCTCCGCACGTCAAAGGGACATCTCTAACCAAGGGCTCGAGATACCCCAGATAACCAATTTCGTCGGCCATTTCGACGCGGAAGTATTGTCTTTTTCGCGCAACGAATTTGATGAGCCTTTTGAGCTGCTTTCTCGAAAGAAACAGGTCTGCTCTTTCAGCAGCCCTGCCTTCCGGCACCAGCAGATGAATCCCCCACTGATTGGCACCACTAGCTGCTACAAGGTGAAACGTCTCATCAAGATGATCGTAATTCCGACTCGTCACGGTTGTTCCTGCACAAACCCGTACTCCCTCCAGCGACTTAAAAAACCGGATCGCCTCCATGGCCTCATCCCATGCTCCAACTTTGCCTCGAAATTCATCATGCACTTGCCTAGGCCCATCAAGACTCACCGCGACAAAACCCGGCCGGTTCTGCGCTGTGACCCTGCGCAGGTTCTTCTCCGGCATGGCCGCCGTATTTAATGTCCAGCTCATTTTCTTGCTGCCCAGGTAGTCTATGACCTCTGCTAAGTCTTCTCTTGCCAAGGGTTCGCCCCCTGTTATAAGAAATTCCTTAACCCCCATTTCTATGATCTCGTCGATCAGCATCTTGACTTTCTCCATGGGCATGTCAGAAAAGCCGGAGTCGCGACTGACTGCCAGACAATGCTCACAACAAAGCCCGCACTTCAATGTAGACATCCACTGGACAAGACTCGGGACCTGCAAATACCCATGTTCGGCAAAAAATTTGTTACCTTGATTGACTCTGTGAGAACCGACTTGGCTGTGCGTACCCATAATGCACTCTCCCTTCTTAATAAAAAATATAATACCAACGAACCAATCCGGCCCTGTGCCGGATATGCACGATTGTGATTACGCTGGTTCGGTCCTTACACGGATTTGTTGCGGAATGATGCCGATATCGAGAACTTATTACAAATCCGTAAGCAACTCGACCTCCAGGCCGAAGGTGGGACAACATAATATCAAACAAGAGGGTTATGATGACAAATAGAGATATGATGGTAATTCTTAGCCCACCTTCATACCTCAGCTTATTTTTATTTTATTATCACAGGTGGCGGTCTGTTTTGCAAGCTTTTTTTCTATTAAACCTGATGTAATCGCATTAAAAGTTAGAAAAGCCAAGTGCCACCCGCTGCCCACGTGAGTGTGTGGTGGCGCGATAGCCATCGTAAACACACTATGTCTCTCGCGGTATGTTTTTATTCTCAGAGTATACAGCCAGCGCAATGCTGATAAAAACACAAACAAATTTTTGAAGGGAAAGAATTATGAATAATTGCTTCTGCATTGAGTCACGTAGTTATGTAGCTTTGGTCTTAAATCGATGAGCATTTTCAGGCACTGTCGAATACCTTTGTTATTATTCTCAAAGCGACGCTGTTGGCCTTCCGGCAGACAGCAAATGTCAAAGTATCGTTTTGAGATATCGATTCCCATATAGTATTCCATTTTCTGTTCCCTTCCTTGCATATACGGGCTTATTGAATATAATGTCTCAGGCGACTGTTCGGGCTGACAGTAATATTGCGACGACGGATCAAGCTACATACGGGCTCTTGGCCCCAGGGTGGGACGATCTCGGCGTCGCTTGCTGATAGGTTGTCCTCGGCCTACGGTCTCGGCCAACCTATCAGCCCGAACATTTCTTGTTACTACATATTTGACATACCTTATCATGACGCATTTAATACAAGCTACTTACTACAATATGCTTAGAAAATCTGATAAAACTATTCGTTAAAAAGGAGGTTCCAGACCATGAATTTCAAGCAAATCACTTTGTGGTTATTAACGGGACTATTGTGCTTTGGCGCCACAACCCTGGCTGGCTCTGAAGGTGCCGTTGAGCTGGTGATACCTAATGCTTCGCCGGAGGCTAAGGCACTATTACAATTGCTGTATAGCATCTCAGGAAAGTACATGTTGACCGGGCAGCATAATTATCCGAATACAAAGGATGCCTCAACCCGGCAGGCAGCCGAATATACCGGCAAGACGCCGGCTGTTTACAGCCAGGACTGGGGCTTTGCCAAGGATGGTAACAAGG
>Ga0307437_1002341_pt1 | contig 11852 bp, 5 predicted proteins | sample SalMarWE160390MG_FD_202146 | JGI IMG/M metagenome (GOLD analysis project Ga0307437, IMG submission 202146) | Salt marsh sediment microbial communities from the Plum Island Ecosystem LTER, Massachusetts, United States - WE1603-90 | ecosystem: Environmental > Aquatic > Marine > Intertidal zone >...
TTTGGCTGGTGTTCTTTTGATACTGGCCGTGAGCACCACGGTGCAGGCGGAAGTGTTCACCGACGACTTCGAGACACCATATGATTACGTTGCTGTTGCTGCTGAAGATCCCGGGCGCATTGCACAAGAAACTATATGGGATGACTTTATCGGCTGGATGTCAGGCGAGACTGTCGATGCTCTTAATGCATCAATCGATCGTCCGGGCCAACTGTACATTGCGTCAACCAACGGTGCTTGGGACCCATTCGATAATCTGGGTCCATTTCTGTTCAAGGTCGTACAGGGTGATTTCATCGCGACGGTCAAAGTTACTGATTATGCTGGTACTGCAGATGCCGCGGTCGCTCACAACGATGGTGGTCTGATGGCAAGAGCCTATCTCGATGATGCTGGCCCCGGTGAAGACTGGGTCACCATAGACTACTTTCCCATCTGGACTGGCAACATGATCTGGGAGGCCAGGGACGGTGTCCGTAACGAAGCATGGTCCTGTGCCTATCCCGGTTGGGACGCAACGGGCACGAGATGGGACGTAGTTCGTCCATATCTGCGGCTCGAGCGAATCGGCAATACCTTCCATTTTTACATTAGTACCGATGGTGAAAACTGGGAGGAAATGTCCTGCTCACCCAAGACGCGGAACGATTTTGATGGTTTGCCGCTAATGGTTGGGCTTCGCCATGCAACATATTCCAGCACTCTTGGTTATGTAGCATTCGATGATTTCAGACTTGAGGTTATAGTAAAGCTCAAGGCCTATGATCCGGTTCCATCTGATGGTGCTGCAGGTGTGATATCACCGCTTCTTGAGTGGACCGCAGGCGAAACCGCAGCCTTCCACGATGTGTACTTCGGCACCAATCCAACACCGGGTGAGGCTGAGTATCAAGGCCGTCAAGCACTTACTACGTATCAACATGCTCCCGGGTTGATTCCCGGTACAACTTATTACTGGCGGATCGATGAGGTGGAAGCCGACGGTACTACGATTCACGAAGGCGATGTCTGGAGTTTTACAGCAACATCTTTTACCGCCTGGAATCCCAGCCCGGCAGATGATATCGAGTGCATCCTCACCGATGCGGACCTTAGCTGGGGCGTAGGTTCAACAGCATCTCGGCACGATGTGTACTTCGGCACAGACGAAACCGCCGTGGCTAATGCAACTGAAAGTTCGCCCGAGTTTAAGGTCACATTGTCGGAAACAACTTACGAGCCTGGGACCCTCGAAAAAGGCAAAACTTACTACTGGCGGATTGATGAGGTGGAAGCAGATAGATTTACGAAGCATAAAGGCCAGGTCTGGAGCTTCAAGACCTTAGCCAATATACCGATTTACAATATTAATCAGGTCGGCTGGTGGAAGCTTGATGGTGGCTGTAGTGGAAATAATATTGTTGTTGATTCGTCCGGCTATAATTATCATGGTATATTGAGAGGTGACCCTCAGTGGGTAGCTGGGTATGACGGCGGCGCATTGCAATTAGATGGCCGCGGCGATTATGTGGAGCTGCCCATCGGCTCGCTCATCGGCTCACTTACCAACTCAACCTTTACGCTATGGCTGGACTCGGAGTCAGGCGGCAGTTGGGTGAGGGCCTTCGATTTCAACACCGACCCTAACGTTTACATGTGCCTCGGACCACGTTGGTGGTTTATGGATGACATGTATTTTGCTATTACAACAAGCGGTGAGGACAATCAGACTTTGGTACAGCCCACTGGTTTCGATATAGAAACCGGATGGCACCATGTGGCTGTAACGATTAACGCAGACGAAAGTACTATTATTCTTTACTATGACGGCGGGGAGTTAGCACGCAATGTCTCTGCTACACTTTCGCCGCAGGATTTGGGCAATACTACCAACAACTGGCTCGGCAGGTCGCATGATCCTGAAAATTCGTACTTTCTTGGTTTTATGGATGATTTCCGCATCTACAACTATGCACTATCGCAAGCTGAGATCGAGAGGGCTATGTTAGGTGATCCACGACTTGCTTGGAATCCGATGCCGACCAATACAGCATTAACGGATGTAGAAAAGGCGTTACCACTTAGCTGGACGCCCGGAGAACAGGCAGCTCAGCATGATGTTTATTTAGGCACCGATGAAACCGCTGTAGACAGTGCTGATACATCCGATACCACGGGTATATATCAGGGCCGATATGATCCTAACAGTTACACACCACCCGAAGGCGTAGAACCTAACCAGGTTTATTACTGGCGGATCGATGAGGTCAATACCGATGAAAGCGTCAGCAAAGGCAGAACCTGGAGCTTCACGGTAGCTGATTATCTTATTGTGGATGACTTTGAAGACTATGACGATGACGGTAACAGGATATATAGTACTTGGAGTGATTACTTCGTGAATAATACCGGCATGACTGTGGGTTACTTTGATCCACCGTATGCTGAGCGAACTATAGTTCACGGCGGTTCTCAGGCTATTTACATGCATTACGACAATGATGGTACCGTAAATGAAGGCACCACCTACGAGCAGGGTGGGACATTGCTTTATTCTGAAGTCGATCGCCAGTGGGAAGTTGCGCAAGACTGGACCAGAAAAGATGTTGAATCTTTGATGCTATGGTTCAGAGGTGTACCGGCCTCTGTCGGCAGCTTCACAGAAGGGCCGCCGATTACGATGACTGCTAGTGGTGTGGATATATGGGGTACGGCTGACGAGTTTCACTTTGCCTACAAGCGGCTCTCCGGTACTGGCAGCGTAACAGCGAAGGTCGTCAGTATTACTGATACCGACCCCTGGGCCAAGGCGGGAGTGATGATGCGCAATTCATTGGATGCAGATTCCGCACACGCTATAGTTGTCGTTACGCCGGGTAATGGAGTTGCCTTCGAGTACCGTGCTGAAGCAGGCGGAGGTAGCTTAGAGGATGCCGTGCAAGCCGAGATCACCGCTCCACAATGGGTGAGATTGACTCGTAACGGCAACAACTTTACAGCCGAGTATTCAGCTAATGGAAGTTCCTGGGAGTTGCTGGGTGTACCGATAACGATACCCATGCTTGCGGATGTATATGTAGGCTTATGCCTGACAAGCCATAATGTCAATGAGACGTGCACAGCAGAATTTTCCAATGTTACCCTGCCCACCTCAGTTACAGGACAGTGGCAGTCGCAGGACATCGGCATAGAAAGCAACATTGGTGAGCCGATGTATGTTGTTCTGGAGGATAGCACCGGCAGCAGTGCAGTGGTCAATAATTCAGACCCGGCTGCAACAGCCATAGGAAGCTGGACGGAGTGGAATATACCGCTGACAGACTTTACCGGCGTGAATCTATCCAGTATCAAGGCGATGTACATTGGTGTGGGCGATAGAACCGCTCCACAGGCTGGCAGTGCAGGTGATTTGTATGTTGATGATATCGGCTTGAAATTGCCCAAGCCTGTAGAATAAACAGGACGTTCGGTCCCGATTTATCGGGGTCGAAGCCTTGGTTCCCTTTACTACTGTGAAGTAGTGCAAATTTGGGGCCCCCCTGCTTTCTTGCGAAAGCAAGAAGGGGGCCCTGTTTTTTTTGTATCAGCCTGCATTTTTCATGTAGGTATTGTATTTTTAGAGAACGATTTTGCTACCAGCTCAAACAGAGACTCTTGCCCTGAGTATTTCCGGCTAAACTACTCCCTCTCCTCCACAAACGCAAAACAGGATTTTGCTGCCATCAGCCTAAAAATAATGGTTGTCAACTACAGGTTTACTATCATCTTTCATCCCACGGCGAGTGGTGACCCCAAGTGATTCCGCCAGTTCGCTTACAGCATATTTACCTACCAGAAATTCGATAACTAAATAACTTGCCTTTTCTTCAAGCATCTGCTATTATTTTTGGTATATGAGGAATTGTTTGGAGGGATTTACCTATGGAATCATTTTCTATATCCAAAACGTTGTGCTTGTGCATAACTGCTATCACATTTGTGGCTCCTTTTACTTCCGCAGCAGAATTCGTCGGTGGCACGGGTGAGCCGAATGATCCATTTCAAATCGCCACGGCTGAGCAGCTTGTCTCGATAGGCTCTGATCCAAACCTGTTGAATAAGCACTTTGTGCTTGTGGCTGACATAGACCTTGACCCAAACCTACCGGGCGGGTGCGTATTTAGCAGAGCGGTGATTGCACCAGATATCGATACGATCGACTGGCACCACCGTAGTCCCATGTTTGCTGGTGTGTTCGACGGGCACGGGCATATGCTATCCAACTTGGTAATAGAGGATGCCAACGGGGAACACATAGGACTCTTTGGCTATGTCGGCGCAGCAGGGAGCGTGCTGAACCTTCGCGTTGGAAACGCCATAATCAAAGGGTCGTTCTGCGTCGGTGGAATTGCTGCGGTCAACACGGGCTTCATCGAGAACTGCCACGTCAATGGTGTCCTCGGTGGTGCCAATATGACCGGTGGAATCGGCGGAGAAAACACAGGTATTGTCCGGCGCTCACATGCGGAGGTGAGAATCAATGGCCGCTATCGAACGGGAGGACTCCTGGGAGCGAACAACGGAGAAATCGTTCAGTGTTATGTGACTGGTCAGATTAGTGGATCTTCTGACGTAGGGGGCCTACTTGGAAGCAATCATGGTTCGGTTGTTTCGTGCTATTCATGGGCCAGTGTAAGCGGCAGCGACTACATCGGCGGGCTCATTGGTTATGACTATGGAACCATCACGACGAGCTATGCCACCGGCAAGGTCACGAGAGGAACGCGAAATGGAGGCTTGACGGGCATAGCAACAACGACAGCCTTTTCCAGCTACTGGGACTGGCAGACCTCAGGCTTCGGTCGTAGTGCCTCAGGCAGACCAATGACGACCCAACAGATGCAGGACCCGGAGACGTTTCGGGGGTGGGGGCACGATGGTGCATGGGTCCTGGATGCTGGCCTTGACTATCCGCGTTTGGCGTGGGAGGGCACGGCTGGAGAGCCTATTGTCGACGAGGCACATCGCTATGGCGGAGGAACCGGAAGCCTTAGCGACCCGTATCAAATCTGGACCGCAGAGCAGTTCTGTAATATCGCGTGGTACCGAGCAGATTTTGACAAGCACTTCGTGTTAATGTCCAACATCGACATCAATGATGCCGACCCTAGATGGGTCAAGCCTATCGGAGCTCACGGAGATCCCTTTATGGGTGTCTTCGATGGGAATCACCACATCATTCGCAACTTCAGATATGGAACCGCACCCTCCACTGTGCAGCGCAACATGGCAGCTGCCGACGGACTGGACCGCGGGCCAATCTACCCGTCACCACCGGTGGTTCCTGAGCTCCCACCGGAACATCATGTAGGAGTGTTTGGCGTCATCGGAGAGATCCGCTTTGACGACCCCTGCCCTGCTCGATACGACGAACTGCGCGGAGTCGTGAGGAACCTCCGAGTTGTCGATGTCAAGGTCAGCGGAATAAAGTATGTCGGCGGACTTGCTGGAGTGAACCGCGGGGTGGTTTCAGCGTGTTCGACCAGTGGATATGTGGCGGGATCGTCGTGCATTGGGGGACTGATAGGTGGTAATGGTCACTACGGCAGCAAAGGTCTGGCCCAGGCTTGCTTCAGCGTTTCTGATGTTGTTGGTGAGTTCCAGGTCGGAGGTCTGGTTGGAGCAAATGGGGAATGGTGTACCGGTATTGTGGAGTCGTGCTACGCTGCGGGTAATGTGAACGGCTACTCTGAGGCCGGTGGTCTCATTGGACACAACGAAGGTACAGTGGCTACCAGTTATTCGGTCGGAGAGGTTATGGGTGCCCTCGATCAAGTCGGGGGGTGGACCGGGGGTCTGATGGGTTTCAACGTGGGTGCGTGCTACCTCAGTTACTGGGATGTGGACAGTAGCGGGATCGTGACCAGTGCGGCTGGTCAAGGCAGAACGACTACGCAGATGTGGAGCCGTGAGACGTACCGTGGCTGGGGCTCCGGAGGCGTTTGGACCATAGATGACGGCAACGACTATCCACGGCTTGCCTGGCAAGGGCAAGCGGGAGAGGCCATCGTCGTGGCCCCGTACGGGTATGGTGGAGGCACCGGCATTGCCGAAGACCCGTATCAGATAAGTACTGCAGATGAATTCGTCGCGATTGCTTACCACCAAGAGGACTTCGACAAGCACTTCATCCTAATGCAGGATATCGATTTAGCCGGTATCGACCCGAATCGGATCGTTCCCATCGGAAACCCTGCATTTCCATTCTGCGGAGTCTTCGATGGCGGTAACCACACGGTCTACAATTTCTGTTGTGTACCGGATGGCGAGAGCTACCTGGGTGTTTTCGGAAGTGTGGCGGGCGGGCATATTGAGCGGCTCCATCTGGTAGATGCGGAGGTAGCCGGCCTACACTGCGTGGGAATGCTGGTGGGAGACAACCAAGGCACTATTGCCTCATGCAGCGTTCACGGACGCTGCAGCGGGTCCCAGTATGTAGGCGGGCTGACAGGAGGCAACCAGAATACCATTATAGACAGCCGTTGCGCAGGCGTAGTCGCTGGGGGTTGGGCGGTTGGAGGCCTCGTGGGACAGAACATGGGCGACGTGATATCCTGTGGTTTCGATGGCCAAGTCACTGCAGGGGACTCGGTTGGGGGGTTGGTCGGACGTCATGATTATGGGGCAACTATACGCGCCAGCCGTGCGGAGGGTGCCGTGAGCGGTTCGAGAACGGTTGGTGGCTTGGTCGGCTACAACTATGGCAGCACCACGTCAAGCTATGCGATATGTGTGGTCGCAGGGACGAGCGACTACATTGGGGGACTGGTGGGATCGAACCCTGGGAACCAGGTTGCCTACTGCTACTCAGCCGGTACCGTGCTTGGCAGTAAGTACGTTGGGGGACTCATCGGAGCAACCGGTGACAGGGCGTACAACTGCTATTGGGATGTCGAGGCGAGCGGTATGCCCTCAAGCTGGACCGGAATGGGTAGGTCGACTCGCGAAATGATGAGCGCGGAGACCTTTAGTGGATGGGGTTATCCTGGCGTGTGGGTCATCGACGAAGGGCGAGATTATCCTCGACTTGTCTGGGAGGGGACCTCGGGGCAGCCCATAACCGATTCGGAGTCTCGCTACAGTTATGGTACAGGTGACCCGAACACACCTTACGAGATACGCACAGCCCTGGATTTCATCGGCCTGGCGTACTACCAACAGGATTTCGACAAACACTTTGTTTTGACGAATGACATTGATCTCAGCTCTGTAGATCCAAATCTATTGATGCCGATCGGCACACGCACAATCCCTTTTACAGGCGTTTTTGACGGCAATGGCCACACGATTTCGTATTTCAGCTATACCGCTAAATATGAGTACTCGGTAGGCGTGTTTGGAGCCATCAAAGAGATGAATACCGGGCAGGAGGGAACCAGCGGCTTGGTCAGGAACCTTGGCATTGTCGATGCGACTATATCAGGCCAGAACATAGCGGGCGCGCTTGTAGGCTATAATGCCGGCACGGTCATTTCATGCTATTCAGCCGATAACAGTATCGAGAGCACATATAATGCCGGTGGCTTGGTCGGATACAATGATGGTTTAGTCACAGCGTCATGGTCATCTAACATCGTAAACGGTCGGTCCAACATCGGGGGGCTCGTGGGGTACAACGGGTGTACGATCGAGTCTTGTTACAGTACGACCGACGTCGACGGAGAGCAGCGTGTAGGAGGCCTGGTGGGTACAAGTTCGGGGACAATCGCAGGATGCTATTCTGTCGGCATGGTCGACGGTGAAGCCGACTTTGGCGGGCTTCTGGGGGCCAATGTTAGCTCTGGTCACGAGAGCTGGGGTGAGATCATGGCCAGTTTCTGGGATACACAGAGCTCTGGTGTTTTTACTGGAGTTGGCAATCTTGAGCCTGATCCTGTAGGTGCCCTCGGCAAGAGCACAGCCCAGATGCAGACCGCTGCAACCTTCATCGACACCGGCTGGGACTTTGAGAATATCTGGATGATCTGCGAAGGCAAGGACTATCCCCGATTGCAGTGGGAGAATGTGCAATGTGAGGAGTAAACATTGCATAGTTTTTAGCTGTTATAGTCTTGTTTTAAACGACGTCACTGGAAAATTTATCCCGTGAGATAAGGCTATCTTAATTTATCGAAACTATCTCACGGGACGAATCCGCGCCTCTGTCTCTTCGACAAGCTCAGGGCAGGCTGGCCCGCCACACAAATGGCGGGTAATTCTTTACTACTACCGAGTCCGCTACTATAATCCATTTATTCGGTTAATTCTTGGATGATTTTAAGTACGTAAAAAAGCAGGATGCTTGAATAATGAGTGGTAAATGTTTTTTCTTTGCCGGTGGGGGTACAGGCGGTCATATCTATCCCGCTATCGCTGTGGCAGAGCAAATAATCAGACTTGAGCCGACAGCGAAAATACATTTTTTCTGCAGCAACCGCAGTATCGATGCGCAAATTCTTCAACAGGCTGGACTTGAATATACAACACTTCCCGCAAAAGGTCTTGGCTTTCGGCCTGGCAAATTGCTCAGCTTTTGCACCACATTTTTCAAAAGCTATCGAATTGCAAAGGAAATAATCGCTGCAAGTAACGACGCGATAGTCATCGGCATAGGAGGATATGTAGCGGCGCCGGCCTGCCGGGCGGCTCATAAACTAAAAGTACCCGTTGTACTCTTGAATGTTGACATTGTGCCGGGTCGTGCGAATAAACTCATAGCCCGATGGGCAGATGAAATTTACGTTCAATTTGAGGATACGATTCAATATCTTGCCAAATTCAAGAACAAGATTAATATTGTCGGCTGTCCCCTGCGGAGCAGCTTTACCAATCCACAGCCGGAAAAAGCAATCGAGCAATTAGGTCTTGATAAAAATAAAAAAATCCTGCTCATTACCGGCGCGTCGAGCGGCTCAGAAAACATTAACGACACTATCTGTTCGCTGCTGCAAAAGCTTGACGGTTTCGCCGACAACTGGCAAATAGTTCATCTGGCAGGTCGGGCCAACTTTGAAAAAGTCAGCCAAAAGTACGCCGGCGCCAAAATCGAATATAAGGTTCTTGGATATTATGATGACATGCAGAATCTATTAGCTGCTGCGGATTTAGCGATTGGTAGAAGCGGAGCGGTAAGTGTAGCTGAATATGCCGCAGCGGCTGTGCCCAGTATCTGTATGCCTTATCCGTACCACAGGGACAGGCATCAATATTTAAATGCAGGTAAGCTCGTTGAAGCCGGAGCGGCGATTATCGTCGATGACCTGCCGGACGCAAAAGATAGAGCCGAATGGCTGTGGGGAGAGCTGGAAATGCTGATGAAAGATGAAAAACAACGGCATGAGATGGCTGATGCCTGCAGGAAAGTTGCACGTTTGGATGCCAGCTACAAAGTTGCGGAAAAACTCATAAAAATCGCCTTGTAGAAAGAAACTGTCGTTTCCAGCTATACTTGTAGGATTCCAATGGGTAGTTTCAAACGCCGAATTATATAACAATTTTTGGAGAATGAATGATGTGCGAAAAATGTGGCTGTTCACCATGCAGAACGTGTGGTCTGCCGATAGAGGATGGAGTTTGTTCAGGTTGTGGCGAAATCCCTGATAAGTGCTTTTGCGAACCCGAAGAGCAAGATGAAGAATTAGAAGAGGATGAAGAAGAGTATGGGGATACAGAAGAGGAGCCGGAGTAAGACAATCATATTTTCACGCAGGTTCGCTTTGTTGATAAGCTGCAGATTATTTCGACTTACGTCAGGTACAAGCCATCACCATACCTATTGAGTTTTATAGCGACTTTAATAAGTTGTTCTCTGCACTTTTACAGACGAACTGTATATAGTCTGCCTGCAAGGGGAGTTAAGCCGGGCGTTGCACCCAAATTTCTTTGATTGTTGCCGCATTTACAAGTGAGACACGTAGCTGCGAGAAAATCGAAATCAGGAATTTACTTGTAAATATCGGTTATTTATGTTAATATCAAATCACTTCGGGGCCATAGCTCAGTTGGGAGAGCGCTTGCATGGCATGCAAGAGGTCGTGGGTTCGAATCCCATTGGCTCCATTCCCATAATCTCTTATAATCCGAACAGTGCACGCCGCGCCAGTATATCCATTAGCATTCAGCCTTAATTTGTGCTATTTTTACATAAATCGGAGCCGAGACGGCTGCACACCTTACCCGGCCTTGGAGCAAGGAAAATTGGCTTTGATTGGCTTTGTTTTTCCGTGGCCCGAAAACGGAAAATTTCTCATATTATTTTTATATCAAAGAGCTTATGTTAATTTCTGTTATTTGAAAATTGGCTTTGTTTTGCATAAAAATAGGTTGATTTGTCGAATATTCTCGACACTTGTAGAACAAGTTGGGTGAAGATTTTACCCTTCCGCCTGCGGCGGACAAGGATTTTGCTGTCTTCTGTCCTCCGTCTTCCGTTCTCTGTCATCTGTTTTAATATCCGCTATACTATATACGCGATACGATATACGCTATACGCGTTACGAGGTTATATTATACCCAAAAACGGCTTAATTTTCAAGTGAAATTTCGCTGCTTGCCATTGCAAGGTTTCAAAGTTCTTGCAATTACTGTTATAAAGATTTAGATTATGCTTGTATGGATGCGATTCAAACCATATCTGAAGTAGTGAATATAACTCCCTGGTCAAAGCAGATTTATCATGATGCAGATAGCTTCTGGCGTGAATCGAAAGGATTGCATCACGCGTACATGGTTTACCGTACACTTAGAGGAAATTATAAACATATCTTCCAGCCTGACGCCGTTTTCTATGTTGGTAAGTCACCGGCAGCATATCTAAAAAAAGTCAAGGCAAAAAAAATACAAGATGAAGACATACGGCAATGGCAAAGATTCCTTTGGAATCAGGCTGTGGTTCCTTTGCTGATTGTTAAATCCCCAACTCAGATCCATGCATATACGGCTTATACCAAACCAGAAAAAAAAGGAAGCGAACGACGGATTCAATCCATTCTCGAAGATGTTGCCGACACATTGAAACTTGACCAGTTATGGAATGCAATAGAGTCCGGTATGATTTATAAGCAAAAGCCGGAAGCTTTTTTACGGAATAATGCAGTCGATCAATATCTACTCGATAATCTTAACGCAACAGCACTTCAACTGGCAAAAACGCAGCCAGGAAAAACAGAAGAAGAAAAAGAGAATAACCTTAAGTTTGCGCATCATTTCCTTACCAGACTTTTATTTGTTTGCTATCTCATCGAAAGGGGAATGATTGGAAAACATTTCACTGATATTGAGCACAAAACCTTAAAAAAACTTAAACCAGCGAATGAAAACGGTGAAGGATATTTTCTCAGACACCTTTTTAAGGAACTAAATACAACACATCAAAAACGTGAGGCCTTATGCCGTATTTTAGGTTATGTCAAGCGAATGTTCAATGGAAGTTTGTTTCCCGATAGCATTGAAAAAGAAAGAGAACTCTATACGGATGAATTTATTCAAGCGGTAGATAATTTCCTGCAAGGACATGAAATTCGGACAGGACAACAGGTTCTTGGTTTCTGGGCTTATGATTTCAGTGTGATCCCAATAGAGACCATTAGTGCAATATGGGAAAGTTTTCTTGGTGAGCAAGGAAAGCTTCGAGAAGCTCAAGGAGATGGGGATTCAAAACGAGCAACCGGAGCTTATTATACTCCTTTGCATTTAGCTGAATTAACCGTAGACATTGCCTTGGAAGATATAGAGAAAAAAACAAGCAAGCCGATTCATGAGCTTGAAATTCTCGACCCGGCCTGTGGTAGTGGTGTGTTTCTTGTCTCTATGTTTTGCCGTATTGCTGAAAGTTTTTACCGAAAGTCAAGGATAAC
>Ga0307437_1002342_pt1 | contig 11847 bp, 10 predicted proteins | sample SalMarWE160390MG_FD_202146 | JGI IMG/M metagenome (GOLD analysis project Ga0307437, IMG submission 202146) | Salt marsh sediment microbial communities from the Plum Island Ecosystem LTER, Massachusetts, United States - WE1603-90 | ecosystem: Environmental > Aquatic > Marine > Intertidal zone >...
GCCGTCGAGGCCATTTGCCCCCACCCCAACCCTCCCCCGACTTTGAGGGAGGGAGCACGACTCACCAGGCGATTCGGCCAGAGAGCGATCTATGGGCTGACCGCTGCCTTGCTGCTTCTCCTGGTTGGCAACGCCTGGTGGACTTTCCGAGACTACTTCACCGTCTGGGCGCAGCAGCCTGAGGTGCGCTTTGTCTACCAGACCGACTTGGCTGAGGCCGCTCACTATCTGGACCAAAGTGACGTCGCCGACCCCATCTGCATCTCCTCCTCCAGCCCTCACGACCTGGACCCCTTCATCTTCGATTTCACCCTGAAGAACAAACGGAAGATCAAATGGTACGACGGCCCCTACGGTCTGGTCTTTCCAGGCGGAGGCGAGAAGGCCCTGTACATCTTCCCTGCCTCCACCCCGCTCCATTCAGGGCTGAAAGAGGAGTTTTTCCAGGACGCCCATCTGGTGGAGGAGAGGCGCTTCGCCGATGGCGCACTGGCCTTTTCCGCTTATGAGCTGGAGGCCAGGGAGATACTCCAGGACAAGATCGAAGCGCTGCAGAGAAGCTCCTCCGCCGTTTGGAGTTCGGAGGTGCAATTCGTCCCCGGCGACCCCCAGGGCCTCCGCCATCCCGTCGCCTTCCCGGTGGACTTCAACCACCAAGTGGAGTTTCTAGGCTACGAACTGGAAAGCGATACCTTGACTCCAGGAGAATGGGCTCATCTGACGACCTACTGGCGAGTCGTGCGGGATGTTGCGTCCCCCTTGCCCCTGGCCATCTTCGTCCACCTGCTGGACGGCCAGAGCACCGTCTGGGGGGGCAAGGACACGCTGAGCGTGGCAACGGCAGGCTGGGAGGCCGGTGACATCTTCGCCCAGGTGCACCGTTTCCCGCTGCCTTCCGACGTCCCAGCGGGTCAATATCAAGTGGAGATCGGGGTCTACTCCCGGACGGACATGCAGCGTTTCGCCGTCTTCGAAGCAGGGCAGCCCGTGGCCGATAGGCTATTGCTGGAACCAATCAGCGTCACGGGGCGGTGATTCGAGTTGTGTTGGAGGTTGGATATTGGGTATTAGATATTGGAGATTGGAGGTTGGAAGGTGGAGGAAATCGTACCGGGCCTGGCAGGCCAGAGTGAGATGGTGGTGCATGAGGAGAATACAGCCCGACACCTGGGCTGCGGGAACGTGGTGGTGCTGGCCACTCCAGAGATGATCAGGTTGATGGAGAAAGCGGCTGTGGCTGCCGTTGACCACCTCCTGCCCGATGGCTACCGCACCGTGGGCGTGGAGGTGAACGTCCGGCACCTGGCGGCCACCCCGGCGGGCATGAGGGTGCGGGCCCAGGCGGAACTAACCACCGTTGAGGGCCACAAGCTCACTTTCCGTGTGGAGGCTTTTGACGAGGTGGAGAAAATCGGCGAGGGAGAGCACAGGCGGGTGATCATTGACCTGGGGAGGTTTCAGGAGAGGGTCGAAGCGAAGAGAGGTTATCAATAACCAAACAGGGCTTCTGGCGGTCTCGTTTGCCAGAAGCCCTGTTCGTTATTCTTGACATACTCAACGCACTTCAGAAGTGGGAATCTGCGCGTGCGGGGGGAGAGTACCACGTTTTGTCTCAACTCGCGGCTGAATCTCGTGTATTTCCACAATCCGTGGCACTCTTTCCGCCACCACCGAAATCGTCACTACTCAGCCGGGCAATCAATCTGCTTTCAGGATTCTCTGTCAACGAATAATCAACGAATAAACGAATGACATCTGCCGTCAAAGCCTATTCGTTTATTCGTTGCTTCATTCGTTGACAGGATGAACGCACCTTGTTTGAGGGTCAAGGGCCGACGCGAACTTGTCTCTACAGACAAAGTGTGCTATACTTGGTTTGTCAGGCACTACCTCAGCAGGAAAGTCACAGGAGCCACGCCATGTCCAGGTGGACAGTCCATGACCGCTACGGCAACGCGATCTACATGACGCAGGAGCGATGGCAACATATCCTTGAATCGCGCCCTGACCTTGAGGATCATCTTGACGAGTTTCTGGAGACACTCAGAACAGGGCGAAGAAGACAGGATTCTCTTGTTCCGAACAAGTATTTCTACTACAAGCATTTCACCAGCCTGTTACCAGAGAACAATCATTTGATCGCGGTGGTCATCTTCAAGACTCAGGTTGATGGGAGTGGCAACTATGTCCCCAACAACTTTGTGACTACCGGCTGGGCGAAGTACATCCAAAGAGGTGAGGCCAATGAATAACAGATGGGATACTCTTGAGACCACCCCGGCGGTGGAGCATGACCAGAACATTCGTCTGGCGTACGACGAGCAAGCAGACATGCTCGACATCTTCTTCGGAGAGAATAGGAAGGGCACCGGTGTAGAACTGACTGAACATATCCTGTTGCGCCTGGATCGGGAGAGCGGTCGAGCGATAAGTCTCAGTATCCTCGACTTCTCCATTCTCGCCTCGCCGACGGAATTCGGAGTTCGCAGCTTCGCCCTCACCGGCCTGGACGACCTGCCAGAAGAGCTGCGGGAGATGGTCGCGCGTCTCATCACCACGCCGCCCGTCAATCAGTTCCTCAAGGTCACGACCTTTTACGCCTCCCCCGCCAACCAGGTCCCCCTAACCTATGTCGAAGGCCCCAGCGAGCTGGTCATGGTGGCATAGGCGGGCGCTGCTGGGTCTTTGGGCTCAGCCGGAGACCTTCGCCCAACGGAGCAACTATACTTTACCTTGTGGCCAGGCAAACAAAAACGCCAGCCTCAGGCGCTCATGGAGCGCCTTCAGGCTGGCGTTGCGCATAGTCGTTGGCCAGGCGTACAAAACCGCCGCCGCTTTTCAGGGCACGCGTCTGGCCCTGATCCTTGATCTACCACCGCTTCCTCCCTTTCGGGGCGCATGATGCCTTTCTAGTTGTAAGAAGACAAGAAGGCGATTTAGATACGGTCTGGAAGGACGAATCTCGAGGATTTTGAGTTTGCTTGAAGCTTTCACATAATACCATAAGGGGAGGGTTTGTCAAATGACCATTTGGAAGTTTTAAGGTCGCTTGAGAAGCTTTTATACCACTCTGTCCCTCTCCCAAACCCTGGTTATCTTCCACTGCATGGCGCCCGTGTCCAGGCAGAGTTCAAAAGTGTCCTGGCCTGGCGTCATGACCAGGTAGTGGCGCAGTTGGTGAGGGTCGCGCTGCTCTGTCCACCTACGCCCGACGTCGCTGATGCGCACCTCTCGCCCTTGCCAATGGAACGCCGTGGGGGTAACCCGGCCTTCCTCGTCGAAGCGGGCCTCGACTGCGGTGGGGACGTCCACGAATCTCATGGGTGCCTGGCCTCCAGGTATTGGCGCAGCATCTCCAGGGCTGCCTCTGAGGTTTGTCGCTTGTTCTCCAGGCGGTCTCCCTGCCATAGATGCCGCTCGCAACTCTCTTGGTCTGAAGCGGCCAGGGCCACGTAGACCAGGCCCACGGGCTTCTGGGGCGTGCCCCCGGTCGGGCCGGCGATACCCGCAGCCGAGAGGGCTACGTCGGTGTCGAAGAGGCGGCGGGCACCGCGAGCCATCTCCCGCACGGTCTCTTCGCTGATCGCCCCGTGTGCCACCAGGGTCTCGCCAGATACCCCTAGCACCTGCTCTTTTACCTCGTTGGCATAAGCCACCACGCCGCCGACGAAATAGGCTGAGCTTCCGGACACGTTGGTCAACCGGTGGGCGATGAGGCCGCCCGTGCAGGACTCGGCTACGGCGATGGTCAGTCCCTGTTCGGTCAAGAGCCGACCGACCGTCTCTTCTAAAGTACTCATGAGATCACTCCCCTGTAGTTGCAAAAATGAGGCTCCGATTCGAGATCGGGGGCCTCTTTCTAGTTTCTTACTCCACAGCGGATGACATCCAATCACGCCCGCAGACGCTTTATCTGCGGCTTCAGCGCCTTCTCCAGGCGCACCATCGCGTCTATCATCGCCTCCTGGATTTCTGGCCAGCGGTCGCGGTCAGCCAGTCCGCCCAAGGTCAAGACGTGGCGGATGCGACAAGCCCGACGGTCATCAAGCCGTTGCCACTCAAGCGGTTCGCCAAAAGCTTCCTCGACTTGTTCTTTGCTCGCGAAGAGCTGGTCAAAGATATGTTTGTTTGCTTCCGCCTCGCCCTGGTCAATGTACAGCTCAACCTGAGCATCACTCATGCGGATGACATAGTTGAACCCAAGCCCACTCTTCCCCGCCCCAGCGCTGATCCAGTGCTCTTTGCCCGGGGAGATGCGCGCGTGCAGGCTGGTGTGCTCCTTCGCTCGATCCAGCAGTTGTCCCCAGAACTCCAGCCTCAGTACATGGCGCTGAGCCAGTTCCTTCTTCTGACCGCCAATCTGCTTGGCTTCGGGACTGGGTCCGGCTACGACTGTCAATAGCGGCGCCGGGGGTGAGTCGCCGATGCGGTAAGCCTCCAGTTTCACCAAGTACAAGACCACGTCGGCTGGCAGGGTTTGGTTGAGCCAGTGGATAGCTGCTTCATGTTCAGGGCGCGGGTCGCTGGTGATCCAGATGGCGGTTTTGGCATCCAGGTTGCTCAGGTAGGTGATGAGTTTGCCCAGGTGATCGTGGTCAGTGCGCTCCAGTTGGTTTTCGATGATCACTGGGTTGCCACCCACATCCTCAGCCAAGACGTCGGCTGCGAAGATACCGGCGGCTGCCTCCTGCTCTACCAGGGAAAGAGATAGCTCCAAGGCTTCGCTCAGAAAGTCCAGATTCTCCGCCAGCCAGGTAGTAAAATCACGGGCTTCGTTGGGCCAAATCTCTCGCAAAGACACCTTTTCCAGTCTACCAATGGGCATAATACACCTCTCCAGGCTACTTACTTCCCCAACACCATCTCCTCCACTCGCCGCTTGGCGTCCTCTAACAGGCGTCGGGCATCGCGACTAGCTTGAATGCCATTCCGAATGAGACGTTTTATTTCTTCCTGAACCCCCAAGATGCGATCCGGGAACTTGAAGGTCAGGAGTTCATCTTCTCTGAACCGCGGATGGTTTGAGCCATCTTGACACCATTTGAGAACTGTCTGAACTGGGGGACAACGCAGATAAACCAACAGCAATTCTGGACTCACGGTTTTACTCTTGGCCCGCAGCACAATGAATTCAGACGAACCGACACAGCTAGCATCATCTGGGGTCGCCACAATAGCTATTTCTTTCAGATAGGAACGCAGCCGGGATACAACTATATCCCCTCTCTGGAACCGTTTCTTGGTACTACCCAATTCGTGAGTTGGGACAAGTTCAACCTCATCATCGAGGAAGAATCTCAGCGCGTCAGTCAGGTCATAGTTGTAAACCATTTCTCCCGTGTCACGTTCTGGCGGGCTGAGCAACTCACGAACTGACTGGAAGCAATCACCAACCATCCTACCCGGTATCGCCTCCAACTGGCTGAGGATTTCCCATTTCTCGGGATGAAAATACTCCGCATCCAGCCGCCCTGCCGCCCACGCTTGGCTGAAATCCTGCGTGTAGGTTGACCGGTGCGAAAGGCCGAAATCATCCAACCCCAGTTCGGCCAGCAGCAGTGCCTCAGCTTCGGTGTAGAGGGCTTTGGCATCTTGCCGCATTTGGAAGGATGCTCGAAGCATTCTTTCTACTTCGAGCTGCTCGCGCTGGGAGATCCGGGGAATAGAAAGGGATTTGACGGTTTCCACAGTAATCGTTGGTTGGGCTACAACTTTTATCGCCCTTTCCAACTGCGAGAATCCCAACGCTGTGTTCATAAAGGTTGCCAAGAAGTAAGGGTTTATCGTCCGTTCGTCTAGCTGAGCCACGATAATATTGGGACTGATCGTTATGGGCTTGCCGAAATCAGGTATGATACCACAGCGAATATCGCCCACTCGGGCAAATGCTACATCTCTTGCCTTGTAGAGCGGCAAGCCCTGTGCTTCGCAATCTGCTTGGGATATAAAGACAAGATTCTCGTCCTCAACAGTTGCATGCTCAATGTTGAACGGACGCAATACAATTACCCCGTCGTCAACATAGAGACTCTTGAGTAAGTTCGATCCAAAAGGCCCACTGTTGATATTCAGGGCAAGATTCTCAAGGCGATCACATCCGATTCCGCTTAACGTCCTCTCCAAACTGAGATATTTGGGCTGGTGATACTCTGGTTCAAATCGCAAATCTGAGGGCACGCTTGACCATTGCACAACACTCCACACTGCTATCGTCTCTGCCCCGGCGGTGAATGTCTCCAACGTCCACGGCTCACCGTCGGGGCGTTTCAGAAAGGGCGGTCTTCGTCCTTCCAGAAGCTCAAACCCTGCTCTTTGGCGAAGATCACAAAGGCAGTGGCTATCTCGTCCAAGTCGTGATCAACGATCAGGTGCCCATGCTTGTCCAACAGGCGGTGGCCCTGCTCGTCGGTCTGGTAGACGTAATTGCCGGAGTTGTCCTTGCCGCTCTTCTTCGAGGTGGCAAAGAAGATGGGGTAATCGTCCACGCGGGGGCAGAGGGGGCCAGCTTCGGGGTCGTCGTTCCACTTCTGCACAAAGAGCAGACTGGTCTTGGTGCCGGTGTGCGGCTTGAAGGTGTTGTTGTCCAAACCCACCACCGCCAGGATGCGGCACTCGCGGGCGATGAACTCCCGGATGTAGGCATCGCTGGTGTTGTTGAAGCGCCCCTGGGGCAACACAATCGCCATCCGCCCGCCGGGCTGCAGGAACTCCAGGTTGCGCTCGATAAACAGAATGTCGCGCCCCTGTTTGGCCGCCAACTTGTCGCGCCCTCGTCTGGCGAGTTCGTACTGGTGCAGGATTCTGCGCTCGCGGATGTCACCGGCAAAGGGCGGATTAGTCATCAGCACATCAAAGTTGAAGTAGCGGTAGTGCTCCTGATTCCAGCGGTTCTGCTCAGGGTCATTGGGGAAACGGCGCAGACGGTCGCGCAATCCCACCTGCACGGTGTCATCCCACAGGTAGGAAGCCAGGGTATTGGCCCGGTAGACGTTAGTGCGCCCATCTCCTGCGATCAGGTTCAGCGCCTGGGCGATTTTCACTGCCCTCGCGTCGAAGTCAACGCCGTAAACTTTGGTGCTGGCGTACTCCCGCTGCCACTGGCTTGGCCCCTGGGCATTTAGCTCCTCACCCCACACCCAGAAAGTGGCGTGCACCGTGAAGCCACAACTCCCGCACGCCGGGTCTATGACGTATTCGTCGAACGTCGGATTGAGCATCTTGACCGCCATGTCAATGACGTGGCGGGGGGTGAAGTATTGTCCCTTTTTGCCCTTGCCCACCTCAGTCATCAAGTACTCAAAGGCTTCGTCAATGATCTGCAGGTTGGAGTTGAAGAGCTTAATGTCCTGGAGGAAGGAAACGCAGGTCGCCAAGTGAGCCGGCGTCAGGTCAATCTTCTCGCCGGGCAGAAAGATTCCTCTCCACTGGTCTTTGGCCCGATTGAACAGGCTGTTAATGCGATTATAGAACGCCTGTTCATCCGGGTCATCCAAGACGCGGAATTGGAGATACTGGCCACCTGGACGGGCAGCGTGCCACTCGTCGTACAGCTTGGCGTAGATCAGCTTGAACACTTCTTCAAAAGCGTCCACGCCAGCGTTGGCCAGCACCAGGTTCTCCAGATCAAGGATCACGTCTTTCAAAGACAGCCGTTCAGTGACCAGCTTGTCGCGCTCGGACAGTTGGGCCAGCGTCACCTTCTCAGCAGCGATAGCCTGGAGCGTTTGGTGAACATTGGGGATGTCACTCAAGCTGTGGTAGAGGTTGGGATCCACACGATGCATGACCACGATCTCTCCGCCGTTGGTCCACACACCGATGGGTGATCCTTCGGCGTTGCAGTAACTCCTCAACTGCTCGATGCCGTCCTGCCGCTTGGGTTTCTTGACCTCAACGATGATGTAGGCTGCTTCAGGGTCATCCGCGTGCATCACCACGATGTCAGCCCGCTTCTTGCCCATTCCAGAGCCAAAGAAGACCGGTTTCTCCACCTGGATGCGCTCCTTGGGATAACCGTAGCCGTCTATCAACTTCTTGATGTAGAGCTGGCGGACAATCTCTTCCGGGTAGGCGCGACGATCTCGTCCTGACGCCAGGCATTTTAGGTAGGGGTAACCGCGCTTCTCAAAGAGTTGGTCTTCCAGCCAAGCGATGGCGTCGCGGTGAAAGATGGCCAGTTCGTATTGATCGGCCTTTTCGCGTAGGATGTCAGCAATCCGATAAGTTGGTTTGTTCATAGCCTTCCTCGCTTACAGTTAGTCAGCTTCCAAACTCCCCTCATCTATGCATCTGGAATTGTAACCCAGATGAGAGATATGGTCAAGTCGGCACGGCAGCCCTGGTTTTTCACGCGCTACCAACACGAAGTCACTTGACTAAAAGGCGAAAATCAACGACAATAGACCCGGCACGAATGAACACTATCGAATAAGGAGAATGCACCATGAAGACAACCCAAGAGTTCATCGGAAGCTTGCGTGAGCTCAAGCGCGAGCTGTATGTCCTCGGCGAGAAGGTGGCGAACGCCACCGAGCACCCCATCCTCCGCCCTTCCCTCAACGCGCTGGCTAAGACCTACGAGATGGCTCACGATCCGCGCTACACGGAGCTGTTCGTGCGCCAGGGGCTGGACGGCGAACGGGTCAACTGCTTCACCAGCCTGCACCATAGCACCCAGGACTTGCTGAACAAGGTCAAGGCGCTGCGCATCCTGGGCCAGGAAACGGGCACCTGCTTCCAGCGCTGCGTGGGATGGGACGCTCTCAATGCGCTGGAGAGCACCACTTTTGAGATGGACCAGGCTCTCGGCACCACCTATCACGGCCGTTTCATGGACTACCTTCGCTACGTCCAACAGAACGACCTGGTCTGCAACGGGGCGATGACCGATGTGAAAGGAGACCGCAGCCTGCGCCCCAGCCAGCAGGCGGACCCCGACCTGTTCCTCCACGCGGTGGAGCGCCGCTCCGACGGGATCGTCGTGCGCGGCGCCAAGGCCCACCAGACCGGCGCCGTTTTCTCCCACGAGATCATCGTCATGCCCACGCTGTCCATGCGCGCCGACGACCAGGACTACGCCGTCGCCTTTGCCAGTCCGAGCGACGCCGACGGGATCATTCACGTCCTGGGTCGTCAGTCCTGCGACACGCGGAGACTGGAAGGCTCACGCCTGGACGTGGGCAACGCCACCTTCGGCGGGCACGAGGCGCTGGTCATCTTCGACGATGTCTTTGTGCCCAGCGAGCGGGTCTTCATGGACGGCGAATGGCCATTCTCCCGCGTCCTGGTGGAGCGATTCGCCGGCTACCACCGCCAGAGCTACGGGGGGTGCAAAGTCGGCGTGGGGGACGTGCTGATCGGGGCTGCGGCCACGGCCACTGAGTACGCGGGCGTGGCCAATGCTTCGCACGTCAGGCGCAAACTGGCCGAGATGATTCACCTCAACGAGACGCTCTACGCCTGCGGCCTGGGCTGCTCTGTCGCAGGCACGGCCATGCTTTCAGGAACCTACCTGGTGGACCTCCTGCTGGCCAACGTCTGCAAGCAGAACGTGACCCGTTTCCCCTACGAGATGGCGCGGCTGGCCGAAGACCTAGCCGGCGGGCTGATGGTCACCATGCCCTCGGAGAAAGACCTGAATCATCCGGAGATCGGGCCTCTGGTGGAGAAGTACCTGCGCGGGGTGGCCGACATCCCGACCGCTGACCGGATGCGCATCCTGCGCCTGCTCGAAAACCTCACCCTGGGCACAGCCGCCGTGAGCTACCGCACCGAGTCTATGCACGGGGCAGGCTCGCCTGAGGCGCAGGTGATCATGATCGGCCGGCTGAGCGACCTGGAAGCGAAGAAAGCCCTGGCGAAACGTTTGGCCGGCATCAGTCTTTAGACCGGCACCCGTCAGAATACCTCAAGCGCGCCAGCCGCGCAGCCCCCATAGCAACACGACCAGCGCCAACCCACCAACGGCAGCCGAGACAAAACCGGTCGCCAGCAGCCCGCCGGCCAGCCACACGGGGCCACCGACCAGCGCACCCATCACCCGCCCGATGCTGATCGCCGCCACGTTGGACGACATCATCGTCGCCCGCGCAGTGGGGAGGATCTCGGTGAACAGGGAGAAAGCAGTGACGATGGTGAACTCAAAAGTGAGGAAGGTGAGGAACAACCCCATCAACGCCAGCGGCAGGATGCGCCCCATCAACGGCAGCAGGACGTAGCTCAGCACCGACAGCATCGAGCCGGCGATAATCGCTCGCTTCAGCCCCAACTGATCGGCGATAGAAGCGGTGAGTCCCTCGCCCAGGAGCTCGGCCACGCCGATGACGGTGGTGGCCGCCCCCAGCACTGCCACGCTCAGGCCGAAAGCTGACTCCAGCCAGAGGCCGTAAACCACGAACAGGTTGTCGTTGGCTGCACTGATCAAAAGGCCAAAGCCCAACGCGCCCAGAGCTGCCCGCTCCCTGCTCAGCCGCCGCCAGGCCTCGCGAAAACTGGGCAGACCCTCGGTGCGGTGCTGCTGACGACCATCGCCAGGGATGAGTACCGCCAGCGCGACCAGGCTAAGCAGGCCCAGCCCACCCAGCACGAAAAAGGGCGCCCGCCACCCCAGCCGCTCCATCAGCAGGCCGACCAGCGGCAGGCCCACCAGGGCACTCCCGGCCCAGGCGAATTCCAGCATCCCGATGGCCAGGCCCCGGCGTTGGTAGGGCACACGTTCGCCCACGTAGGCGTGCAAAGCCGGATCGAAAATGCTTTTGCCCAGCCCGGCCAGGAACAGGGCCAGCAACACCACACCGTAGGCCGGCAGCAACCCGCCGGCCAGCATGCCGTCGGTGAGCATCGTCAGCCCGGCCAGCATCATCACCCGATAGCCCCAGCGATCCCCCAGCGGACCGAAGACCGGACTGAGCACCCCGGTCACCTGGTTGACGGCGATGAGGGAGGTGATGGCAGTCAGCGGCACGCCCAATCCCCGGCTCAGGGCCGAGGCAAACGGGTAGACGAAACGTCGAGAGGTATTGATAATCAGTCGGGCCAGAGTAGCCGCGCCGAGCTGCAGGATCGTTTTGCGCTGAAGGGAATACGATTTCGAGTTCAAACGATTTACTTCCAACTCCTCTCGTCAGGCACATCAGATTGTAGCCCAGATGAGTGATTTGGTCAAGGGAGCGCTCTGGGCCTGGCCCCTGATCCGCAATTGCAGAGCGCGATTTGTCGTGCTATAATTACAGCAAGGTGATGAGAGTCGTTACCGACTGGGGGATTGGAGTCTTCGTATGCTGGATCGAATAAGGCAGGCCACCGCTGGCTATCCGCGTCAGTTCTGGCTGCTGTTCTGGGGTATGCTGATCAGCGCTGCTGGCGGCAGCATGATCTGGCCTTTTCTGACTATCTACATGCGCCAGCAGTTGGACATCCCATTGACCACCGTGGCCCTACTGCTCACGCTGAACGCGGCCGCCGGGCTGGCCACCACCACCGTCGCCGGCCCGGCCGTGGACCGCTTCGGTCGCAAAGGGGTCATGGTGCTGAGCCTGGCCGTCAATGGCGCCACCCTGCTGGCGATGAGCTCGGCCGACACGCTGCAACTGTGGGTCATCCTGATGGCCATCAACGGCGCCTTTAGCCCGCTATTTCGCGTCGGGAGCAACTCCATGGTGGCCGATCTGATCGAGCCTGGCCGACGGGCCAGCGCCTACGCCTTGCTGCGCATGAGCAACAACCTGGGCGTGGCCATCGGCCCCTCGGTCGGCGGATTTGTCACCGCCGCGTCCTACGCGCTGGCCTTTTACATCGCGGCCGGGGCAAACGCCATCTTCACCCTGCTGGTGCTGTTCTTCGTGGCCG
>Ga0307437_1002343_pt1 | contig 11845 bp, 10 predicted proteins | sample SalMarWE160390MG_FD_202146 | JGI IMG/M metagenome (GOLD analysis project Ga0307437, IMG submission 202146) | Salt marsh sediment microbial communities from the Plum Island Ecosystem LTER, Massachusetts, United States - WE1603-90 | ecosystem: Environmental > Aquatic > Marine > Intertidal zone >...
CCGCTTATATCCTTCGCGCCAGAACATACACGACGCTAAAACAAATGGATAAAGCAATAGAAGACCTTGAGCACTCGACTACTATTGAACCTGACAATGTTGAGGTATGGATAGCAAGGAGTGAGTTTTACCGGTCTCTGGGTCGGCCAGACTTAGCGCTGGCAGATATACAGAAGGCGCTGTCTCTGGCACCGGGGAATGTCGAGATTCAAAAACGTGCTATTTTATTATTTTTAGCATCCAATAATCTCGAAAAGGTTCAGCAGGGAACAGCCATTCTTGACCAATCTTTGCAATCGAGTCCTGAAGACGTCGAGCTAAGACTTTTCAAAGCAAGAGCAGTTCTTGCCGAGGGGACAGCACCTGCAATTGAAGAGGCACAAAAGATTTTGGAAAAGATAACACGGGACCAGCCGAAAATAAGTGAAGCCTGGGCTTTGCTTGGTGAGATATTGCTTAGGCAAGGACAGCCTGGAAGGGCTATAGATACTGCTTTGCGTGGCCTTATTTATAACTCCAATAATAGGGGACTGCTGCTATTGAAAGCTCGTTCCGAGGCAGCACGGTCGCCGATCCTGGCCATTCCAACTCTTAAGCTGCTGCGCGAGCAAGACCCGAATGATCTTACTACTATCCTGCAATTGGCGAACACATATATTGCAGCAGACGAACCTGAAAAAGCGGTAGCTCTTCTTGAAAAAGAGTCTCCTTTATGGAAAGATCTTATCCAACAGAGAAGTGCAGACATCACCCTGGCCGTGGCACTGTACCGTAGCGGCAACAAGGCAGAAGCCCAAAAGAAATTTGACGCTTTGCTTCAATCCGAGCCAAATGATCCGGCTCCCCTTCTGACACAAGTCCAGCTACTCAGAGATGATAAGCTCTGGGATAAGCTCAAGCAGGATGTCACGGATTGGTGTAAGAACCATATTGATGATAACAACACACCTGTCATTGCTGCAAATGCTATTGCAGGCATCGATGACAGACAGGCTAAACAAGTAGCCGAAGAAATACTGCGGATGGTATTGGAGCGTGCGCCCAAGAATCTGCCGGCTATGAATACCCTTGCTGTCCTGCTACAGATGACCGAGCGTATTGAAGAATCAGCCGAGCTCTATCAGCAAATACTCCAACTCCAACCTGATAATGTGATCGTCATGAATAACCTGGCTTGGATAATGTGCGAAGAGCAAGGTAAACTCAAAGAGGCGCTCGAGCTTGCTCAAGCAGGCCTGCAAATAGCACCTAACTATGTCGATCTCATCGATACCCGCGGCGTCATATATCACAAAATCGGCGAATTCGATAAGGCCATTGAGGATTTCAATACGGCTATCAAACTCTACTCAAGTCAAAATCCGGCAGCAGTAGCTTCACGTTTTCATCTGGGACGTTCCTTAGCTGCACAAGGCCAAAGCAACAAGGCTGTTGACGAACTACGCCAAGCTTTGAACTTACACAACCAAATTGGAGGGCTGTCAGAAACAGATATCACTGAAGCACAGCGTTTACTTGAAAAGTTGCAGAAATCAAAGTAATCATGGACCAACTGCCTAAACAAACAAACGAATACGTTGGCAAGGAGCCGTCAACTTCACCACTGTCTAATGTTGTACTACTTGACAGAAAGCAGTGGGCGTATGTACAAAAGAAGTACGAGCTGACTCATCGTGAGCGTGAAATAGCAGAACTTATATGTCAGGGTGTGCGAAATGGTAACATATCTAAGTACCTGCGCATACAGCCCGGCACTGTAAAAACTCACACCAGAAATATCTATCGGAAGATCCAGGTCAAAAGCAAAATTGGAATGCTGTTAAGATTTGTGGCTGCATCGAGAGAACTCTCTACTTCCTATGAATATACAAATTCTAATTCAGATTAACCAAATCCCACCAGCATAGTTCTGACCTTTTTTCATTTATTTAGTTCACCAATACTACTCTGCGAAGCTGCGTTCCGCTGCGAAGTACGAGTTTGTTCGGGGGATTATCGACAGCTACTACTTTATGAGTAATCCTAAAGTGGTAATCTTTCTCCTCGTTTTATCTTTTATATAATCAAGCAGCTTGCATGAGTTTTTTTAGGGGTAGAGTGCTCGAGTAACCGGAAATAAACAAATACCCATAAATAGGTATTTTTTCTTATTTTTTTGTTTTTTCCTGTCTTTTTATTGACACACGATATGCAAATATAATATTATGTAATTCGATAATCTTGCTTCAAAGGAGGATGCTTATATTGCGATTCGCTCATCACACGGATGGTTAAGAGGATGAAAACGATAATTTAACTTAGAGTGCTGGTGCGTAGATATATTTTGTCGTAGGACCAGCTATTCTCTGAGGAGGTGGAGGAGTAGTGTCAAGCAGAAATGTCAAGTGGCTGATTGTTATGATGTCACTTGTGACAGTAGCAACAGTTCATGCTGCGCCGACAATCGGTGACAATGATGCGAAGATAGCGCAAGCAGTATTACCATATTCTGACGGAGTAAATGCTTGCGCCAACGAAGTCAATCTCTTTAGTGGTACTGCTGATACGGCTCTTGCCAAAGTTGCTGTTGATATTCTAAAGCCTCCCGCCGATTTTACAAATCCTTCAGCTTTGCCGCCGGGGACAAAATCTTTGCCTGCCGTGCCGGCTGCGCTATTTATGGGCCTAACCGGATTTCTTTGTGTTACACTTGTCAGGGACCGTAAGGTCTGGCTGGCGGCTTTAACCACTATATTGTGGGCAGGTCAAATTGGGATTACCACCTTACCACAGAAATGTAGGGTGTGCTTCGCACACCATCTAAATAAACGGTGGGCAGTGCCCACCCTACCTTATCTTGGCGAGCAAGCCTCTCGTTTACGCAGCGATCTCGAGGGTACTGAGTACGTAGGACTGCTTCATCATTTGGAAGGAATACCTTCTACTCTACGCGATACGCGATACGCGATACGCGATACGCGACACGAAATACGAACTCCGAACATAGCCGGAATACATTCGGTCTATACCTACCTAATCCAAGCATTCAACTACCTGTCTTATGACGTCAGGCAGTTTACTTGTTTTTCACCTGCATTTATCTTTAATAGCATACCTCGCGGCCCGCCTACCTTGGCCTGAGTTAGACTGTTTAACAATGGACTTACAAAATAATCTCTCGACATTAATTAATCTTTAGTTTTAAGATGCTAATTATGGAGGATATTAGAAATGATTAAAAAAATATTATTTGTTATGGCTATCTGTGCTTTGTTGTCCACAACGGCTCTGGCTGTGCCTACCATCGAGTTCTATGGAGCAACCAGTGCCGGGAGCTCCGGGTGGTCTTTTAATGCGAGTACGGACACATTTTCCTTCGGGGCTTCACCTGTTAGTGCAGTAATGGGCGGTACTAGCGACCCGTTAGTAGCAACACCCGGATACGTGCACATACCAGATATGGTGCTTGGCGGAAGTTCCGGCGCATGGACATTACCTGGCGGTACTATAATAATTGGCAACCAGGCAGGTACTATTGCCTACTTGACTGGTACGCTCAGAGCAGGTGACTTAGCGCCGGCTGGAACTACTGGAAGTGCTTATACCCTGCCGTTTACGGATATCGGTTGGACAGCTATAAACAACACCATAACCTCCCCCATTATTGATGACTTGTATGCTAATCATTATGCAGATTTTGACTTGACCCTCAATGCTGGTGGCGGGGTACCTGGTGGTAGCTTTGAAGCTATGCTGCTGGGCTCAGAAAATTGGGGCGATGGATTATCAGGTTCCATTACTATTCCTGCCCCTGGTGCGATTTTGTTAGGCAGTATTGGTGTAGGCCTGGTCGGCTGGCTGAAAAGACGTAGAGCATTGTAAACTCGTTGCGCGTGATGCGTGATGCGTCGTGCGTACGAGAGAATTGCGATTAATAGGCAGAATCCTGCCATAATGGGGCTCTGCCATTAGACGAACGCATAACGCAATACGATATACGCAATGCGAAAAAGTTGGCTGGCTGAAAAGACGTAGGACATTGTAATTCGTCCCCTCGACTTCGTTGGGGCAGGTGTGCGTGATGCGTTAAGCGTCGTGCGTTTTTAAAATTAAAACGATGATAAAAGAACTGGCCCCGGGCCGGTTGGACCGTTCTGGGGCTGGCCCAGTAAGAGGTAGTAGGGTGTGCATGGCACACCGATGAAAAAACGGTGGGCGGTGTACGCCATACATTTTGTTAGCACAACGCGCAATCCCGCCATCAAACTGAAGGGCGAAGGAACAGATTGTCCGCCGTAGCGGCTGTGAAGGCTGAAAGCTTTGCTACGGAGGGTGGATATACGAGACAGTTCGCCTTGGTTCCCGACGTGATCGGGGACTGGATAAAAAGACGTAGGATGCTCTGAAGCTAATCAAAGAAAGGAGTCTTATAAATGAAAATAGGAAAAATATTGCTTGTTTTGGTTGTGTGTGCGTTGATGACCGCACCAGTTTTTGCCAATATAACCAATGGAGGCTTCGAAACGGGTAATCTGAACGGTTGGAGCACCACTATTCCTACTGACGGGTTCGCAGGCGCTGTTACAAGTCATAGCGATCTTACCAGCTTTGGAACCGGAACAACGAGCTGGGGTCCCACCGAAGGCCAATATTTTGCCTTGCTGAAACCCGACGGCCCTGGCAATTATACGCAGATGTGGCAGACTTTTACAGTAGGCGATAATACCCCGCTGAGTTTTGACTATTTCTGGGATTCGCAGGATTTCAAGTCGTTTAACGACACTGCCACTGGATGGCTAATAGGCCCGACTGGGACGGTGACCCTTGACCCTGTTTAACGAGGATGTAACTCAGACCCATTTGATTATTGGGGCACTCCCTGGACGCACGTCAGCTACATGATACCCAGCGCAGGTACGTATACGTTGGGGTTCAAGATCACGAATGTCATAGATGAACAGTCGGATAGCTATCTCGGTATCGACAATGTCGTAATCCCTGCTCCAGGCGCTATTTTGCTTGGGGCGGTATTGGTGTCGGCCTTGTCGGCTGGCTGAAAAGACGTAGGATACTCTAATGAAGCTAATCAAATAAAGGAGTCTTATAAATGAAAACAGGAAAAATATTGCTTGTTTTGGTTGTGTCTGCCTTGATGGCCACACCCGCTCTTGCAGTGCCATCATTGTACTTCAGTACGAAAGCCGGTACAGGCCCATCTTGGACTCTATCATCTGCCGGAGTCGGCAATTGGACATTGAGTTTTAATGCGACCGGAATTGAGGTTGATGATCCCACAGGAGATGCAGTATATCAAGACCTTGTGAATTTCCCCACCATGACTCTGTCAAATCTGGTGGATACTGGTACCCAGTATGTAGGGACGTTGACCCCTTCAGGATATTTGACCATCACGGATAACACCGGCGTCAAAGGTGAAGTGATGAGAGCTAATGTTGCCGCGGGAACTATGGTGACTATCGGCAAAACATACGTGGCTTTCGCAGACGAAGCAGACGACTTAAACATCTCTAAATATACTCTTTTTTACTCAACAGCGATTGAAGAGCTTGCAGCAGCACAACTTAATGGCATGAGTATAGACCTTAGTTTTACAGGCTCAAGCGGTACGAATCTTTACGCTTTAATTAAAAGCGGCTCAGGTTCAGCAAGTGGCACAATTGAGGGCAATATAATGGCCATCCCCGCTCCGGGAGCTATTTTGCTCGGCGGTATTGGTGTTGGCCTTGTCGGCTGGCTGAAAAGACGGAGGACACTGTAAAAAACAAAAAAGCAATATAGGTAAGGGCTTGTGACCTACCCTTGGGACACTCATGAAGGAAGGAAGTATGAAAAAGTTTATAATAATTTGTGTAGTATTAGGTATGTTTCTAACCACAGCACCAGCAGAAGCAACGGTGACGTTTGACTTTGAGGCTGCGACGGCGGGTGGTGACGGAGACGACAAAATTGCGTCGGCTAACCAGCGTGTCACCAGCTATATGACCAGCGTGTATGGTTCAGCCGTTACTGCAACGGGCGGTGCCGTTTGGAGCAACGACGCCTTGACAGGATTAGACTGGACGGGTAATGACACTCAATGGTTGCGGAGTTGGGGGGACGCAAGTACCCCAATTGGTGGTACCAAAACAGCGGGGGCATTTCAGATATCCTTCGACGTCGTACCCATCGTAAAAATAAGTAGCGATTTCTATGTATTTGAAGATACAGAAGGTGCCGACTTCACTGTGAAAGCTTACACCAGCAGTTACGGCGACCGATACAGTCCAATCGCCAGTGCTTTAGTGAACCAGCAATCTTGGGATTTCGGAATCGGTTCCGATAGCTTCTTTATGAGCTTCGGTTCACCTGTTTCGCTTTTGGTGTTTAGTGATAGCGGTTGGAATGACGTCGCCATTGACAACCTGGCAGTAAGTCCCATCCCTGCTCCGGGTGCAATTTTACTGGGCGGTATTGGTATCGGCCTTGTCGGCTGGCTGAAAAGACGCAGGACAATATAACCAGTCGTGATTTTAACCAAATCATCAATGATCCTTTAAGTTGATTCTCGCCTTTTTCCTGCTCTCCGAGCGTATTCACAATTTCTGCATAAGAAAAGCACTTTTTACCAGCAATTTTTGTTGACATACCTCCCTTAATTAGATACTATAAAGGCAGATTAAAGGAGGAATGGTGGGAAAGCATTCCAAGATTTCACACTAATACGCTTTCTCCCTTAAAAGTTTGTTCGGCTATTACATAGAGGGACAGAACCATAAGGACAAAGACACAGGCTAATGCAATAGCATGAGATAGTTTCAAAAGAATATGATGCGTTGTCTTCGAATAGCGACCCGAAAGAGAGGGCAAGATGAAGAGAATTGCTATTTTAATCCTGGCTTTAACGTTGATGCTGGTCAGCGTAACAAAAGCAAATTACACCTTCCAGCCCAGTATCCCTGACTTGGATGACCTTGACCACGATTACTATTACATCTGGAAGGTGAGTTGGTCACTGCCTGGGAATGAGATAATTTCTGGAGCTAATCTCTTCATAAAAAACATCAATGATTGGAAGGTGGAAACTGGCGACATTCTGAATATGCGCCTTCTGAGTAAAAACAACATCGATGACGCAGTCAATAGTCTGGGCATATCCATTATCGCTGGCGATATCTATAGAGGTCAGGACGACCAGAGCAGTGGTGATAACCTCTCCGGCTATGGCAGTATATTGACAAGCTATACTGACACAGAAGCCATCCCGGGACCGGAGGACTTTAGCTATACGTTTACCGGCACTCAGATTAGTTCGCTTAGCAGCTACATCACAAATGACAGCGTGCTTGGCATCAGTTTTGATCCAGACTGTCACTATTGGAACAACGGCGTCACGCTTACTATCGTGACTAGTGTGATTCCGGTCCCGAGTGCGATTGTACTTGGCAGCATTGGGATAGGTCTCGTCGGCTGGCTACGAAGACGGCAAGCACTGTAGTAAGCACCAAAAACTAATCCTTCGTTTAGTTTCGGACCATCGATTTATCTGGTAGCCAATATCCTTTGTTGAGGGGTGAAGCATGCCAGTTTCCGATACCATCCCACCAAAAAGGAATGTAGTCAACTATTTCTTTGTTTTGATCTCTTTCTCTGGATATGGCTATCGCCATATCGCGAAGCTGCTGCATGCAATTTAGTCCCCCCATTTGCCATGCCTTAAGGCCTATATCAACCGCTTCACGCTCTGCCTGTTTGAAGTCAGCCCCCTCGGCTGTCAACAGTCCAGCGAGCTTTTCAGCCTGTGGCCTTAGAACTTGCTGCCAGCGGCGTCGCTCCGAATCTTCCTTTGCTAAGACCTCAGTTAGCAAACGCTCACGGTCCTTCTGTTTCTTTTCTCGCTTTACTTTGGCTTGCGCAATTCGCTCAGTACGGTGCTTTCTGCTGACAGGCGGCAATAGCATTTCCAACAGTCCCGTCACTGGGTCGAGGATTACCCAGACAAGAAAGGTTGTTCCGAACGTTCCCAGTGCAATTCCCGCTGCGAATTGGACAATCCTATCTTCGCCTATCATTCCCACGCAGCCTGCCAACCCACCTAAAAAGGGAGCAGTGACATAAAATCCCTTGTAGTAACTGGTGCCGGTTAACGGGTGTTCTGGCTCTATTGCTTGAGCACTGCTAACACCTCTAAGAATCGCGAATACATATAAGCTAATCAGCAAAAAAACAATCAATATTGAATGCCCGGACAGCGAAAATATAATCCACCAGCGGACACCTGCTTGTCGTAATGCTAAGACCAGGATATAGATAATGCACAATATGAACCACGCCGTGCTGGCCAGATGAATTGACTTTAATGTCCTATGTTCGGACACGAATACCTCCTCCTGCAACATCGAGTTCTTTTATCTACCCAGAATATTATAACTTAATTCCTGGAAAAAATCAATCAGTAACTGCTGTATCCACCACCATAGGCCCTTTCTGTACGGCTCGGTCCTGTCTGCAGGATGTAGGCACCAGAAAAAGCTCTTGCAATTGGCCTTATTATTTCTTCCAGCATCATAGCTGCTGCAGCAAAGACTGTTGGTGGCACGTAGATTATATCACCCTCTTGCAACAACACGTCCTTGCTCGTATTGCCATGAGCAGTCATACGATCAAAGTTCACTTCAAAAATCTTGGGCTTAACACCCTTAACCCCTGACGGCCTTATGACCTGGACCCGCTCCTCCCAGGCCAGAGGGGTCGGTTGTGCCTCAGCAAGAGCAGACAACAATGTATCCCGGCCAGTGTAGTCTTTCAGACCGGGCCTAGCAACTTGACCCAGCACATAATAAACTTTACTCAGATACGCAAAGACACGTACATCGATGGGACTGTCTCCTGGCAGAGCATAAAGCTCTGCCACTTTCTCCTTTAGCACATCCGCAACTTCTTCCACTGTCTTGCCCGCCACCTCAATCTCGCCTAACGCCTCAAAGCTCACTTTTCCATCTGGTCGAATGCGTTGACGCTGTAAATGGATTTCCGGAACGTTCGAACTATGTATTTCGATTCCATCTGGTGGCTGCAAAACATAACTTTCAGTAGTTACATTAACGTCCCGAGGCCTCAAAAATGCCTCTATGTCTTTGGCGTGTGATGAAAAGCAACCTGTTAGACTAAGCATACCAAGTAACAGAACAGCGTCCAATATCACGCGTATGTGCTTCATCGTCATTACCCTTTCCCTTATATTATCGAATTTACCACCTCCATGTATGTCTTTTCTTTACGCTTAGAAGATGAACCTCCACAACGAATTATTATTATCAATATCGTATTTTGTGTTATGTTTCTTAACGATTTTTTCAACGTCCGAGATAAATCCTGGGCCTCTCGTTAGAGATAGTCATTTCAATTTTGGCACGGTACTAAAAGATACAGGATTTGATTCTACCGATCCGGATGTTTTAAGGCAAAGCCTGCGGCCCCACATCACGCCGTGGTTTGGTTCAAAAATACCGGTTTTTTGTAATACTTTCGACAGGTTTTATGGGACATCACATATAATGGATTTGTGTTATACAATCGAGGTAGGATATGGTGGTTTAGTTATGGCTGAATCTCCCGAGCCCAAGCAACTCCAGCCAATGAGGATAGCTCCAACCATTCAATAGTTCTGCTGGACTTTTGACCAATGCGTTTTCGGACCTGTCGCTACACTGAAATTAACGGTAGTTGAGAAATGAATGCAGCAGAGGTAGACTGAGCGAGCACCTCTTAATCTGTATGATTCACACACATCGTTTCAAAGACCGTTGGCCCGATTGATAATGTTTTACTTTGCAAAACTTTAAGATTTATCGCTTTTGGCTACCGGCATAAATGTTGTAAGTAAGCCAATAATCTGCTCGGCACAAAAGGGACATTTCTTCATACAAGTTATGTCTTCTGCGGAATGCTATTTTTGTTCCTGCATTGATTTTTCCATATCAGATGTGGCCAACTCTATTTCCATATCATTAGTTATCGACTGCTCAGCAGCATATCTTTAGAAACTTCATGTTTCAACCAAATGAGCAGGTACTTGCATGATACCTCCTCCTATAAAATAATCTCAGGTTCTATTGCTTTAACATCAACTTCTTTAATCCACCGATAATTCTGGTTCTGCCATAGCACAATCAAAGAGATACTTGACGTTCTACAGTACCCTCCAGATTCCCAACTGGGACCGAACGTACCGTCAGTTTCACAGTGCCATCCGGCTTGTTAATCGAGACCTTTTCAATACATCGCCGCAGGGCAACAAGCTTTTCCTGGGGCAGACCCTGACGGAGGGTGCATTCAAGACCAGATAAAAACTGCATTGCATCAGCAGCTATAGTCTCGACCTCGGCTTGCGATAACGAGAGCCTATCCAGCTCTTTAATTCTTGCCTCAAGCTGCTGTTTTTGCTGGGTAAGTTCATTTAGCCTTGAATCCACATGCTCGCGATTTGTTTCTGTAATATTATCTAACAGGTTATTTATGATTCCACCAACTCTTTCCAGTTCGGATTCAGCTCGCTGACGTGCTACAGCGATGTCTTGTTTTTCTGTTCCGATCTGGGCTTTAATGGCTTCAGCCAGCTTTTGCCGGCCACCATTCTCAAAATAAGGCCCGTAAAAATCCAGCACCGCGTTTATAACCGTCGATTCGAGAGTATCTTTTGGAATCGTGTTCACCTGGCAGACGCTTGTGCCTTTTGAGATGTAACCGCCGCAGCCATAGTAGTAAGTTCTTACACGCATCCCGTCTAACCGCTTTTTGCCCTTGACCCGTGTGACGCCCTGATAACGATTGCTGCAGAGACCGCATTTAATCAGACCGGATAGTATGAACCGGCTGCGTTGGCCGTTCTAGGTCCTACCATGAGTATTACGATTTGAAGCATGTTGTCGCTGCTCGATTGACTTGGGATGATTTTCAAGCCTTTGCCTGGCCTGCTCAAACAGTCTGCGACTTATCAGGGCAGGATGAGCATCACGAACCACAATCCAGTCCTGCTTGTGGTTGGGCACTAATCGGGCCCCATGTATGTTCTGATGGTCTATAGCTTGCCCATTACTGATCCTGTGGAACCGGCCATCCGTACGGCGATTCCATACCATATCTCCGGCATAGAGTGGGTTGACCAGGATGGCCCTGATGGTGGTATCGGTCCACTTGCCGCTGTAGATACAAGACCATTCCGGGCCACGCGGCGTAGCAATACCCTGCTGGTTGAGTGTATCAGCCGAAGATTTATAGCCTTTACCTTCCTCTGCATACATCTTGAAGATACGACCGATTACTTTTACTCTCTCGGGATCACTGGATGTTAACCTGGCATGATCACGTTTTGATATATTGAGCGATTCTCCACGGGAAAGAATACGGATGACCTTTCCCTGCTCATTCAGGACTTGCTTGGAGCCATCCGGCATGTATCGCAGGATCATCAGGAATTGGCCATCGGCATTTTCGTAGTGGAGGTCATAGCCATATGGTGGCACGCCTCCCATCCAAAAGCCTGTCTGGGCCTTAGAAAGCAATCCTCTAATGGTGACCTTCGATAGGTCCTTGGATTCCTGCCGGGCCTGCCATTGCTTGACGGGTCGCAGCAGGTCATCGGTGCTATCGCCATTAAAGTTCTCGCTGATGTAACATATCTCAACACCATGGCAGCGTAATCTGTGCCTGTAGTACCCAGCCTCATCGTTGTCCAGACGTCCGAATCTTTTCACATCGTATACGATGATCTTATCGAAGTCACAGGAGGGGCTTTCGGCATCTGATATCATCTGCAAAAAGGCGCGCCTGCCCAATGTGGAGGTACCGCTGATGGCATCATCAATGT
>Ga0307437_1002346_pt1 | contig 11833 bp, 8 predicted proteins | sample SalMarWE160390MG_FD_202146 | JGI IMG/M metagenome (GOLD analysis project Ga0307437, IMG submission 202146) | Salt marsh sediment microbial communities from the Plum Island Ecosystem LTER, Massachusetts, United States - WE1603-90 | ecosystem: Environmental > Aquatic > Marine > Intertidal zone >...
CTGAATATGTATGGAGATATAACCATAGATCTCTTTCGATTAAAGATCAAACAAATAACATTATGACGTTATTGAAACAACACAATTACCATCAATTCTTAGTGGCTTAAATGGGACTTTACCCTTTTTTTAATATCCTGAGGAGTAAATTTCCAAATTATCCTAATAAAACTCAACCGCTTTAAAAAAAACAATCTTAAAATCCTTCGGTTAATTTCAATGCGCCAGTAAAAAAAATTGAAAGATATCTTCGTAATTATATTCCAAGAGATAAGAAGCGGCCAGTAAAAATAGATACGATCTTCTTTAAATATTACTTTTGCTGAGTAAGGAACTAGTAGCAGAGATAGGAAGAAGACTATAAATATTAATGAATAGAGTAAGTGAGTTTGATACATTAGCAATGATTCGATCTTTGTTATGATTGCACAACCTGCGGTAACTATTATTATTACTTTAGATAAGAGGCTGGTGTTTATAATAAACAATGCATTTTTGCGGTTTTGAGATGCTTTCCAATAGCTAAAAATATTAAAAAATATACCGAAACTACCAACAACGATTAATATTAAATCCATAACTGATATCTCCCTAATAATATAAATACCAATTTCCTCCCTTAATCAGAAATCGGTTTACCAGTATTTAAACGGATTGTAACTTCCAGTGAGATTATAAGTTTGCTCAAAAAATAAATACCCCTCCGCTCCTGTTCCTGATACTGTATTTACATAACGAAGACCACTTGCAGCCAGCGACCCCCACCATAATTTCCAAGCTAAATTAACATTTTGAGGGGGTATAGAGATTAATCCCCCTTTTGTTTACCTGCCACACTGAATCGACAAAATACTTTTTCGAATCCATGAGTTGCGCTACGATTGTGAAGCCGGTTTCCTCGGCCAACTGGACGATATCGGATTCGAGATACTTATAGGAATACTCCGTGTGAACGGGTTCCCACGCCTCGAATGAAAAAGACTGATTGAGCGTTTCAATATCGACCACCTGTTCCCGGCGGCTGATCAGGTAGCTTTCCATCGCTCCCGATAGGGCATTATACGTACTATAGTATTGGAACTGGTCTGCATTGAAGTTCCCACCGAGCTCCCGATTGATGCGGTGCAGGAGATTCAGGTTGAACCGGGTGGTCACATCCTGGGAGTCGTTGTAGGCCCGCTCCAAAAGTTGAATGTCCTTTTTCAGATCGAAGCCGATCAGGAGGTAGTCTCCATCCTTCAGGGCGTTCCACAAACTATAAAGGAATTCCCTGGCCTCGGAATAAGAAAAGTTCCCGATACTTGATCCGAGAAAAAGGACCACATTCCGGTGTCCGTTCATAGTGGAGAGCCACTTCAGCCCATCGCAGTAATCCGCCACCAACCCTTCAATAGGGAGTTTCGGTGCGTGCTTATCGAGTCCCCCGATGAGCCCCTCCACCGCGGCCTCGCATATGTCGATGGGGACATAGCGGAAGTCCAACTCGGCTTTCAGGAAATGCTCCAACAAGATCTTCGTCTTTCGTCCGTCACCGGCCCCCAGTTCCACCAGATTAAACCGGTCCCTATCTATTACTTGAACAATCTCTCCCTTTTTGCTGTGAAATATCTCCGACTCGCACTGCGTGAGGTAGTACTCAGGCAACTCGGTGATTTGCTGAAAGAGCTTACTCCCCTCTTCGTCATAGAAGTATTTGCTCGGGAGAGACTTGGGCGTTTGAGAAAGCCCGATGAGGACATCCAAGACAAAGGCCTCGTGCGATTTTGAAACCTGGACATCATGGGCTTGGAGGACCTGGTATTGGGCAGGCATACTACCTTCCTTTCCCGGACTGGTGTCCGAAGGAATGGTTGCTCCCATTAATTTTCAGCGGCACGAGACAAAACGCACCATTGCCTTTTGATCGGTGCAAATCTCCTTTAAAAACAAGAGGGTACGATCGATGTCTTCCACGGTATTTCCCCTGCCGAGGGAGAATCTCAGGGCGCAATGCGCCTCTTCCTCAGAGAGGCCCATGGCCAACAAGACGTGAGAGGGTTCGGGCATCCCGGCACGGCACGCGGAGCCTGATGAAACAGCAACCCCCCGTTGGTCCAGGGCGAGGACCAAGGACTCGCCCCGCATGCCCGGAAAGGTCATGCTCAAGGTGTTGGGGAGGCGCTGGTCTCTGTGTCCGTTCACCTTCGTATTGGGAATCAACGCGTGGATGCCTTGCTCCAGCCGGTCGCGCCTTTCCCTGACATGAGCCATATCTGGGAGTTGTTCGATGGCCAATTCAGCGGCCTTGCCGAATCCGCAAATCCCCATGATATTTTCCGTCCCGGCGCGCAATCCCCTCTCCTGGCTGCCGCCCGTGATGAGGGGACTCAACTCGACCCCCTTGCGCGCAAAGAGGGCACCGATCCCCTTCGGGCCATGGAGCTTATGAGCCGAGATCGTCAAGAGATCCACCCCGAGCTCCCCTACATCGATGGGGATCTTGCCCGCCGCTTGCACGCCGTCGGTATGAAAACAGATGCCCCGTTCTTTGGCTATGGCGGCGAGCTCGGGTATGGGTTGCAGGGTTCCGGTCTCATTATTGGCCATCATGACGCTTACCAGAGAGGTCTTTGCGGTGATGGCGGCCTTCAGGTCATCGGGGCTCACCATCCCTTCTTGGTCCACGGGGAGATAGGTGACGGAAAACCCGTGCTCTTCCAGCCATCGGCACGTGTTGAGGACCGAGGGGTGCTCTATAGTAGTAGTGATGATGTGATTCTTGCCATTGGCGTTGGCGAAGGCTACGCCCTTGATGGCGAGGTTGTTGGCCTCGGACCCGCCCCCGGTAAAGGTTATACGCCGAGCCGTGCAATTGATGAAGAGGGCGACACTCCTGCGGGCCGTCTCAAGGGTGTGATGCGCCTCTTTTCCGGCAGCATAGATGCTCGATGGGTTCCCGTAGCATTCCATGAACTCGATCACGGTCTGCTTCACCCCTTCATCAAGGGGCGTGGTCGCGTTGTGATCGAGGTATATGCGGTGATTGACCTCGTGCCTTTCAATGGTTGCATCTGGGGTATATTCACCTGAGGCGGTGACCTGTTGGGTATCTCCGTCAGCGACCTTTACCACATCGCACAACAACGCCTTGTAGACCGGAAAACCGGAGATGGGGTCATATCGGTGAAGGTCGGTCACGTCGTTGACGCAGGCGTCCTGCCATGGTTGCGGCCCGAGGGGGCCTCCGCCCATGCCGCTGGCCTCGATCACCCCCTGCACGATATCGTCGGTAACTATAGCGTACATTTCGACGGTCCCCCGCTTGGTCCTGATGTGGACGCGATCCCCGTTCGCGATGCCGCGTTTCTTCGCATCCGCCGTGTTCATCATGACCGTGGGCGCCGGTTTCTCCTTGGAAAGGGCAGGGATGCTGTGATGCAGGGTGTGTAGGTCCACATTTGAACGGGCCCCCGAGTTAAAGACGAGAGGGAATTGCTTGACGAGCTGTGGTTGGGAGCGGGGTCCTTCTCCCGGCTCGGTATAGACGGGGAGCGCGTCATATCCGTGTTCCTCCAGCATGGTGGAGGCGATCTCAAACTTGCCTGACGGTGTTTCAAAGCCGGGCCGGCCGTCCGCGCGCAATAGGCCCTTTTCCCATTTCTTGTACTCCATCATCAGCGGGTGGGACTGGACCATCCCGCCTGCCGCACGGACTTCCTCTGGGGTGAAGCCCGATCCCTTGAGGACGCGGGCGAGGAGTTCCTCCTCGGTTTGTGGGTACAGGTGACCATAGCCGAGGCGTCGGGCGAGCTCTGCCATGATAAAAAAATCGTTCCTGGCCTCTCCAACGGGTTCGATAACCCGTTCCCTGATGCGAAAGATGGAATCGTACACCATATAGGATTCGATCTCGTAGTAGGTCGTGGCCGGCAGAAGGATATCGGCGTACGCTGCGTCCGCGGTGAGCTGGCGATCGATGCACACCAGGAAATCGAGGGCTTCCAACGTCTTTCTCCAGATACCGGATTGCGGCCAGGAGGTGATGATCGACGCCCCCAGACTGATGAGGAGGCGGATCGGATAGGGCCTTTTCTCCAGGACCGCCTCCGGGAGAATACTAGCATGAAACTCACCGCGGTACTGGGTATAGATGGGGAAGCGGTTATGTCCGGCCGCCCTGCGCGCATCGGGATTCGGTATGTGCCCTTGCCGGTTGATGGGGAATTTGTTTTTTGCCATGCCAAAGCAGCGCCCGCCCGGGACATCGAGCTGGCCTGCCAGGGCCCAGAGCACCATGGTCGCGCGAATTGCCTGTACGGCCCCGTCACTGTATTCAAGCCCGCTGTACATCACCGGGGCGACGCCGTCGCTCTTCGCCATCCTCCGGGCAAGGGATCCTACTGTTTCGGCGGGGACACCGGTGATACCCTCGACGACCTCGGGGCGGAAGTGCTGAACGTACTGAGCGAAATCATCGAACCCGACGGTCCAATTCTTGACAAATGCCTCATCGTACAATTCTTCTTCGATGAGGCAGTTGCACATCCCGAGGGCAAGGGCACCGTCTGTTCCAGGACGGATGGGAATCCATTCCGCATCGGCGTATTTTGCCATGGCTGTCTTGCGGGGGTCTATCACCACGATCCGAGCACCCCGCTTGTGTGCCTCTTGGATCTTGATGAAATCGTAGGGGGGGCAATGGGCAGCCGGGTTCTTCCCCCAGATCACGATGAGTTCGGCGTTCTCTATGTCTGAGAACATGTTGATAGCCATGCCTCCCATGGTCACATGGGGTGCTATCATGGCAAAGGATACGTAACAGAGGGCCCCGACCCCCAGGGTATTGGGTGATCCAAAGGGGAAGAGGACGCTCGATGCGGAAGAGACCGCGACGCCCGCCGGCTGGAACATATCACACAGGGCGAGCTCAAAGCTCCCGCTCCCGGTATAGATGGCGGTTGCCTCGGGTCCCGACTCGGCCTTGATGAAGTGGAGTTTATCGACTATCTGCTCATAGGCCTCGTCCCAGGAGATACGCTCGAACTCGTAGGTGCCTTTCGGCCCCCTGCGGCGCATGGGGTACAGAAGCCTATCTTTGGAATAGACTATTTCCCTGGAGAGTTCGCCGATCCTGCATACCATGCCGAGGGGAGATGAATCATCGGATTCAACCGAGTCTATTTTCCCCTCCGCATCGTAGGTGACATTCACCCAGCATCCGGCAGAGCAAATACCACAGATGGCACGTTTTTGATTGGGCTGTTTGCCGTGGCGCATAAAAACCCTCCCCTCAAAGAGCCACCAAAGCTTTTTGACGTGCCCCCAACTACGAGACGATTGCGTTTATTGTAACGATGTACCCTCTATGGTACAGGTATGCATCGCGTGTTGCAAGTCATGAGGCAAAAAAAAGGGATTTTTTCTCGTTTGTCGGCTGAGAGGGATATTAAGGAAGTCGAGGATATTCAGCGCTCTAGTGAAAACTATTGTAATTATAGCTAGTTAAACCAAACGGCAAAGAAGGAGAGGTTTCGTTCAATTAGGAGATCACTTCTACGCCTTTCCAGAAGGCCACGTAACCCTTTATCTGTTGTGCCGCCTCTTTTGGTTCAGGGTAATACCATGCGGCATCTTTGTTCACTTCATCGTTGACCACCACATGGTAGTAGCTGCCTTCCCCCTTCCACGGACAGGTCGAGTGCGTTGCGCTCTCTTTCAGGTATTCCTTTTTCACCGAATCGGGAGGGAAATAGTGATTTCCTTCGATGACGATGGTATCATCGCTCTCCGCAAGGACTACATCCTTCCATAGTGCCTTCATCTTCGCATACCTCCTTTGCGACAGGGATTGTCACTTCAGTAAGTATGTCGGTACTATACGTATAGTATAAACATCAATTCTGCCATGTTCACTTTTTAATCGTTTAGATCACATAGAGGGGCACTGAGGGAGTGGGGCTGTTCAGGTAGTAATGAGGGGTCTTTGCACAGAGGCCTATTTCCTGAAGATGGCAACAAGGAGAGTCAGCAGGAGGCTGATGATGATACAGGTCATGATGGGGAAGTAGAAGCTGAATTTGTCCCGCTTGATATAGATATCCCCTGGGAGCCCCCCGATCCAGGGGAGCTTATCCCCCAGGATCAAGATCACCCCTATCCCCGCATCCCCGCCAGGATTGCGCCGAGGATGATGAGGATCTTTCCCAGGCTGCCGAGGGGTGACATAGTATAACCTCAATTTCACCACGGATTTTCACGGAATTGCACTGTAGTATCAGAAGATTATTTGTATTATCTCAAACTGTTTAGAACCGAGATTAAAAAAGATCGATTTCACCACGGATTTTTCACGGAATATACTAAAGATTACAGGACCCTTCTTATCATCTCAAACTCTTCAGAGCCGAAATTAAATAATAGGCCAACTTTTAAGCCGGTCGTTTTGAGATAATTGAGCAGTTGTGCTTCATCTTGGTTTGTTATCTTTTTAATGGCCTTGTTTTCTACCAGTACCTTATGATCTATCAAGAGATCGGCTCGAAACCTTCTTTCAAATATGACATCCTTATATTTGACATCTAAGTCTATTTGTCTTTGATACGGGATATTCCTCACATCCAGTTCGTAGCACAAGGCATCTTCATCAACAGACTCCAGATAGCCAGGACCAAGTTCTTTATAGAATTCCTGACCTGCCCCTATGATTTTATACGTTAAAGCTTCATAGAGTAATTTGCCCACTCTTTACTTTCCAGTGAAGCTCTGTGTCCTTCCGCGGCAAATTATTACTTCGCTTACTTTTCGGGGATATTCCCTGTCCTTTCGTGGTGAGTTATTATACAAATTTGCTCATTACTTATTTTTCTTTACCGAGATACCGCTCCTTCTCACTGTAGATACAGCCGCAGTATTGCTGCCGGTAGAGCCCTAGGGCCTTGGATTCCTCGATCCCCTCTTTCCAGCCGTCGCGAAAGTCCCGGGCGAGGAACTGCACCCCTTGTTCTTTGCCCACTGTCTCTCCGATTGCTGTAATAAGTTCGTGGTTTTGGTGTCTGCTGTACAGGAGGGTGGTGGTGAAGGCTGCGAATTTTCCGTGCTTTGCCACCTGGGCCGTCGCCTCCAGCCGGAGGTGATAGCAGAACCGACACCGCTCATCCTCCCGAAAGGCTACCCCGCGCAGGAACTCTTCCAGGCTGTATTCATCCCGATAGATCACCTGGATAGCGGCCTGCCTCTCATATTCGCGCACCGCCTCCAGCCTGCGTTGATACTCCTGATAGGGATGTATGTTGGGGTTATAAAAAAACCCCATTACCTCCCACCCCTCTTGCTGCAAGACCTTGAGGGGGTAGATGAGGCAGTTGGCGCAGCAGCAATGGATTAATGCCTTCAATTCCCCGAGCGCTCCTTGAGGGCCGCGTGGGCTGCGGCCATGCGGGCGATGGGTACCCGATAGGGAGAGCAGCTCACGTAATCGAGTCCGATCTGGTGGCAGAACTCCACCGAGCTCGGTTCCCCACCGTGTTCCCCGCAGATCCCTATCTTCAGATCCGGTTTGGTCGCCCGGCCTTTTTGTACGGCGATCGCAAGCAACTGTCCGACACCGATGCGGTCGAGTTTTTCAAAGGGATCCGCGTCCCAGATATCGGCCGCCACATAGGCTTGCAGGAACTTACCTGCATCGTCCCGGCTGATCCCGAAGGTGGTCTGGGTCAGATCGTTGGTCCCGAAGGAGAAAAACTCGGCCTCCTGGGCCACCTGGTCGGCGGTCAGGGCGCCGCGGGGGACCTCGATCATGGTCCCGACCTTATACTCCACCTGGGTGCCAGAGCGTGAGAAGACCTCATGGGCCTTCTCGTCCACCACCTTTCGCTGGTTCGTCAGCTCCCGGACATCTCCCACCAGGGGGATCATCACCTCCGGATGGACCTTGATCCCCTCCTGGGCCACCTCGCAGGCCGCCTCAAAGATGGCCTGGGCCTGCATGGCGGTGATCTCGGGATAGACGATACCCAAGCGGCACCCCCGGTGTCCCAGCATGGGGTTTGACTCGTGCAGGGACTCTACCTTGGCGTGTAATTGCTCTGGGGAAATCCCCATCTTGCGGGCCAGGTCTTCGATGTCCTCTTGGGTATGGGGGAGGAATTCGTGCAGCGGGGGATCCAGGGTCCGGATGGTGACGGGACGCTCTCCCATGGCTTGAAAGATTCCCTTGAAGTCCTCTTTCTGCATGGGGAGGAGTTTGGTCAAGGCCGCCTCCCTGCCGGCCTTGTCCTCGGCCAGGATCATCTCCCTGACGGCATTGATCCGGTCTCCCTCGAAGAACATGTGCTCGGTGCGGCACAGGCCGATCCCCTCGGCCCCGAAGGCAAGGGCGATCTGGGCCTGCTCGGGCTTGTCCGCGTTGGTGTGCACACCCAATCGTTTGACCTCATCGGCCCACGACATCAGTTCACTATAGTATCGGTAGATCTCGGATTCTTCGGGCCTCATGCTCTCTTCGATGAGGACCTGGAGGATCTCGGACGGCCGGGTGGGGATCTTGTCTAAGATTACCTCTCCGGTAGTCCCGTCTATGGAGAGGTAGTCGCCTTCTTTAATGGTGTGACTGTCCACCGTGATCTGACGTTTCTTGTAGTCGATGTTCAGGGCCGCGCAGCCTGCCACGCAGACCTTCCCCATCTGGCGGGCGACCAGGGCCGCGTGAGAGGTCATGCCGCCGCGGGCGGTGAGGATTCCCTGGGCGGCGTTCATCCCGCGTATGTCTTCGGGAGAGGTCTCGATCCTTACTAAGAGGACCGCTTCACCGCGAGCCGCCCACTCCTCGGCATCGGGGGCATTGAAGACCACCTTCCCCGACGCCGCACCAGGACCGGCGTTGAGGCCACGGGCGATGAGCTTGCCTTCGTCGGTGGCCTTTTGTTTCTGCTGGGGATCAAAGACCGGTCGTAACACTTGATTAAGCTGATCGGGCTGCACCCGCAAGAGGGCCTCTTCTTTGGTGATCAAGCCCTGTTGCACCATATCGACGGCGATCCGCAGGGCGGCCAACCCCGTGCGCTTCCCGGTCCTCGTCTGGAGCATCCACAGCTTGCCCTGCTGGATGGTGAACTCGATGTCCTGCATATCCCGGTAGTGGCGGTCGAGTTTTGTCCGGATCTCATCCAGTTGCCCATAGACCTCGGGCATCTCCTCTTCAAGGGAGGGGACATCCTTCCCCCCCTTCTGTCGCTTGTTGATGGGTTGCGGGGTGCGGATCCCGGCCACCACGTCCTCTCCCTGGGCGTTCATGAGGTATTCGCCATAAAAGACATCCGCGCCCGTGGCCGGATCCCTGGTGAAGGCAACCCCCGTACCCGAGGTCTTTCCCATGTTGCCGTAGACCATGGACTGGACGTTCACCGCGGTCCCCAGATCATTGGGGATGGCATTGAGCTCCCGGTAGGCAATGGCGCGGGGGTTGTTCCATGAGCCAAAGACCGCCCCGATGGACCCCCAAAGCTGCTCTAGCGGGTCTTCGGGAAAATCGGCGCCCACTTTTTTCTTGATCTCTGACTTATACTCCTGGACGAGTTCCTTGAGATCCTGGGCGCTTAGTTCGTGATCGTAGTGGATCTTACGAGCCTCCTTTTTGGCCTCGAGGATCACCTCGAAGGGGTCCTGCTCGTCCTTTTCCTGGGGTTTAAGCCCCAGGACCACGTCGCCGTACATGGCCACGAACCGGCGGTAACAGTCATAGGCGAACCGCTCATCACCGGTGCGTTGCACCAGGCCCTGTATTGTCTCGTCGTTGAGTCCGAGATTCAGGATGGTATCCATCATCCCCGGCATGCTGATGGCAGCGCCGGAGCGCACCGAGATCAAGAGGGGATTTTGAGGATCGCCGAACTGCGACCCCATGACCTTTTCCATTTTGGCAAGGGCCGCCTCCGCCTCCTTTTTCAGCTCAGCGGGGTAGGCTCCGTCATGTGCCGCATAATAACCGCAGACCTCCGTCGAGATGGTGAAACCAGAGGGAACGGGTATGCCGAGGCTGGTCATCTCCGCCAGATTGGCCCCCTTGCCGCCCAACAGGGTCTTCATCTGGGCGTCGCCGTCGGCCTTTCCCTCTCCGAAGAAATAGACATACTGTAGCATCATATCCTCCTCTTTCTGTAATTTCTCTTAACGGGTCATCGTGATAAAACCCGAAGGGTTTATTTGTGAATCTTTTCCGCCATGTTGTGTTAGATCTTGTTCTCAGAGAAAGTTTATTTTACTCCATTATACTTGAAAGGAATCGTTAATATTTTTTTGCAATTTTCCGAGCTCTTGCCTGCATAAAATTCAATTGTGAAACGAAAAGTGGAAGATCTGAAGATAGAATCTTTTCCTTGAATTATCTTGGCTCGTATCAACTCTGGCGTAGGATGCTGGACGGGATAGCTAGTCTCGAAAAGAACTTTGCAAATTATTTCATTTTTATTGAATTCAACTCCTAAAAGTTTCTGTTTAACATATTGTTGCTCCCCCATATTTTCTTTAGTTCCGTTCGTTTCCCTTCCATGCGATTCACGTGATCGTTTCTCTTTGACACGTTGTTCCCCTATACTTTCTTCTCTACCCCATATCTGCGCTGTATCGCAAAAAGCCAATAAGAATCCGAAAGGGAAAGACTCAAATGAAATTCCGGGTCGGCCATTTTCGAAGAGATGCTCATAAATACTACTATTGTGAAAAGATATTGCTAATGCTGCAATATAACATTCTCTTAATCTTTCAATATTACCCTCACCAGCAAAATACTGAATCAATAATAAAGCACTGTAAACCGCATGGTCATTCATTCGTATGATAGAGTTAAGATAATATGGCAAAAGATCAGGATTTGTTTGTTTGCCGCGATCAAAATACTTCAATAGATTATTAAGATGTTCAGCATAATTACCTGTCTTATCTTTGTCAGAATTTTTAGCATCATCTATTAATAGTAATTGTGAGCCTCCTATTTTAAAAGCAACTTGTTGGCCAAAAAGCCTTGTTAAAAAACCAGAAATTCCTATATTAAACTTCTCCAAAATATAAGCAGTATCGTGATAAAAAGCTGTTAAAAACCACATTCTTAAAATGTTATCTTCTGTGAAATTAACTTGTGGGTCGGAACGATCCTGTACATATTTCAAAGATTGATTCACACTCTGAACAATTTTGGACATACCGATTTTATTCAGAATTATGTATCCAAGAACAAATACATGGAACTGGTGCATAAAATGGTCTCTATAACCTTTTATTCCGTATAACATTAAATCCTCGTATTTTTTGTATTCCTCTAAGATCATTTTAAAAGTTTTTCTTCCTGTTACACTAAGAATTTTATCTCCGGCAATATCCTTAGCATAATTTATAACTCGCTCAAAGATTTCTTCATGACCTACATATTCATTCCTTTTTAGGACAAAGAAAAGGTGACGAGTTTGCCTATAGATTTCATTATTTGCTTCGGTTGTATTTCCAAGAGTCAAGGATTTTAATGCATCTAATAATTTAAGTCCACCATACAAATTTTCGTAGGAGTATTCCTTATATTGTTCTCTTGTTTTCTTTACTAATTTAGCCAACAGAGGTAAGTATTGTCTAGTCTCTTCGGTCTGCTTACTATCCTCAGAAAATTTAGCTTTTTCCTCTTCTCTATCTTCATAATTTTCAATCTTTAATAATCCTATGAGTTTATTTTCATTATCAGGATCCTTCAAGTGTAAGAAAACAACCATCTTACACGGTGGTGATATTCCCTTTTCTACTGCTTGCAAGTGACTTATAGAAGGATATTCGTTGATTTTTGTGGAATTATCCGCGAATATCTCTTCTCCTG
>Ga0307437_1002347_pt1 | contig 11833 bp, 9 predicted proteins | sample SalMarWE160390MG_FD_202146 | JGI IMG/M metagenome (GOLD analysis project Ga0307437, IMG submission 202146) | Salt marsh sediment microbial communities from the Plum Island Ecosystem LTER, Massachusetts, United States - WE1603-90 | ecosystem: Environmental > Aquatic > Marine > Intertidal zone >...
AGCCTCCGGCGCCCGCCCGTTGACACTCGACGGGGCCGACTGCTACCATCGCTGCACTGCGTTAGCACTCGCATGGGTAGAGTGCTAACGACCGCCAGAACGGGCAATCCGTCGCGGGCGGGTAGCAACGGGAGCCGGAACATGGCGCGACGTCCCCGCCGCACCAGCGACCCGCTCGACGAGCGCTCGAGCGCCATCCTGCGAGCCGTCATCGACGAATACGTGGACTCTGCCGCACCGGTCAGCTCCGGGGCGCTGGTGGACCACTACGCGCTGGGCGTGAGCAGCGCCACGGTCCGCAACATCCTGGCCGAGCTGGAGACGCTCGGTTTCCTGTCGCACCCACACACTTCGGCCGGGCGCGTGCCCACAGACGCCGGCTACCGCTACTACGTCCAGGTCCTGGCGGACGAATGGTCGATGCCTCCGGTTGAGCAGCGGATGATCCGCCATCAGTTCGGGCAGGTGGAATTCGCCAGCGAGCAGTGGTTCCGCCTCGCGGCCAGCACCCTGGCCGCCGCCACCGGCACGGCCGGTCTGGCGACCTCGGCCAAACCCAAGGCGGTCCGCGTCCGGCGCGTCGAGCTGCTTTCGGTCCAGGACCGCCTGGCGCTGCTGGTCGCCGTCTTCCGCGAAGGCACGACCAAGCAAGTCCTGTGCAACCTGCCCCAGGCCTTCGATCAGGAGAGCCTGAGCCGCGTCGCCGACCTGCTCAACGTCGTGGCCGTGGATCGAACGGCGGACGAGGTCGAAGCCGGCCTGGAGGACATCCCCGCGACCGGAGAGACCACCGACGAGATCGATCTGCTGCGGCGGACCGGGGAGCGCCTGGCGCGAACGATGCGCGAGTACGACGCCGAGGCGATCGACAACCTCTTCTCGGACGGCCTGCTCAACGTCATGGCCGCCCCCGAGTTCGACCGCAGCGAGAAGGTCCGCCAGGTCTTCGCCGCCCTCGAGAACCGGGTCTATCTCGGCTCACTGGTCGAGGCCGTCGCCAGGGCCGGCAGCATCCAGATCTTCATCGGCCGGGAGAACAGGCCCGAAGAGATGCGCGAGGTCTCCCTGGTCCTGGCGCCCTACGGCATGTCCGGACAGGCGGTGGGAGTGGTCGGCGTCCTGGGGCCGACGCGCATGCCCTATCCGCAGGCGATCGCCTCGGTCGCCTTCGTCTCCGATCTGATGAACGAGCTCGTGGAGCATCTCTATGCCTGACCGACACAAGCCGCACCGCCGCACCGCCGCCGAAGCGGCCCCCGAGGGCCAGCCGGTCGACGCCGAGGCCGAGGTGGAGCGCCTTCGGGCCGAGCTGGAAGCGGCCCAGGCCGAGACCGCCGAGCACCTGACGACCCTGCAGCGGACGGCGGCCGACTTCGCCAACTTCCGCCGCCGCACGGCCGAGGACCGCGAGCGCGAGCTGGGCCTGGCAGGCGAGTCGCTGCTGCGCAAGCTGCTGCTCATCGCCGACGACTTCGACAGGGCCATGGAGGCCATGCCGGAGGAGTTCCGCGGCGTGAGCTGGATCGAGGGAGTCGGCCTGCTGGATCGCAAGCTCCGGGCGCTGCTGGAGAGCGAGGGCGTGACGCCCATCGAATCGATCGGCAAGGCTTTCGACCCCCGCGAGCATGAGGCCGTCCTCACTGTCCCCGATTCGGGCAAGCCGGACGGCGAGGTGGTGGCCGAGATGCAGCGCGGCTACCGCGTTCGAGACAGAGTCCTGCGACCGTCCATGGTCGCGGTCGCCGGCAGCGGCAATGCCGCGGACGACACAACTTCAGAAGTCAACTGACCCGCCACGAGTCAACTTAGGAGCAACGCCAAATGGGCAAGATCATCGGCATCGACCTCGGTACAACCAACTCGGTCGTGGCGGTCATGGAGGGCGGCGAGCCGACCGTCATCTCCTCCGCCGAGGGCGGCCGCACCGTGCCTTCGGTCGTGGCCTTCAGCAAGAGCGGCGATCGACTGGTGGGGCAGCTGGCCAAGCGCCAGGCTGTGACCAACCCCGGCAACACCGTCTACTCGATCAAGCGTTTCATGGGCCGCCGCTTCGACGACCCGGAGGTCACGCACTCCAAGGATCTCGTGCCCTACAAGGTCGAGAGTGACCCCAGCAGCGACGGCATCAAGGTCGTGCTGGCCGACGGCAAGGGCTACACCCCGCCCGAGATCAGCGCCATGATCCTGCAGAAGCTCAAGGCGGACGCAGAGGCCTACCTGGGCGAGAAGATCACCGAGGCAGTGATCACCGTCCCGGCCTACTTCGACGACACGCAGCGCCAGGCGACCAAGGATGCAGGCCGCATCGCCGGCCTGGACGTCAAGCGCATCATCAACGAGCCCACTGCCTCGGCCCTGGCCTACGGCCTGGACAAGAAGCACGACGAGAAGATCGCCGTCTACGACCTGGGCGGCGGCACCTTCGACATCTCCATCCTGGAGCTGGGCGAGGGCGTTTTCGAGGTCAAGGCCACCAATGGCGACACCCACCTCGGCGGCGACGACTTCGACCAGCGGGTCATCGACTGGCTGCTGGCCGAGTTCAAGCGCGAGGAGGGCATCGACATCCGGTCCGACCAGCAGGCCCTGCAACGGCTCAAGGAAGCTGCCGAGAAGGCCAAGGTCGAGCTGTCCACGGTCATCACCACCGAGATCAACCTGCCCTACATCACCAGCTTCGAGGGCAACCCCAAGCACCTGGTCATGACCCTCACCCGGGCCAAGCTGGAAGACCTGACCGCCGACCTGGTCGACAAGACGCGCGGCCCGGTCAAGCAGGCCCTCAAGGACGCCGGGCTCAAGCCCAAGGACATCGACGAGGTCATCCTCGTCGGCGGGCAGACTCGCATGCCGGCGGTCGTCGAGGCCGTCAAGCAGATGTTCGGCGGCAAAGAGCCGCACCGCGGCGTCAACCCGGACGAGGTCGTGGCCGTTGGGGCCGCGATCCAGGCCGGCGTGCTGGCGGGCGAGGTCAAGGACGTCCTGCTCCTCGACGTCACGCCGCTGTCGCTGGGCATCGAGACCCTGGGCGGGGTCATGACCCGCCTCATCGACCGCAACACCACCATTCCCACCAGCAAGAGCCAGATCTTCTCCACGGCCTCGGACAACCAGACCCAGGTCGAGGTCCACGTCTTGCAGGGCGAGCGCGACTTCGCGACCGACAACAAGACGCTGGGCAAGTTCATCCTGGACGGGATTCCCACGGCGCCCCGCGGCGTCCCCCAGATCGAAGTCACCTTCGACATCGACGCCAACGGCATCCTGGACGTCAGGGCCAAGGACAAGGCCACAGGGCGCGAGCAACAGGTCCGCATCACCGCCAGCTCGATGCTGTCCAAGAACGACGTCGATCGCATGGTCGAGGAAGCCTCCGAGCACGCCGAAGACGACCGCAAGCGCAAGGACGAGGTCGAGGTGCGCAACCAGGCCGACTCCCTGGCCTACCAGGGCGAGCGGACGCTGCGCGACCTTGGCGACAAGGTCTCGGCCGAAGACAAGGCGGAGTGCGAGAAGCGCATCGAGGCGGTCCGGAGCGCCCTCAAGGGCAGCGACATGGACGCCGTCAGGGCCTCGGCGGACTCCCTCGTGCAGCAGCTTCAGAAGATCGGCACCGCCGCGTACCAGGCCGCCGGCCCCGAAGGTGGCGAGGGTGGCGAGGGTGGCGAGGGTGGCGAGGGAGGCGAGGGTGGTGAGGCCCCTGGCGGCGAGGAGCCGCCCTCGGGTGAGGACGTAGTCGAGGGCGAGTTCAAGGAGGCCTAGGCTCGGGCCGATCGCTGCCGGAATCGGCTGCGTCGCGGGCGGCCGACAGAGCTAGCGGCGCGTGTCCCAGCCTCGATCGTTGCCGTAGCCTCGGTCGCCGTCGCCGTCGCCGGTGCCGAAGCCCCGATCGTCGTAGCCGCCGCTCTCACGGGTCTCGTAGCCGCGGTCCTGGCCGTAGCCGCCGCCCTGGCTGCCGCCGACGAGCTCGTTGCTGTCGTAGCCGCCGCCCTGGCTGCCGCCGACGAGCTCGCTGTCCTCATACTCGCCGTGCCCCGTCTCGTACCCGTGTCCGCTCTGGGGCCTGGGCTGCTGGTAGCGCTCGCTGTCCGCTCCACGTCCGCCGGCGTCGCGCGACCTGGACGGCTCGGACCACGCCCGCGGCTGGACGGCCCGAGCCAGCGCACTCCGGCTCCTCTGCCGCTCGACGAGTTCGATCGAGATCGGCACCAGCAGAGCCAGCGAGGCTGAGACGGCGAGGAGAAGCGGCAGCCCTACCGCCAGGAAGCCCAGCTGGACGGGCCCCAGCCCGGCGATCGAGATCGAGAGCAGATCCGTTCGCCCGGCGAGCGTGGCCGCGGCCACGAATGAGATGCCGATGATCGGCAGGGCGTAGGCCACGATCGACAGCCCGTTGGCGAGCTGGAAGCAGGTCTTCCAGGCCGAGCCCAGAAGCGAGCCCTCCGAACCCGAGGCGCCGAGCCGGCCATAGAGGTCGGACAGGTGGCGGGCCGGGTTGGAGCTCCAGCCGAACGGGTCGTTCAGGCTGCGCTGGGCCAGCTCGACGGCCACCAGGGCGGCGATCAGGCCGACGAGGTGGTAACCGGCCACCAGCAGCCCCGCCGGGATAAGGAAACCGGCGACCAGCTTGATCTGGGCCCAGACCGTCTTCCACCAGCACGTCGCGGCCTGGCCCGGGGTGAGCCACAGATCCCCGGCTCGCATCCCGGCGGCGTTGTGCGTCGACAGGCCTACGAAGATCGAGAAGGACGAGAGCGCCAGCAGGGCGATGATCGCGAAGGCTGCGCCCATCATCGTCACGGCCGATTGGAGACCCGGGCCGAGCTCATCCCAGGCCTCGGTGAGAGAGGTCGTCTGGAGGGCGACGCGGATGGCCGAGTTGAGCGCTGTCAGGGCCAACGCCCCGACTACCAGGAGCAGGGTGATGAGGCCGGCCGAGAGATAGCCGATGAGCCAGACCGAGACCGACTGGCGGGCGGTCACCCAGGTGGAGATACGGCGCTTGACGGCGGCGATGGGGCCACCGCCGGACGCGGCCGCCTGGGCCTCGAGATAGGACGTCGAGGTGAACGCCGGGCCGGCTATGGGGCGCGACAGGTAGGCCGGCAACTCGGCGTCGTTGTTCACAGGCACGCCGCCCGGTCCCACGACGCCCTGGCCGACCGAGGGGCCGGTGAAGAAGCCGGCCGGAGGCGGGGCGCCCGGGATAGGCCGGCCGCCGCTCGTTGGCGACTGCGGCTCGGCCGCGCGGCGGATCACGCCCGCTTGCTTGGGAGCGCTGCCGTACTTGCGCTTGCAGCTGTAGCACTTGCCCGTGCCGGCACGGTTGAGCGACTTGCAGTGCTCGCAAATCCAGTAGTCGTTCACTCGCGGCCCCTTAATGGTGGAAGCCGATTATGGCGGTGGCGCCGTGCCGCGTCGACCCGGGCGGCGGCTTTGTTGCGTGCGACCCCGATGATAGGTGCGCCGGCGCAGATCGGTACCCTACCGGAACGTCATAGGGGGCCGCTATCGGTCTGGGCCCCCCGGCGCTACCATCCGCGCCATGGCTTCGCCCAACAGTCTCACCGCCCCTCAGCCGCTCATCCGCGCCCGCGGCCTGACCAAGCGGTTCGGTTCGTTCACGGCTGTGGACGCAGTGGACTTCGACGTCGCGCCCGGCGAGGCCTTCGGCTTCCTGGGCCCGAACGGCGCCGGGAAGACCTCCACGATGCGGATGATCGGCACCGTTTCGCCGGTCAGCGACGGGACGCTCACCGTGTTCGGGCTCGATCCCGCGCGCCACGGTGCGGCGATTCGGGCCCGGCTGGGCGTCGTGCCCCAGGCGGATATGCTCGACGAAGAGCTGAGCGTCATCGAGAACCTGCTGATCTTCGGCCGCTACTTCGGCCTGCCCTGGAAGGAGTCGCGCCGCCGGGCGGTCGAGCTGCTGGAATTCGTCCAGCTGACCGAACGAGCCGACGATCGAGTCGAACCGCTGTCCGGCGGCATGAAGCGGCGCCTGGTCATCGCCCGGGCACTGGTCAACGAACCGGACCTGCTGCTCCTCGACGAGCCGACGACCGGCCTGGATCCCCAGGCCCGCCACCTGGTGTGGGACCGGCTGTACCGGCTCAAGAGGCGCGGCGTCACTCTGTGCCTGACGACCCACTACATGGACGAGGCCGAGCAGTTGTGCGACCGGCTGGTGGTCATGGACAAGGCGCGCATCGTGGCCGAGGGCACGCCCCGCGAGCTGATCGAGCGCTTCGTGACGCGCGAGGTGCTCGAGCTGCGGCTCCACCAGGACGACGACGTCGCCCCGGGCGCCGACGTACCGGCCGAAGCTCGACGCGAGCCCGGCTCGGGCGATGGCGCCCGCCTGGAGGAGATGCTCACGGGCCTGGCCGAGCGGGTCGAGCGGCTGCCCGACCGCGTCCTCGTCTACACCACCGACGGTGACGCCACGGCCGCCGCGGCCTATGAACGCGGCCTCCGGCCGGCCAGCGTCCTCGTCCGGCGCAGTACCCTCGAGGACGTCTTCCTGCGCCTGACCGGCCGCAGCCTGGTGGAGTGATGACCGCCCCTGCCGTTGCGAGGCCTGCCACCCAACGCGGGCTGTGGTCCCATCCATCGCTGCGCGAGCTGGAGCACGACCTGCTCGTCTTTCGGCGCTCCTGGCGCAACTACCTGCTGTCGGGGCTGACCCAGCCCTTCCTGTACCTGCTGTCGCTGGGTGTGGGCCTGGGGTTGTACGTGAACCGCAGCGGCGGGGTACCGGGCGGCGTGCCGTACCTGGTATACGTGGCGCCGGCTCTGCTGGTTACGCAGGCCATGATGGCCGGCTCCTTCGAGGCGGCCTGGCCGATCATGAGCAAGATCATCTGGTCCAAGACGTACCTGGCGGCCATGAACACGCCGCTCGGGGTGCTGGACCTGGTGTTCGGCGACCTGATGTGGATCGGCGTCAGGCTGGCGATGCTGTCCTGCCTGTTCTTTGTCCCGGTCGTCCTCCTGGGGGCCGTGGTCTCGCCCCTGGCCGTGCTGGCCATCCCCGTGGCGGTCCTGACCGGCCTGGCCTTCACCACCCCGATCATGGCCTACACCGCCACCCAGCGCGGCGACAACGGCTTCAACATCCTGTTCCGGTTCGGGGTCACGCCCCTCTTCCTGTTCAGCGGCACGTTCTTCCCTGTCGAGCGGCTGCCCCTGTTCCTGCAGCCGCTGGCCTGGCTCACGCCGCTCTACCACGGGGTCGCGCTGGCCCGCGAGCTGGCGTTGGGCCGCGTCGATCCGGTCGCGGATCTCGTCCACCTTGGCTTCCTGGCTGCCGTCCTGGTCGGCGGCGTGGCGGCAGCCCGGATCACCTTCCGGCGCCGGCTCTCGGTCTGATGATCGCCGTCCGAAACCTCCGCATCGGCAGCCTGGTGCCCCGGTTGCTGGCTCGCCCGACGCATCTGGTCGAGCGCAACCTGATGGTCTACCGCCGCGGCTACATGGTCATCGTCTCGGGCTTCTTCGAGCCCCTGTTCTACCTCTTCTCGATGGGCTACGGCGTGGGGGCGCTGATCGGCTCCATCCCCCTCGAGAACGGCCAGACTGTCCCATACCCGGTCTTCGTTGCCCCGGCGTTGCTGGCCACTTCGGCCATGAACGGTGCAATCTACGAGACCTCGAACAACTTCTTCTACAAGCTCAAGTACGTCAGGCTGTACGACGCCGTGATCTCGACGCCGATGTCGATCGGCGACGCTGCCCGGGGCGAGGTCATGTGGGCTCTCTTCCGCGGCAGCCTGTACGTCATCGGCTTCCTGGCTGTCGTGGGCCTGCTCGGGCTGGCCGGCCTGGGGCTGCTCTCCTGGCCCCTCGGCCTTCTCGCCTTCCCGGCGGCAATGCTCGTCGGCACTGCCTTCGCGGCCGCCGGCCTGGCCGTCACCACTTTCGTCCGCCGCTGGCAGGACTTCGACTACGTGCAGCTGCTGGTCATTCCGATGTTCCTGTTCTCGGGCACGTTCTACCCGATCTCGGCCTACCCGGCCGCCGTCCAGGCCATCGTCGAGTGCACGCCCCTCTACCGCGGCGTGCATCTCATTCGCGCCCTGACCACCGCCACCCCCGATCTCTGGGTCGCGGTAGACGTGACCTACCTGGTGGTCATGATCGCCATCTGCATGGCCGTCGTGTCGCGCCGGCTGAACAAGCTGCTGCTCGCCTGACCGGGATTACCCTGGGCGCAACGCACCTTCCCGCGCCGCTCCCGTATCCTTGTCGGCCAGATGGCAACCGAGCGCAGCTACTACGAGATCCTGGGCGTGGAGCGCACCGCCTCCGACGCCGAGATCAAGCGCGCCTTCCGCAAGCTGGCCCAGCAGTGGCACCCCGACGTCAACAGCGGGGCCGAGGCCGCCGAGCGCTTCAAGGAGATCAACGAGGCCTACCAGGTCCTGGCCGACCCGCAGCGGCGCCAGATCTACGACGTCATGGGCCGGGCCGGCCTGGGCGACATGGGTGGGTCGCCCTTCGGCGAAGGCTTCCCCGGGTTCGGCGATCTGTTCGACGCTTTCTTCGCCGGCATGGGCGGCATGGGCGGGGCCGGGGCCGGGCGCAGGCAGCGCCGGCCGGCGGGCTCGGACCTGCGCTACAACCTGCGCATCTCCTTCGACGAGGCTGTTCGCGGCGTGGAGCGCGAGATCGAGTTCGATCTCCTGGACAAGTGCGAGAAGTGCGGCGGGACGGGCGCGGCGGAGGGCAGCGCGGCCGTCTCCTGCTCCGCCTGCGGCGGGCGGGGCGAGATTCGTTCCGTGCGCCAGACGATGCTCGGCCAGATGGTCAACGTCACGATCTGCAACCGCTGCCGCGGCGAGGGTCGCGTGGTGGAGGACCCGTGCAAGACGTGCCGCGGCGAGGGACGCACGCAGCGGCAGAAGAAGATGCGGGTGACGATCCCGGCCGGGATAGACGAGGGCCACCAGATCCGCCTGGCAGGCGAGGGCGAGGCCGGGCCGCGGGGCGGTCAGCCGGGCAACCTGTACGTGGCGGTGCACGTCAACCCGCACCCGGTCCTGCGCCGCGAGGGCACGGAGCTGTACCACGACCTGGAGGTCTCCATCGCCCAGGCAGCGCTGGGGACGAGGGTGATGGTCCCCACGACCGAAGGCGAAGAGGAGATAGAGATCCGGCCGGGCACCCAACCCGGGACGGAGATCCGGATGCGGGGCAAGGGCGTTCCGCACCTGCGCCGCCCTGGCAGTCGCGGCGACCTCCACGTGATGGTCAACGTCCACGTCCCGAGTCGCCTCTCCAAGAGGCAGCGCCAGCTGCTCGAGGAGCTGGCGGCCGAATCGGATGAGACGGTGCTCTCGGGCGGCGTCTTCGAGCGGGTCAAGGATGCCCTCAGCTGATCGGGGGGCCGAAGAGCCGAAGGAAGCCGAAGATACGGCCGAGCCGATCGACCTGAGCCCCCTCGGGCCCGGCGTCTGGGTCGAGCTTTCGGTGGCCGCCGACGTCGAAGCCGTGGAAGCCGTCAGCGAGATCCTGACTCGCCACGCCCCCGGCGGCACAAGCGTCGAGCCCGCCTTCGGGCTGGTGGACGAGGGGCTCGGCGCCGGAATCGACACCAGCCGCCCAGCGATCGTCCGGGCCTACCTGCCGGGACTCGATCCGGCCGGCGTGCGGTCGGCGATCGAGGAGGCGTCGAAAGCGCTCGGCCATCTCCAGGCCTTCGGGTTGCGGCCGATCGGCGACCTGGCGGTCCGCCTGGTGCGCGAGGCCGACTGGGCCGAGGCCTGGAAGAGCCACTTCCGGGTGTTGCGGGTGGGGCGGCGGCTGGTCATCCGGCCGACCTGGCGGCGGCATCGGCGACAGCCCGGGGACGTTGTCCTCTCGCTCGACCCGGGCATGGCCTTCGGGACGGGCCTGCATCCCACCACCCGGCTGTGTTTGGCGGCGCTGGAGACCCTCGCCGACGAGGGGCTGGTCTCGGGAGTGCGCGTCCTGGACGTGGGCTGCGGCTCCGGGATACTCGCCATCGCCGCGGGGAAGCTGGGGGCGCGCGAGTTGCTGGGCGTGGACCCGGACCCCATCGCCGTGGAGGCCACCGCGGCCAACGCCCGCCTCAACGGCCTGTCTCGCCGCCTGGCCGTCCGCCGCGGCAGCGTCCCCACCGGCGAGCCGCCCTGTCAGCTGGTCCTGGCCAACCTGGTTGCCTCGCTGCTGGTCCAGCTGGCCCCGCTCCTCGCCGCCGAGATGGCCCCCGGCGCCCGCCTGCTGGCCTCGGGCATCTTCCACGACCGCGAAGGGGAGGTTCGCGAAGCGTTCGCCTTGGCCGGCCTCGCGATCGCCCGCCGCTGGGCCGAAGACGACTGGGTGGCCCTCGAGGCGCTGCTTGTCGCGGCGTAGGATCAGGAAGTGAGCCCCGAACGCGGCCATCCGCCCGCCATTCAGCCGATTCGCTGCGCCGCCATCGCCAATCTGGGCTGCAAGGTCAATCAGTCGGAGATGGATGGCGTGGAGCGGTTGCTGCACGCCCGGGGCGTGGAGCTGGTGGACCCTCACGGCGACGTGCGGCCGGACCTGGTCGTGGTCAACACCTGCACCGTGACCGCCATCGCCGACCGCAAGTCGCGCCAGGCCATCCGCCGCGCCCGGCGAGCCAACCCCAATGCCCGGATCGTGATCACCGGCTGTGCCGTCTCGGTGGACCCCGAGGCGATGGCCGCCGCCGACCCGCTGGCCCTCCTGTTCGACAACGAAGCGAAGTCGCGTCTCGAGGCCGAGCTGGCGAGCCTGCTCGACCTGGCCGAGGGGCAGCCGATGCCGACCCATTCGGGCGTCGAACCGGCCGAGCGGGGGGCCGAGGCAGCCGAACCGACGGCAGGCGCCCGGGCGTTCGAGCTCGAAGACGACGAGTCGATCGAGGGTGCGGGCGAGGACGGCTTCACTGAGGCGGCCGGGATCGACCGGACGCGGGCCTTCGTCAAGATCCAGGACGGCTGCTCGTTCCACTGCACCTACTGCATCATCCCCCGGGCCCGCGGGCCGGAGCGCTCGGTGCCCGCCGGCGAGGTCCTGGCGGAGGTGCGCCGCGCCCTGGCCGGGGGCCACCGCGAGATCGTGCTGACGGGCATCAACGCCGGCACCTACGACGACGCCGGCTTGCGGCTGCCGGGCCTGGTCGCCCGCATCCTCGGGGAGACGCCCGTGGAGCGGATCCGGCTCAGCTCCATCGAGCCGCAGCATCTCGGCGACGAGCTGCTGGCGGTCTGGGCCGGCTCCGGCGGGCGCTGCCTGCCCCACTTCCACGTCCCGCTGCAGTCGGCCGACGACGCCATCCTGCGGCGGATGGGGCGCCGCTACGACGCCGCGGCCTATCGCGAGCTGGTGGGGCGGGTGAGGCGGGCGATCCCCGGGGTGGCGATCCACGCCGACGTGATCGTGGGCTTCCCCGGCGAGGACGAAGCGGCCTGGGGCGCCACGGCCACTCTCTTGCGGGAGCTCTCTCTGGCGGGCGTCCACGTCTTCCGCTACTCGGCCCGGCCCGGGACGCCGGCGGCGCGAATGGTGGGCCAGGTGGACGGCCGGACGAAGAAGCGGCGCGCGGCCGACGCCCTGGCCCTGGCAGCCGACCTGCGGGCCGCATTCGTCCGGGCCCAGCTGGGCCGAGAGGTGCGAGTGCTGTTCGAACGGCAGCTGCCGGACGGCCGCTGGATCGGCCACGCCGAGAGCCACGCCCTCGTCGCCGTGGCCCCGCCCGACGGCGAGCCGCTGGAGAACGCCATCGGGCTGGTTCGGGCCGAATCGATCGACCACCCGGCCGCGGACCGCCTCACCGGCCGCTTGCTCGCGGTCGACCGGG
>Ga0307437_1002352_pt1 | contig 11811 bp, 21 predicted proteins | sample SalMarWE160390MG_FD_202146 | JGI IMG/M metagenome (GOLD analysis project Ga0307437, IMG submission 202146) | Salt marsh sediment microbial communities from the Plum Island Ecosystem LTER, Massachusetts, United States - WE1603-90 | ecosystem: Environmental > Aquatic > Marine > Intertidal zone >...
TCTTGAAATTGAGCCGCTTCAGCTCTAAATCGGATGCATTAGAAAGACGTTGTTTTGTAATTTCTTCTATTCTCATTGTCACAACACTCCAAATTTCCTCAATTTCGGATGGGGCTTTTTCAGTTGCTCGGAAATCGCCTTATTATCCACGACCGGAAGCATCACGCATCGGCATCTCGGATGAACTGGAATCACACCTGATCCTTCGCCAACCTTATATCTTGTTCCATTCAGACCTGCGCATATCTCGCAGGGATCGTCAGCATTGCTGAGCTCAACCTCCTTAACACCAACTTGCTCAAGGCCCTGGCAGTAGCCTATGTTCTGCGCCCTTGCTGTTTCGGTACGTGCGATGTTTTCCATACGCATTCTGTGTGTCTTGTTCGTATATCTCATAACTGCCTTGTCAATCCGAGCGGCGGAATAGCCTGGATGTTTCTCTGTCAGCAACGTACGGTAATTGATAATTGACTGTATCTGATTAGAAGTCAGACCAACCAAAGGACGCAATTCCCTTGCAATTTTTGGCATCGAGTGACCCTCCTTGATTCCGTATTTGACGTATGTGTTAATCCCTTCTTTAGTCTTTGCTGTGACCCCGACAACCAGTTTGGAGCAGAATTTATTGACTGCCCTAACTGCCTGAACATTTATGACATCAAAACTTCCCGCGACGGCTAAGTGTCTGTAGGCAGCATTGCCACTCGTTTGCATTATCTCTAAAGCCGCAGGCTTGATTGTCCTTATGCCTTCGCTCTGAACAAGCTCCCAGTCTGTCAGATTAACCGTCGCTTGCCCTACGGAGGCTGCAGACTTCTGGTACCTCTCCGACAGATCACGCCTTACTTGTTTTTGCATATAATCCATCCACCCCCGCACGGTGACCCGTAGAAGCCTTTCATTGCTTCTCATAAGACTGCTTAGGATATTTCCAATCTTAGGCATTTAATCCTTCCTGCGTAAATTTGGTAATCATATCCTCTATGTAAAGAGCAATTTGATCCCGCTTAAACTGCTTTGAACGCTCCTTTTTCTTGTTTGTATATCTACTTTTACAGCAGTGTATTTTGAGCTTCTCCTGCAGCTGTGACAAACAAGCATATACAAATTGCTCTTTGCATAGAGGACATTACTCTATTTCTCGATAAATTTCACTTTCAGATTCAAGCTCGTCATTTTCTTTGCTAAGCTTAGATTCTGTATCAGCTTCACCGGCCTCAATAAGATTTGACTGTATGTAAAACTTGTCCCCTTCGACATAGGGTTTCTTTCCAAGCTCGTTGCGTGCCTCATTAGGCGTCAGCAGGCCAATACCAACGGCCTTTGTCATCCTGTCAACCAATGCATCGTAGTTCTTCAAATCAATATCATTGAATTTGAACCTGTATATTTCTGAATTCAACAGTTTGCTATTTATGATTTCCTCAAAGTCAAGCTGCAACGGTTCTACAACGCTCTGTATGTAGACTTCCATAGTCTCTTTCGTGGATTCGCCGCCAAGCGGACCTGTCACTTTGACACCGACCCTTTCAGGCGGCATCGAATACGCAATCAGTATGTTCTCGCGCCTCGACTGCTCGTACAGTCTAAAGCTTCCTTCCTTGACGTCGACGCCGAGCTTGTCGTAAACTAACTTACTGTGAGTATCTTTAGTAGAATTTGGTGTCTGTATAACTAAAGTGCGGTGTGCATTTGAACTGCCCTTAATTTCTTTATCCAGAAAATCCTGGAGTTTCTTCTCAGCACCATCCTCCCATTCACCCTCAAGAGTAATCAAAGCTGCGGGAATGCCATAGTTCTCAAAGAAAGACAGATTGTAATCACGCAAGCCGATCAGACCGGTTATGTCACCAACTGCCGAAATGCAGTTCGGAACGCCATAATAATCGGATTTCGGATAATAGTTCTTGTAGAATATCAACTCATTCGCACTATCCCTTCCCCTGCCGGCGATTTCCTTACCCGTCTTGACGGAGATGTTCTGGGTCTCACCGAATTTCCTGAACCATACTTTCTTGTTGTTGCGGACTTGACAGTATTTTATTTTTGACTTGTGAACCTTCAGCGTGTGCGCAGGCACATGATAGATATCCGCAACGTCTTGCTTGTTATTACGTGCAACTTCAAGACCACAATATCCGAGTGCGCCCCAGTCAATCAGCAGGCACTTCAGTACAGTACGGAATGAATCTTCGACATCCGATTTATCCTTAACGAACTCTTTCAGGCGATTCAGCTCTGCTTGATTGTCTTTCTTGCCTTCTTGCAAACGAAAAGTCCAACCAAGGCCAGCAACATCGCTCGCAAGCTGATTAACGCAACGAAACAATATGGGATTTGACTCATATAGAGTCCAAAACGATGTGGGCGAATAAGGCGGCGAAACCAAATCATTCTGCAGCATCCATTTGTTCGTAGATTCTGAAAGCTGCTGCGAACTGCTTTTCTTCGACTCGGCCTTCTGGAGCAGCCCATACGGAAAAATTCCTTTCGAGGTCTCGACAAAAACGCGTCCCTTCTTTATTTTCCTTTTAGTCATTTTGTGATTCCATATTTGACATTATTTCTTTCTCCTGAACCCAAGCCTCCACAGCAAATCCGCAATTTCCCTTGCGGTTCGATCCACCTTTTCCTCCGATATGCTCCAATTCTCCGCGTGCAGACTTTCGTGCAGAACAGTCTCAAGCCCGTTCTTTGTGTTAATGTCAGCCAATATAAATATAGTCGGTGGCTCTCCCAGCGGATTATCACATACACCATCAATAGGTCCGGAGAAATCCAACCTATACTTAACACCATTAAATCTATGAGTCCTGACTTTCGCCATCTGAACTGGCATACCTTTCTGATATTGTAGGCCAAAAACGTTTTGCCTTTCCCTCCGATGCAGGCTCGAACAAGATGTACTTATGCTTATGCTCCTTGAGCCATGCCTTTGCCTGCGATACCGTAAATTTATCCTTCGGGAATCTGATGGCTTGCAGCTCCGTTGCCGCTCCTGGCTTGGACTTTAATGGTCCTCCATATAGCATGATACCTTCTTTGGTTGTTTGCATAACTCGTATTCTGGCGAACAAACCAGGAGCTTTTATTCTCGCAGCATGATAGTTCGGATATGGCTTTTGTACTGTCCTTGTATCTGAACCCTTCATCTTGGCACCACACTTGGGACACTTGACTTTGGTACAGGGTGTTCCTTTCTCATCACGTTTCTCACTGTAACCACATGCGGAGCACACACAATACTTTGCACCGCCATCACCTTGAGCAGGGCCTCCTGCACCCCTGCCCTCTCCCCGCGTCTTCTCTTCTGCACTCTTATGGTACATAGATGTGACCTTTCCTGAATTTGCCATCTACCGTATAAATTGCGTAACGTAAAGCGTCAACCGTATGATCGTCTTTTTGAACCGGTATATCCTTCGGATTGCTGCTCAAAGTCCCTTTTGGATAAGAATAGACGGCAACCTCTCGACAAGTATTTCTGCATGTCTTAGAAATGAACAAGCTCGGCTTCCCATTCTCTTTCACCTTAAATTTGCTCTGCACAAGCTCTATGCCCTTCGCGATGTCTTTCTTCGCCGCAATTGTCTTGATTCCAGCCTTTTTCATCTCGTTTCGATTCCCAGAATCCTCTGGATCAGCAATGTTCTCAACATAAGATTCACCCTTACTAAACAGCTTGACGTTACGTATATGCTCTTGGATGCCGGTCTGCTTCTTGTAATATTCACGATAGACGTACCAGTTTTCGTCTTTGTCTTTCGCGAGCCAAAGACAGACAAAAGGATTCGTAAAACCAAAATCAAACGATCTGTACTTCCTCCAATCGTTTGGTATCCGAAAAGGTTCTATGACATGTATCCGACGGCTGTAGGTTTTGAAGACACATCCATAAAAACTCGCGAAATCACCAGCGATTCTTGTCGCTTGAACTTCTTCAGGCCATTCTGCTATTTTAGCATCAATCATCTCATCTGGAATATAACCACCGCGACTTATACGATTATCGTTGAGGTTTATTTTGAAAACTTCGTCATTCGCCGGCAAATCTTCAATACGCTTCTCCAAATCAACCTGTGGAATTGCGGGTGTCATCGCCCAGCTCAAAAAACCGCTTCTTTCCAACAATCTCGAAGTCATCTCGTCAAATATGCCAAGAAAGTCATATAGACACTGCTCATCGCAGTGAATGGAGTCAATTGAACGCCCCTGGAATTCCTCCCTGCCTTGTGAGAACGCCTTGAACTCCAGCTTATGCCCATTCTTGAGAAACACTCTCTTGGGTATTTTGTGCATTCCGTACTCAATACCTCCAGGAACAATCATTTGCTGCGGAATGAACTTCTGAAGCATGGGCTCCCAGAGAATATCGCGAATCTGGTCCCAATTCTCGGTGCAGGCCCAATGCGTTCCTTTTGGTCGATAATGAATCGGATGAATGTCAAGCAGAAGCATCGCCAAATCCATTAGATTCGTATATGTTTTGGATGAGCGAACGCCCCCAAAAAGCCATCTCACTAACGCATTTGACTTATGAAATGCCTTCTGAATTGGCCCTAATGGCTTGTACAAAAGAACCGCATCGCTCATCAAACCAATTTCACCATCCGTGAATTCCGATTTCTTAGTCGAAACGCTCTGCATACTTCTCCCGCAGTTTCTTAAGCTCAATACCTGAACGAGATTCAACAAAAAGTGTGGACTGCTCAATAGACTTGAGCGTGGGCATTATGAAATTCGCTATTTTCGCCATAGCATTGGGTTTGCCCCATGCAGATTCAACCCACTTTTCAAGGAATGTGATGCGTTGCTTTCTACCCTTGGCCTTCCTGTCCTCGATGTTGTGTATGGCCTGTATGAATTCGTTGATAGAGATTTTATTTGTGGAGCCCTTAGGCCTTCCATTTGGATTACCGCTTTGGCCTTTGACAAATCTTCCCCTGATTACTGTTTTCTTTCTGTTGTTTACAAATTTTTTATCAATGGAAGCCACTAACCCTCGCCCCCTACCGCCTACGGCCTTCTTTTTTCCATCCTGGGATCCATCTACTCTCGAACCATCGACCTGCCCCTTTCTTTTAGTGGTATGTTTTTTCCCTGCTTTCATGCTGCATAATATAAAAGCAAGAAGGGTGTTTGGAAATGCTTATTCCAAAAAAAAACTAAGAAATGCTATATAAGTAGTTTATCTATATGAGATAAAAATTTTCAAAAAATTATATTTTCTCTTGTTTTATGCTTGTCCCGCTTCTATTCCTAATCAGTTTGGGTATGTTAGATTTAATTGTGGCCGTAACGGCGGGATAGTCTCGCACCACAACCAATACAAGCTTTTCAACAACATTATCTTGCGGCTTCTCCTTTTTGAATCACAGATGCTTCAAGCTATGGCAGAGGAGAATCGAGAGATCGGCCAGCACGACATCAAGATAATGACATCGACTATTGAGCAAGTGAAGAATTTTTTGGATGGGGAGTTGGCAAGATTTGAGACATGGAAACAAGCTCGTAGTAGTAAATTTACTACTACACTCTTTGAGAATGGAGGTAATTTTGGCCGAGCAAAAAAAGAAGGTGTAGGCCAGAAGACAATCCTCAAGTTCCTTAATGGTGGTAAGAAGGATGGTACTTGGAAACAATCCGAGATTCAGTTTGCCCTTGAATTGTTGGGAGATAAAGATGTTGATAGGGATGCTGTTGAAATGTTTGATAATCATTATCAAGCGAAAGAATTTAGATGTGCTGTGAGAAATTCAGTCTCAAAAGGGAAACAGAAAGAAGTTTCTGGATGTTGATTTGTCAAAGTATAAGACATGGAAAGCGTCTAATAAATTTATTAGACGTTGATAGTAGAATCCTATACTTAAAGTTGCAATGCTGCAAAAATCTTTCAGAGAAACAAACCAGGCTCAACAGAAAAGTGGTCAGCAAGCTTTCCGATATGAGCTTTGCTTAGACTCCGTACACCCCTGAGTATTGCAGGCCCTAAAGTCCTACTGCCGAGGACACGTCCCAAATCCGAACCGGTCATTCCGTTTTCAGAAAGCAAAAACTTTAATATATCAAGGGGGGTATGTTTTCGTCCCTCAAAATATTCGTCCTCGTATGCCTTGATATTAGATGTGAGAACTTCGAGATAATCGCTCTGATCTCTGGTTAGACGTATACATGATGCCAAATTGGACGCAATGTTCATGGCTTTTTTATAATCGGTTTTTGAATGAATTGGGCGAAGTACAAAAACCTCTTCCTGTAGTCCTAAAAAGCTCTTATGACATTCTGATACTTCGATTTCCATTTTCAAGCTCCTCTTTAATATAATCATATTCATCGTATACATTATATTCCATCCTGTTTGAATTTTCAATCCAAGTTTTTATCTCCTCAAAAGCCGCTCTCCAAATAATTTCAGCCGCTTTTTCCTCACCATAAGCTTTATCGCTAATGATATCATTGATTCTTTCTTTATTGTGTTTCCACCAATCTTCAAATGCTTTCATCTTCAAACACCTTCTAATTGAGAAACTCAAGTCTGTTTGTAGTTTTGCAACCGCACACGAATTTTTACAATATTCCCACAAATCCTGTTGCCCCATTTTGTGCAAAATGGTACTATATCATACAGAATATTCATTATTACACGTAGCAAATGGATGTAAACTATTAGCATCAAGCGTGTAGTAGTTTTCATTCTTCAAGCTCCTCTTTAATCACTCTAATAGAGACATAGGGACATCCAATATCCCACTGTTTTTTTAACAACACCCATTTAAGAGCTTCTCTCCAAGTTCTTCGCTGCTCATTCCACAAAGTATGTACCTTAATATCCGCTAATTTTGGCGGTTTTGGATATAGTTTCTCAAATGCTTTCATATTGGCTTTACCTCTATTTTCAAATTAAACTTGTATAGGATAGCAACAACAGCCGCCAGGATCGTCCTATGACTTCCAGCTAACAATCTGTCAATTTCACCTATCTCAACACTTGTGCAGACTTCTGCGCTGAAAGACCCGCATGAATTGATTGGCGCCATTTATGCCTTTATATTCGCCATGGCTAGTTATTATTACAGGCTCCCTGATTTGGGGCTCAAAAAAACGGGCATAAGGAACGTCATGCTTGATAAGCAGGACCTCTATCTGCTCGCTCAACTCTGAATGATCCCTAAACAAAGACACACGCTTATATGACATAATCAATGTACCTTCCAAATTCATTTCTTTTCATTGAATAATTTACGTAAATTATGTTCAAAAACATTCCTTTTCACCATCATAGATTCAGGAACAAATTCATCGAATGTATCTGCTCTCAATGGATTTTCAAAGAAGCGGGTATTATTCTCTTTCGTAATTTGATTCTCCAAATCATCATAAATTACTATGTAAGGGCAACTTAAATAGTTATGTATATGCCCGTTAAACACAACCAAACCCGTATCGATACATTGGCGCTTAATTTGTTTTTTCAAGGGCAGGATACGGTAAAGATCATCATACATTGTAGCCTCACAAAGATCCTCTACAAAGATTGGAACATTATTTAAGAATTTCTTAAAAAACTTACCAACATCGTTCATTAAAAAGTACACCATTTTGAAACCTCATAAATAACAGAGTCGCCATCCATTTCAAAAAGGCCGACCCCGTTAAGGGGTCAGCCCCGGAGGAAGATGAAAAAACTATTCTTTTTTCACCAACAACTTATTCTCAGCATTCTTGAGCTTATCGACTACTTCCATATATCTATCAAGAATCCCTTGATCTATCAAAAGATCAGATTCAATGGCTATCTGCATCACATCTTCCAGTGCTGCTTTTATCTGCTTCAGTTGTAATAATGTCATTGTTTATTGATTCTGTAGTGTTTACGGTCCAAAAGTCTCCAGAAGACGTTCCCCTAAAGAATCCACCCGAACATAAAGGTCAGTAATCTCTGGACGATCTAAGCATAGTTCAGTCCAAGCAGACTGAATCTTTAGAAAATCCATCCATGTAAATAGTGTAAACTCTATTTGGTGCCTTTCTTCTTCACTCATATTTATTTCTCCTTTGGAACAATCATTGATCAAAAGAGCTGCCCAATCCTTTGAACAGCTCACCTTTGAAGGAGGCGCATTATTCAATATATATTATCACAAAAAACCACCCTACAATCAAAAAGAAAATAAAAAATAATTTATTTTTTAAGATTCCTCTTCGCCCTCAGATAGGCACTACGAGCCTCTCTGGCAGTCCTAAAATGGCCAAGATGTATTGTTTTCTTGTTCCTCCCATCCCAGATAAATGCCTTGTATTTCCCGACATTCCTAAGATAGGTATATCCCTTGACGGATGGCTTCTTGGAAGGCTTCCCTCCGTCCTCAAACAACGGCAATCCCTTAGTGGCCCGCTTCCTGTATTTCTCTATGTTTCTCTCCTTCTGTTCCTTGTCTTGAAATGTTTCGACCGTTGTACAGAATTCGTCAATCCTCTCAAAGGGTATTCTATTGATTTGTTGTTTGCTACAACCCATTACAACTTGCCCACCTTCACAGTTCAACCACCTTTCCCGTCTGAAGCTTCGGATTGTGTGTTACCATGATAATCTGTATCCCAAAATCTTTTGACAGACCTTCAAGCAGCAGCCGAGTATTCTGCCAATACTCAGCAGACACATTTCCAAAAGGCTGATCCATAACCAACAACTTCCTCAATTTTGGCTTTGCCAAAACCAAACATGATAATCTCAATGCAAGGGCGGCTATATCACAAGCAGCCCCCGAATCGCCATTCAGAGGGTCCTCAACCTCGTGACCGTCTTTCATCAATATTAGAACCACTTCCGTCCTGCCGCGTTTCTTATCAAACCGAATCTTGAAGCCATAATCAGCATCATAGAACACAGTTTCTAAACACCTACTGACAACACCTGCAATCTGATTATGCGCCCTCTGTTGGACCTGCTGAGAGGCCTGTTGAGCAACCTGCTGAGCCTCCTCAATGTAAACCAGCCGATCCTCAGCAGCAATAAGCTTCTGACGTTCCTCATCGCAGCGTCGTTGGGCAACCCGAAGGTCACTCAGCAGACCATTGGCTTTCCTTCTCGCTTCAATTAGATTCATCTGGCCAATCCTCCTCAAACTTCTCAAGTGCCGCGTCAAATTTCTCCTTGGAATCCGCCGCCTGCCGTTTCCTTCGCTTCAACTCCTTCTTAGCCTGATCCAAGGTACTGCAATTAAATTCATGCTTTAACTGCTTCATTACCTCGCTAAGAGCACCCTCAGCTTGGTCAGCTTTCTGCTGAGCCAATTCGACCCTCCTCTTCAAACTAAGATATTTATCGAGTTTTGTCATTGTTTTCTTCCCTTGCTATAAGCACTGTAATTATCCAATGAATTGGTGAGGCTTTGCAGGCCATCCAATAAAAAACATTATCAACAAATTTTTCTTGGCTTCCACAATAATTGAATACGGTATATGCTGCACGGTTGTACCCATTCTTTAGCTCGTTTCTAAGACTAAAAGCAAGATCAGCAAGAATAACATATCTGCCTGGAAATGTGTCGTGCATTAAAATATCGCACACACCATACCATTTAGGCCAATTATCCGTATTATAATAACGATTCTTGAAATATTCGCAAAGCCAGGCGCACTGTTGATTCTCATCCATATCTAAAACTTTTAATAAATCATCAATTTTTATCATTCTTCCATCTCCAAATTTCTAAACTAAAACAAAAACACAGAAACGTTACTGACACGTCATTGTTTTTATTGCCCAGGGCATCAACATGATTCCACCAAGCCAATTTAATTGGCAAGGCCAGCTCACCACTAAACCAATTGTGGTTACTACACACTGAAATAGTATATTCTGGATTTTTGCCCCACTGTATCATCATTTCATTTCTCCATCGCATCAAGGATGATTTGCTTTGCTTCACTTGATATCTTGTCATCCCGTAAAAAAATCTCTTTCATAACCTCCACAAAATCCAAAAATGTCTTGCCCAGCTTCCCAAGCTCATCAAAGAAGTCCCCCATCTCTAACGTAGTTTTGGCCTCCTGTACTTCTGCTTCAGCAATGTACCTATCTTCTGACGTGTCAAGATAGTGTGGAACGACTGAACCATCATCTAGCAGCAAACCCACCTGTGGCTTGTAATCAATCTCGTCTGCTTTTCTTCGCATCAACGTTCCACAATTAAAAACCCTAACTGAAGCATCTTCTGCCAAAAAACCCCTATGATTATCGCCATAAACTGCAACATCATAACTTCGCAGCCGATCTCTTTTAAGCAGCACATTACTTTTCATAGGCGCCTCTGGGTAAGAATGACCAGTCACCCAAATATAATCGTGAACAATTGCCACAAGAATCTTACCCTCAGCAAGGGCAACATCAGAAATCTCCAATGGTATAAGTTCATATCCTGGAGGAAATCCGTAAACAAGCAAACCCTCACCAATATCTGTCATACAATTTGGCTTAACATTTCTGATCTTCCCGGCTTTCACCAAGGTCCAATAGGCACTTCTGTGGATATCATCATACTGGTGGTTCGGCAGATCATGCTGTCCTGGAATAGCATACATGTTATCAGGCAAATACTGAATCGCATAATTTATCAATTCGGCAGGAGCATTCCAGCCATCAGCAGTTTTCCTGCTGCGGTCAAATATATCACCGGCGCAGAGAACTGGACATCCATAATTACTTTGCAGCAATCTCACCTGCTTCAATGGCCTTGCTTGCGCCTCCAACCAGTCAGGTTCTGCTGACCTCCAGATTGGGGCCTTCAATGATAGATGTATGTCAGCCAGAAGTATTGCTAAGACGTTATCTTTGCCCCGCACAGCGGGCACCTTCTCCCCGCGATTTGCTTTAGTTCGTCTTTGAATCTTCGTAGATTTTCCTCTATCTGACATTTTTCACGGCTCCTAATTTCAATTGATTCAACCAAATTCGCAAGCTCAATACACCGAACATCTGCCTGCTCTGATTCTTCTTTCAATTTTTTAAGGGGCTCAATCGATGGTGGTTTATCCCTTAAAGCAGTCTGCAAGCTCTGAGCAGATTCGACCAGCTTGGACAGCTTCTCAACAGAATCTGCTATTTCCGCATATTTATTCCACATAGACAGCGTTTTCTGGCCGCCTGACACCTTCCCTAATCGATTTTCCCGCACTAATACGTGGTTTTGCCCTGATTTCAAAAGATCATCGATTGTAGAGCATTTCTCAGCATTTTCCTGATATTCCTTGTGCAGGCCCTCTACTTCTATGAGCCTTCTATCCAAATCTTCAACATAACTCAATTCCTCCTTTTCCTGCACAGCTTTTGACAGAGATTTCTCTGTAACTTCAACAACAATCTTTGTCTTGCGGAGCTCGGACGCGATATTCGCCAAGGTACTATCGATTACATCAAGACTGACTATCGAGTTCAGTTGACGCGACACTTCACCGGCAGTCTCGCAGAACCAAAACGGTGCTGAATGCTGTCCTTGGAAATTCATGTCTGATACATTCACGATTTCTGACACGTCCCTCGGAACGTCATTCCCAAAAGCGGTATAGGGAACCTTCTTGCCACTCAATCTATAGGAATTATTGCCTTTGCCCCTTATCCGCGTAATCGTTTTGCCATCAATGGACAGTCTAACCTTTGCTTCATCAGAATCCCAGTTTATGAACGCATCGCCCGCCGGCTTATTCAGCATAGCCCACCGCAGGGCACGCAACATCCAACTTTTGCCGATGAAACTTTTACCTATAATACTCGTAACATTCGGGCTGAATTCTATATCAAGCTTCTTGTTC
>Ga0307437_1002353_pt1 | contig 11811 bp, 4 predicted proteins | sample SalMarWE160390MG_FD_202146 | JGI IMG/M metagenome (GOLD analysis project Ga0307437, IMG submission 202146) | Salt marsh sediment microbial communities from the Plum Island Ecosystem LTER, Massachusetts, United States - WE1603-90 | ecosystem: Environmental > Aquatic > Marine > Intertidal zone >...
CAATACGCTCCTGAGTTGGATAGCGCTCCTTGCTCATGAACAGACCGAGGGCCTGCTTGGGATACATTGGCGCAGCGCCGGTCAGATCGCGGTAGCCGACAATCACGTCGTCCATCGTGTCACCGGCAAAGAAGTAGTAATCCACCCCACCCGGTGCGCTCTCGGCCCACAGTGTGGCGCCAGTCGCATCGTCTTTGAATTTCATTATGGAATAGGTATCCCACATGATGCCGTAGCGTTCGGAGGACACGATCATGGGAATGACAATCCCCATATTGGTCTGGATCAACAGCAGTTCCTGCCCACGTCGGTTGATTTTGGTCGGAGCGGAGTCGATGTATCCGAATCCGTACCAGCCCTCGTCCGGCTTCAAGGTGAAGGTATTCGACACCTCGTAGGTCGGGTATCCGGAAATCTCCACTTGCTTGAAGGTGGCGTGGTTCTCGGCACGCTCTTTTGTCAACACCCTGCCGGTCGCATCCATGAACGTCAACGCCCCACTCTTTTTGTCGGCCTTGATGCGCAGCTTGTCCGATACCAGTATCACGCTCTCTTCGGCCTCCTGGATTTCGAACGGAATGGCCGCAGGCTCGCCCACCACCACAATACTGGGATGTTTCCAATAGTTCTCTCCGAGGTTCTCGTTCACACGTACGGTGGACGGCCCATAGAAGATCACGTTTTTTACGGACTCGCCGACGCGCAATTGAACCCCGTTTTCGAGTCGGACACATGAAAATCCGTCCGTCTTGGTTTCGCTGGCCTTCAAGTGTCCGCTGTCATCCAGCCCGGTCGGAGCCGCCTGAAGCAGCGGGCACAAGCACAATAGGACAGCTACAGTCATCCAGTGGAAGCATACATGTTTAGAGTGTGCCAACATTGTCTTCTCCTTTCTATCATTTGTTACTGTACTTTCCAAGAAAATTATGGCGTTTTTTGGCTCCTAACGACAAATATTGCCCAGAAGTATTTTTTCTTGTTTTACATTGCGGACCAAAAATCGCAAAAAATACTATAGTTTTTTATTCTACTTTATAAAATTTCGCTATTTTAAGCTAAAAAGCATATATTTGCTTGCCTTGTCTTACGTCAGTCAACTTCCGTTTTTTTGGAAAGTGCAGTTTGTTACATACACCATGAAATATTTGTAGCACTTCAAATAATACGATTACGGTGCAGTCCTTGTTATCCAAACAACGGCACCGCCCCGCGGGCTCATTGAGACGGTCAATGAGTCACCTGACTCAACATGTTTGCTTTCGCGCTTGAGGGTGGCGGGATTGGCGGAATCGTCGCCAAAGACCTCCGCCTGCCATGTGCCCTGTCCCAGGAAGGACAGTTCGATCGGCAGCGTGGCGGCTTCACCACCATTGAGCACGCCGATGAACCAAGTGTCACCGCGTCGGCGGGCAAAACCGACGGTCTTGCCGATCTCACTACCCGACAGCACGATCGTTTCGTCCCAGGTCGAGGGCAGGTGACGCAGTAGATTTTCGGCCGGGTTGCCGATAAAATCCTGATATTTTCCGGCAAAGTGCAGCAGCGGCGAGGTCATGTTCACGGCCTGGGCCAGCAAATGCGCCCAGGTGTAGCCGACCATCTCTTTCAGATCGAAGGCCGTGGGCGTGTAGTCGGCCGGACCCGCCAGGAAGCGGGTAAAGAGCACTATCTCGTCATGCTCGGCGGTCTGGATTCGATTATAACGTGTCATGTGGTATTCGTGGCCACGCACGGCCTCGCGCGTCAATTCATGGGGCCAGGTGCGCCGACGGCCAGTGGGTTTGACCGCGCCATGGAAGTTACATAACAGGTGCAGATCGGCAGTGTCTTTGAGAGCCCCCTCATACCAACGGGTTATCTCGGCTGTGCAGGGCGGAATGAAATCGATCTTGATACCCACGGCGCCGAGAGAGGCGACCCTCTCGAGATAGGCCCGACGCGAGGCCGCGTCACGCATCTCCGCGGAATTCACCCACACCAGCGAAGCCACGCTCTGGCTCTTGCCATAGTCGATCACGTCCTTGAGACACTGCCACTGGTCCTTGCCCGGGGCCCGCCAGCGACGCCAGCCGTCGTCGATCAGGTAATACTCGAAACCGAGTGTCTTGGCCGCATCCACCCAGTCCTTCTGATCCTCCAGCCTGGGGGCACCGACGGCCCACCACTGCCACAGAGAGCGGCCGGGCTTGATCCAGTCGGCGTTGGCCAGTTCATCGGACGGCGGCGGACACAGATTGGTTACGATGTCACAGTTGACCAAGGCATTAAGTCCTTCGGCAATGATAGCCACACGCCAAGGCGTGAGAATCGAACCCTGGTGTGTCCAACCGTTGGACGAAGCTGGAAACACGGCCTGGATCATAGTTCCGTGTCTCACCAATCCCATGTCCGGAAAACAATCGTTGTTGGCCTCGGTGAGCGAGACATAGAGATCCTCGCCCAGTTTGAAGGTAATCGGAGGCGACATGGGCGTGTCAATCGGGATGGACTCAACGGTTCCCGATACACAGGGTTTTTCATAACTGTTGTCATAGCGTTCCCACCACACAAGCGCATCCAGGGGCAACGTCCAACCAGTGGCTTCACCGGCAATGGTGTGCTTGGTGTCATCGAGCGGGACACGGCTGCGTACGGCCGCACCATCGTCAAAGGCGCGCACCTCCAGGTCGTAGGTCATGTCGCTGTCATAGGTCACCGGAATCACGGCTTCGTTACAATGGTTCACGGCCATGGCGTGATTGCCCCAGGTCGGGTATTGCTCATCGATGGTGCGGGTACGGGGCTCGCCGAGCATCACTGACCGGCCCAGATGATGACCGTCCACAGTCAATCCCAGCGGAGCCGTACCCAGGAGGATTCGATCCTTTTGCCGAACCGACCAGGTCAATTGCCCAGCGGCATCGGTTCGTATGTCAATCTCGATCTTGCCGTTCGGGCTGGTCACGGTCACGGATTCGGCCTCTGCCCCAGAGGTCACTGTGACCGAGGCCACCATCAAGGTCCCCACGCAACACATCCAGACCCAAAGGATTCGTCGGACGGTAGTGACTGTACAGATCATATCAAACTCACTTTCATATCTTGATTCAGCAGGCTTTTTCAGATTGGCCTGCAAGGCTATCAGTGAATATAAAGCGGCGTTGCCTCGACACTGATGGTGGTTTCAGCAGGTTTCAGTCCTTCAGCCTTCGCCCGCAGGACTAGGTTTCCTGAGCCGCCCCGCTGGCTTTGGACGATGACTTGGGCGAGACCGTTGAACAGGCTGCGCTTATTGCCCTTCTCTGGTTCGTGGCTGGTCGGATCGCCGTTGCCCAAGCCGATGATCGCGCCCGGTCCGATGATCTCGAATTCGACCGGCAGGTTCGCCGTGGGTACGGGGCGTCCGTCCTTATCGAGCGTTTCGACGGTCACCGGCAAGGCGTCGTTGCCGTCGCCGGCCAGCGCCTTGCGGTCCGGTGTGAGGCGCAGCGCCACCGGTTCGCCCGTGGTTTCCACGACATAGCGGGCCACTATCGTGTCATTTTTCTTCGCAAGGGCTTCGAGCCGACCCGGTGCATAGGGCACGTCCCACATCACCATCTCAAACTTGTCCACCGGTTTCTCCTCAATAAGCTTTCCGTTAAGAAAAAGCGACACCCTGTCGGCGTTGGTCAATGCCATTACCTTGATCGGTTTGCCCTCTTTGCCCGCCCAGTTCCAGTGTGGCACTAGCGTCAGCACGGGCTTGTCATGCGTCCACAGAGCCTGTCGGATATAAAACGCGGTCTTGGGAAAACCACACAAATCCATACAGCCGAAGTAAGAACTCACCGCCGGCCAATGGAACGGCGTCGGCTCGCCACGGTAATCAAAGCCCGTCCAGATAAAGCCCCCACCGAAGGACGGCTGCTTGGCGATCGCTTTCCACGCATTGCGGTTGTTTATAGACCAGCCATCGAAAATATCGTCGTAGGAGGCAATGATTTGCCTGGATTTATCGGTGACATATTCGCCACGTGTCATGACCTGGGAGGTGTCTTCCGTGCTGATGATCGGCTTGTCCGGATATGCTGCGCGGATCTTGTCATACTTGTCCACTTGATAATTGATGCCGACCACGTCCACTGCCAGCGCGGCGTTCTTTGGGTTTGCCTTGCCGTCCCGGCCCAACTGGCCCTTGTTCTGCCCGCCCGTGGTGGGCCGGGTCGTATCGAGACGCTTGACCAATGCGTTCATGGTGCGCGTCATCTCCATGCCTTCCTCGTTGACTTCGAGCGCCTCCTCGTTGAACAAAGACCACATGATCACGCTGGGGTGGTTCCGGTCGCGGCGCACCAGCCACTCCAACTGCTTCATGTATTCCGGCGAGGTGTTGAAGTGGCGGGTCTCGTCCATCACGAGCATGCCCATACGGTCACAGATATCGAGCAACTCCCTGGAGGGAGGATTGTGCGCGGTGCGGTAGGCATTCGAGCCCATCTCCTTCAATTTGCGGACGCGGAACTCCCAGATCGAATCCGGCACGGCAACGCCGACGCCCGCATGATCCTGGTGATTGCACGTACCCTGCAATTTGAGCAACTGGTCGTTGAGGAAAAATCCCTCCTTCGCATCGAATCGAATCGTGCGGAAACCGCAGGTGGTATCGACGGAGCCCACCGGCTTGTTGTCTCTTAGCACTACCGTCCGCACCGTATAGAGATTTGGTTGGTCCACCGACCAGAGCTGCGGCGAGGCCACAGAAATCGAGACTTTTGCCACGGCTTCGCCCAGGGGGACAATGCTCAGCGGCGCGGAACGTCCATCTGCGACCCGCCTTCCGGTGGAATCGAAAACACCGATGGCCACCGAGGCCGAGGCAACGTCAGACCCGGTGTTGGCCAGCGTGACCTCGGCGGGGATCGTCCATGTTCCATCCGCTCCCTTTACGGGATTGGCATAGACGCCATCGGTGACGACGTGCACCGGGCTCCGCTTGACGAGCCAAGTATGGCGATAGATGCCGCCGCCTTCATACCACCAGCCCTCCATGTCCTCAGCGTCCACCCGCACCGCGATCGTGTTGATATCCTCTCCGTATCGCGCCATCGGCGTGACATCGATGTAGAACGACGTATAGCCGCACCAGTTATGATGCACCGGCGTCCCGTTGAAATACACGGTGCAGTGCGTCGCCACCCCGTCGAACTGCAGTTCGATATTCTTGCCATGATCGGAAGGATCCAGCTTGAACGTCCGCCGATACCACGCGATGCCGCGCGGGCGATAGCCTTGTGCCTTGAACGCATTCTTATCGAACGGCTGCTCGACCACCCAGTCATGCGGCAGGTTGACCTGCCGCCAGCTTTTGTCATCAAACCCACGGGCCGCCGCGCCCCAGGCGTGCCCCGCCTTTGCGCCGCTGTGCGTGATATCCGGACCGTATAGCCTGATGCCCTCGCCGCCGGGAAACAAGTTCAGCGGGATGTCCCCGAGATGAAACCGCCAGCCCTGATCCAGCGAAAGTGCAGTGCGTGGTGAATCGGCGGCCGACGTGGCGGAACTTACCCCGATCCATAGGGTCATGAGCAACCCGCAGGCGGCGGTGAAACGACTTGAGTGAAGGAAAAAATCTGTCATTGCTCTTTGCCTTTAAGTCATCGTACAATCTCCTTTGTCGTTTACTGGGCGATTATGGCATCCAAGGCCACCGACCCCGGACCCCGATTGACAATATTGATAGCATGTTTACCCGGAGTCAGACCGAAAACCTCACACACCTCCTGCTGGGCCTGACGCATGCCCGTGGTGGACAAATCCGCTGTTGCGCGGGTTTCGCCGTCGATCTGAATCTCGATCTTTCCGGCTCCCGCTTCTTTCGGGGCGATGACCGCGACGCTGCTGCCGGTGAACGAACAACTCCAGACATCACCCGGTTTGTCGCTCGTGGTGAGGTCATTGTTGAAATCGCTGGTGCCCAGATTGCAGCGGCGAATCCACCCGGGATACGTTGCGCCCGGGTCGTCGTCGTTGAACCAGCCCTTGTCATGGGTGATGCGCAAAACCCGGAACTTCGATGCCAACTGCGGGTTGGCGATCCCCGGCAGCGGCTTCACTGGTCCTCCGGGCGTCACCGTCAGCCCCTGATCGTCTTGGACGAACGTCAACGCAACATCCGATCCGAGCAGTTCGACTTGGGACACCTTGCCCAGGGTCGCCCCGCCGGCGTGCAGAGCCTTGAGCGTGATCGGGCCGCCTTGCCAGGCCAGGAGCGTGGCATAGACATTGCCTTTGTTGCGCGTGTAGCAAACCGTATTGTCGCCAAAGACTTCAAACGGACGGGATGCGTACACCGCTTCGCCGTTGATCTTCAACCAGGCGCCGACGTCCTTGCAGATGCGGATCAACTCCGGATCCAGATCGCCCCGGCCATGCTGGGTGATGTTGAGCAGCATGCTTCCGTTGCGGGAGACGTTCTGCATCAGCGACCGGATCACGCGTCCGGCATCCATGTATCTCTGCCCGGCCTGATAGTGCCAGACCGCAATGCTGGTTTCCGTCTGGAAGGGATACGCCGCGATCTGCGATTCGATGATAGCCTCGGTGCTCTTGACCAGGGAACGGTCGACAAGGGGAAGCAACTCGGGGCTGTTTTGGAAGCTATCATAGCGCCCGCCCACACCCTTGAGGTTGATCACGACGTCCATCTTCCCGTGGTTCCACGCCAGGGACTTGTTGTAGTAGTCTGCCACCAGCGGTTCAGCGAGAAAGCCCAGTCCCATGTGCACGCCCAGGTCCACCTGGGAATCGCCCGCGTGCTCGTCAAAGTAAATCACATCGGGATGATACTTGGTGATGGCGTCGTCCACCCGCCACATGAACTGGTTGGAAAAGGGCGAAAGCAGCGAATCGTTCCCCGGGCGGCGCGGCCCGTTCAAATCCATCGTGTGTGGCGGCCCGTAGAGATCCACCGGATCCATGCCCTCCCACCATTTGCCTTTGCCGTCCAGAATCGTTTGCAGCGCGTCGTAGGGCACGCCCTGCTTCGGTCCTTTCTTGTCACTCGTGTAGCGCACCGGCATGAACTGGCCCCAGGTGCGGCCCGGAGAATTGTGAAAACCGATGCCGAACCGCAGACCGTGCCGGCGAGCGGCCTTTTCCCACGTGCCGACGATGTCCACCTTGGGGCCGATCCGCACGGAATTCCAGGGCTGGTAGGCCGAATCCCAGCAGTCGAAGTTGTCATGGTGAACGCCCATGGCCATAAAGTAGCGGGCTCCCATCTCGACAAACAAATCCATCAACTCTTCAGGTTTCCATCGGTCGATGACCCAGTTGTTGCAGATGTCCTTGTAACCATACTCCGACGGATGACCGTAGTGACTGACGTGGTAGTTATACTGCCCGCTGCCTTCAATATACATGCCGCGCGCATACCAGTCGCCCCTCTCAGGCATGGACTGCGGGTCCCAGTGCGCCCACGCGCCGAACTTGGCGTCACGCCACCACTCCGGCACGGTGTAAACCCGGCTCAACGCCTTCCAGTCGGCCGCATATGAACCGTCAGTCACTTCCAACGGCGGCAGGTTCCAAATATCCGGCGGCAGCCCCAAATCCCCGTCGCCCACAAGTATCCGATCGATATTCACCGGGACGTCATCGGCAGCCAGACTGATGGTCAGCATGGCATTGGCAGGAACCGCAACATCAATGATGGCATGGAGAAAGGAACCGGTCAGAGCACCTGAAGAATGCACGTTTACCCTGCGCGCCGGCTGGTCGTTGACAGCAACACTGATCGTGCCCGCTTCCACTGACGCATAGCGAATCGCCAATTTGCTTCCAGCCGGCAGGCCGGTGAACCTGACGCCTTGGCCAGGCTTGGTCAGACTGACGAGATCGCCTCCTGAGGCTGCACTATCGGCTGTCCTGGACGCCCCACCAATGGTGTCAGCGGTCTCGGCTTCCGCGCCGTCGCGCAGGTCGATCCGAAGTTCCTGATTCGCTCCGCACCGAACAAACGGTTGCGGTTCATTGGCTGCTTGCGCGGCTGATACGAGACTAAAAACTGAGAATAAAATACCTGTAACGATGTTCATTGTAAGGCCCCTTCTTTTTCTTCTTTCCGTTAAATCATGTATTTGAACCACTGATCGGACTCCAGTTAACGCGTTTGAATAACAATCGTTGCGGCTTTCAGGCCGTCGGCTTCGGCTTTGAGCGTGATTTTGCTGGCGTTACCTTTGGGTCTAAGAATGGCCAGGCAACGGCCCCGCCAGGTCTTGCGAACCGGCTTGCGGAAACTGGAAGCGTCATTCGGAGCCCCGCTGCCGGTGGCGGCGAGTTCGCCCGCGCCGGTGACATCGAAACGAACGGAGACCCCGGCGTTGGGAACAACCACGCCGCGTTGGTCAACGATTTCGACCGTAACGTAAGCGAGGTCGTTACGATCAGCACGGATGGTGGAACGGTCGGCCGTGAGCCGGATGGCCTTGGGCTCGCCCGCTGTGCGAAGGCTGGCACTGGCAACACGCTTGCCGTCGGACAGACCAATCGCGCGGAGTTCGCCGGGTTGGTATGTCACCTTGAAGCGTGCAGTCATTTTGTCGTTCATGGGTTGGGTGGCGATTTCCTTTCCATCAAGCTCAAGACGCACGGATGGGCAACTGGAATAAACGGTCACGTCCAGCGATTTTCCTTCGGAACCGGGCCACGTCCAGCTTTGGCGTTCGTCGGGCCAGCCCCAGGCGCTGACCCTCTCGCGGCGACCGGCCGGGATCGGGGCGTGGACGGCGAGGTTCATCTTGGCTTTGCCCCAGACGACTTCGCGATAATAGAGCTGGGGTTTTTTGAAACCGCAGATATCGACGTCGCCGCAAAAAGCGTTGAACCAAGGGAAATGGTTCGCGCTGCTCTCATTGTCAAGAACGGCGTTGCCAAGGCCGGTTTCGCCCAGGTAGTCCCAGGCGGTCCAGACAAAGTCGCCAATGACCCAGGGGTGGTCAAGCACGGCCTGCCAGTTCTCGAACGCCTCCCTGGGAAACGATTCGGTGCCGACCATGATCCGCGTGGGGAACTTGTCGTGGTCGGGAACATATTGCCGCCACTGGTAGTTGTAGCCGCCGACGTCGAGGAACGTAAACGCCTTCTCCGTTGCCGACCAGGGGCGCCCATCCCAGGGCGCACAAATGGCTTCGGTCACCGGACGCGTGGGGTCCAGGCGACGGACCTCGTCGCTCAACTGTTTAGCGATGACGTAGCCACGTTCGTTAGCACGCTGGGGGACTTCGTTGCCGATGCTCCACATAATGACACACGGGTGATTGCGGTCCCGCAGGATCATCGATTCCAAATCCCGATGCCACCAGTCATTGAAGTACTTGCCGTAGTCGTCGGGATTCTTGCCCTCTTCCCAGCAGTCAAAAGCCTCGTCGATCACGAGGATGCCATAGCGATCGCACGCGTCGAGGAAAGCGGGCGACGGCGGATTATGGCTGGCGCGGATGGCGTTGAAGCCATACGCCTTCATCAATTGAACGCGGCGTTCTTCCGCACGGTCGATCGTAGCGGCACCGAGCGGGCCGTTGTCATGGTGCATGCAGCCGCCTTTGAGTTGGACCACCTCGCCGTTGAGTTCGAAGCCGTTCTCGACGGTGAACCGCAGGGTACGGATACCGAAGGTGGTCGCGGACCGGTCGAGGATGCTCTGGTTGTCAACCAGTTCGACTTCCGCGCGATAGAGCGCGGGGTTGTCCAGGGACCAGAAAACGGGTTTGTTGACGGAGAATGCCTGCGTGAACTCCTGTTGCTTGCCCGCGGGAACCCGGACTTCGCGTTCCTGCGGCTGCGTGGTCTTGCCGTCGGGACCGACCAAGCGCGTGCGCAACCGGACGGCAATATCCGCACCGCGGTCGTTTTCGACGGTGGTGGAAACGCTGACCGTGGCAGTGGTTTTGGAAATATCAGTCGTGACGACATGCACGCCCCAAAACGGGATATGCACGGGGTCGGCCACCGCAAGCCAAACATGGCGGTAGATGCCGGAGCCGCTATACCACCGGCTGTTCCTGCCGGTGTTCCTGACCCGAACGGCGAGCACGTTCTCCTGGCCAGCGGGTTTGAGATAGGGCGTCAGATCAAAGACGAACGGCGTGTAGCCATAGGGATGATTGCCCACATGATGGCCGTTAAGCCAGACGTCTGCATTCATATAAACACCGTCGAAGCAGATCGTGACGTTTTTCCCAGAATCGGAAGGAGACAAGGTGAAATGCTTGCGATACCAACCCGTTCCTCCCACGACATAACCGGTCGCTGCGCCGCCTGCGCTTAAGGCGGAATCGAATGGGCCGACACGCATGGATTTTGCGCCGGTCGTGTAAATGCCTCCTTCGCCGGCCCTGTCAAAGATGCGCACTGCCAGCACATCAGAACCGTCACCGCGTACCAACGAAGCGGGGACGCGATAGCGACGCTGAGCATCCCAGGCCGAGCGGTAATCGGGCGGAAACGATCCCGTACCGCCGATGCGTTGGCCGTTGAGAAACGTCTCGTCCACATCGTCGATACAGCCGAGTAGCAGATCGAAGTCCTTGCCTCGACACTCGGCCGGAATGTCGATGTGACGGCGATACCAGCCGTACACGTTGTTGTCGGTATAATTCGAATGACGCTCCCAGGTGTCCGGCAACGTGACGCTCTGCCATTGGCTATCGTCGAAGTCAGGCGTTTTCCATGCAGCGTCATCGCCTTTTTGAAAACGCCACGGCCCGGTCACGGCCAGCAATTCCGGAGCCGACGGTTCTTCCTGCGGCGGCAGATCTTCGATGCTCCAATCATGCGGCACGTCGAGGAGCCGCCACGCGGAATCATCGAAGCCGGGGGCTTCGGCGCCGGGAGCGTCCGCGCGTAAGAAACGCCAGTCGGAATCGAAGGAACCGGACGCGGCCGGAAGGGTTTTCACGTCGCCCATCGGACCGTCGCCGGCAAACACGCCATTCGCGATAAACAAAGCCAGCCCCATCAAGGCCAGACCTTTTCGACCATTTGCTACACAATCCATACACAACTCGCTTTCCGTCTTATTTGTTTCTAGGTTTCTTTATGCGCACGGCTTTTCCGTTGTACCTGACTACGACATCAGGCTTTTCGGTCGGGTCCATACCGACACCGTGATCGGGCGACACCCATACAACGTGGAATTTCCGCTCTTTAAGCATACCGGGGAATTCCCCCTTGCGCTTGCCGATGACGAGGGTTTGCTTCCCTTCATCCCATTGAATCGGAATAGTCGAATACGCGCCCTTCTCATACCGGTAGGAGTCGCCTTCGTCCTCGTAAATGGTAAAGCTGCCGTCGGCCCCGGCGTAGATACGCAGCTCGATGGGGTCGGTCGGTTTTTCGTCCACATACTGCATATACGGTCCCGTGGGCACGATGCTGCCTGCACGCATGAACAGCGGGATCGTGCCCTGCGGTGCGGGTGTGTCCATTCGCCGGCCACCGGTCAGGACTTCGCCGGTCCAGAAGTTGATCCATATGGTGGAGGCCGGTAAGTAAACCTCGCGTGACTTGGCCTGGGGCTGTGTCACAGGATTGACCAGGAACGCCGGACCGAACATGTACTGATCGCTGATGTCAAACACCTTCGAATCACTACGAAAATCCATGGGCAAGGCCCGCATCAGGGTATACCCGTCGTTCGTGACGCGCCAGGCCAGGGAATAGATATACGGTAGCAGACGGTAGCGCAGACGGTCGTACTTGATCATGGTATCCATGGCCAATGGGAACTTCCAGAACTCGGTCTCGCTCTGGTAGCCGTGAACGCGCTGGACCGGACAGAACGTGCTG
>Ga0307437_1002355_pt1 | contig 11801 bp, 10 predicted proteins | sample SalMarWE160390MG_FD_202146 | JGI IMG/M metagenome (GOLD analysis project Ga0307437, IMG submission 202146) | Salt marsh sediment microbial communities from the Plum Island Ecosystem LTER, Massachusetts, United States - WE1603-90 | ecosystem: Environmental > Aquatic > Marine > Intertidal zone >...
CAACAAGCGAGCCGAGGGTGGGTTTATGAGCGTCGAAGAATTCATCCTCAGGCTTGATATATGCGATTGCACGGGAATCGGGTTTGAAGGCATAGCCAATAGCTGTGGCCGGCGCTATAAACGCTGGAAGAATGTTTTCGGCTGGCGAAACAATGTACAAGTCATATCCGACATCGAGTGCGTCGCCATTGATGCGGTCAGCAACATAGGCGATAAGTTTGCCATCAGGTGAGAAACGAATTCGCCAGAGCTGTTGAGAGCTTGTTGCGAGGATTTTCTTATCGTTGGGGTCGGCGATCCGAGCAAGGACAAGCTGGAAGTATTTCAGGTCTTCTTCTTTGGCTTTTTTGATAAGCTCTGGCCCAATTTTTTCAATGAGCAGATTATCGGTGTTTTCGACAAGGTAGCGGCTGACCCAGTCAACATACTGGTCATTGAAGGATTTTTTTGTGCCGAATCCGTATAAAGCCCAGATAACAGATTCGCCAAGGCGTGGGAGCTTTCCGTCTTTAATGCCTTCAGTAAGAATTTGTTGCTTGAGGATTTCGGCATCGGCTTTTATTACTTTAACCTGGCCTGGTGGAAGATTATTGAGGGTGTTGTTAAAGTCATCCACTTTGACTATTTTGCCGTAAGCAAAATGTAAGCCATCGGATGAGATGGCGGGCCAGGGTGTCGTGGTCTCCTCGGCGGCGATTTGAGTTAGAGAGCCGGTCTTACCATCTACGAGAAAAAGCGCACCATCTTTGCTATAAATGCCGATAGTGCCGTCCGCAGACCATTGGAGTGAATCTTCGGGTATACAGCCGAGGATAAATGTAGTGGCTGTGTACGTGGCAATAAGTAAAAAGTTGATGAGTTTTTTCTTAATCATGATCTTTCTCCTTCAGGTATTGTTTATAGGCGTTAAGCAGCGTTGTTTTAGTTGTTTGCGTTTGTATATAGGGTCTCGGCTGCATTGCGGCGAGGGCTTTGCGTCGCCAAAAGCTATCTTCAGCTTTTGGAAGGGCCGGATGTACCGCTACCGCCGAGATATAATCGTTGATATCAGGTGAGTGCGGCGCAGGCAGAGGTGGTTTCGACCATCGGCCGATAGAGAATCCGATGCCGAAGGCGATGAGAATGGCTGCTGCAACGGTGAGCTTCATTACTCCGCCTGTTGTAATGATTCTGTGTATATTCAGATTTGTCAAACTTGTCTTTTCGGATTCAGCCAGAATCCTTGTAATATCATCATGGACTCTTCTATCCAGATCAGGACTTGACTTTATCTGCAATTTTTTAATCAGCCTTTGTATATCACTTACTGGTCTCATTTTTTCGCCTCGCTATTTAACAACGACCGCAATTTATCTATTGCATATCGATATCGGCCCTGGACTGTATTGATCGAAACTTCCTGTGATTTAGCAATCGCCTTAAACTTTAATCCGCTATAAATATGCAGGATTAAAACCTCTCTCTGCTCGTATGGAAGTTGCCCTAAAGCCCAGCTTAACCGACGCAATTCTTCATCGAATATCGCGCTAAATTCCGGATTGCTTGAAACAACCACCGTATGGCTTGGTTCATTTAAGTCAACGTTACGCTTTCTTTGATTAGCTTTATTTCTATTACGCGCGTTATTGGCAACGCACGTTGCTAAGTAGCCTTTAAGACTTCCGGTCATTTGAAATTTCTGGGCAGATTCGATAAATGACACAAAAACATCGTGCACGACATCCTCAGCAGAACCTATATCAGTTAGTAGAACGGTTGCTAACGTGACCAAGTCGTCTTTGTATTTTTCATAAATGATCCGTAAGACATCGCGGTTACCGCGATTGAACTTCCATATAAGCAGTTTATCTTCTAACATCAAAAAGTTACTTTCCTGAACCAAGAACAATCGATTGTCACATATATAACAACTGAGCTAATTGTTTTAGTATAAAGAAAATAGATTTTTTCTACCATATTTGGCTTTGTAGGGCGAAGGAGCGCTTTGACCTGAGAGGCGCATAAAAAGGCCGAGCAAAAAGCTCGGCCTACTTGTGTTCACTATATATCTATACTCACTGTTCCAATAAACTACTTTCAAGCCCATCCAACTCCTCGGCAGTAACATCCGAGGTCGTTAAATCTCCAAAGATTACACGATAGTATCCATCTGAAATTTTCCACCGTAAAAGCACCGCTTCGGGATTTTCTGCCGTTACAGTATCTCCATAATATACTGCTTCTTTTTCTGCTCCAACCAACTGGGCATAGAAACTTCCTACAGGCAGTATATTCTGTATTGCGTTTGTATAATCATCAAACTTTCCAATCAATCGTAAACCATATTTTGCCACAAGGGCCTCTGGGATTTCCTTCATTAATGTCGCAAGTGCCAAACTGCTGGGATATCGTCCATCGGTAAGTTCGGCGAACAGATGAAGGGCATTAATCGCCGTACCTTCATTTACTTCTGGTAAATTCATTTCACTGCTTGTGTAATCGGGAGGTATATCAGGCACAAACAGGGCCGGGTCAAGTTCAACATTCCATTGAAAATCATCCATGACCATACTCATTTCCATTTGTCCCCCAGAGACAATACCTTCAATTTCAATACGAACGGGAAAATCAGTTCCTATTTCAACCCATAACCGGGCCGTTGCGTCTTCAAACATGCCGCCCATTACTCCTGGGCCTGTACATTCAATCCCTTCGACATCAATTCCGTTTATGTTATCCCGGCCAAGCTGTTTATACTCTGCCGACAACATATGCCTGACCATCATACGAGGATCATCCGCGTCGGAAATTTGTTTTAATTCATCCGGCGATTTGTCGGTTCTTCTTATAAACTTCTTTTGTTCCGGCATCACAGTAAGAAAGATATTTTCTTTCGGATTCAAATACATTGTAAAGCTGAGTTTGTCATAAATATAGCTTTCAACCCGTGATCCGTATTTTGAAGAATAGTAAGCTATTGTTTCGGTTTTTGGAGTTTGTCCCTGTGGTATGCCCTGCATTGTAGTATTAGTTGTTAAGTGATAAACGACGCTTTGTACACTTTCAATTTTTTCGACCAAAGCTCCCCACGCTACACCTGAAGTACTGAATTGAAAATTTATTATTAACGCCGCAATAATTATTAACGCCGCGGCAGCGGCTAATCTTGTAATTGGACTTTTCATGATATACTCCCATAAAATATAATATTTCGGGTGTTTTGTTTGCATTAAAGTTTTGTTGAATTGTTCTGATGTTTCTTCGGCGATTTTGTGCACGTCGGCTGGAGTATCTTCGGCGCCGATATTTTTCAGGATTTCTTCAATTCTTTCGCTGTTCATAGTTTTGTTCCTTTTAAGCATTAGTCGCCAACTTGCTTTTCAAAGTAGCCAAGGCCTTTGATACGTGTGACCTTGCTGAAGCTTCAGTGCATGAGAGTTTCCCGGCAATGGTTTGGTAATCATGTTGTTCGAGGTATCGCATTACAATGGCCTTAGACTGCCTGGCAGGTAGCCGGCAGATTTCGCGTCTGACCATCATGGCTATTTCGTCTCTATCGAGCCTCTCATCGGGGCTTTTCTCAAAGTCAAGATGGTTTCGGCTTAAATGTCCGTCCCGGCCGATCCTGTTTCGCCAGGCCTTAGAGTTAGCTGAAAGGGCAATTCTGTAGATATAGCTGCTCGCTTTTTTGCCGTCCAATTTGCCGACATGCTGCCACATCCCCAACAGAGCGTACTGCATCGCCTCGGTAAAAAGTTCCCGATCTCCCGTCAGCTTCCAGAGAACCGATGCCAAAAATTTCATATATTTAGCTCTCGCCCGTTCAAAAGCCTCTGCTTGCCTGGGTAATTTCATTCTATATATCCTAACCTCTCCTGCTCTGCTCTATAATCTGCCAGTAAGCGTAAACATGTTTAGCTTCTACTGTATATTAACCGGCGGGAATTTATTTTGTGTAAAACATTCCCTATAAAAAAACCCCTCGATAAATTGAGGGGTTAAATATTTAAGATCGTCGCATATAGCTTCGCGATATTTGCACCAGCTAACTGCCGAACTCGAACTTTTTGCCAGTCAGGCGCCCGTACGCTTCGATGTATTTTTCACTGGTTTTAGCGACTATATCGTCGGGCAGCTCGACGCCGGGGCCGGATTTGTCGAAATTTATGCTCTCGAGATAATTGCGGACGAATTGCTTGTCGAAGCTTTCCTGGTCTCTGCCAGGTTCGTATTTGTCTGCGGGCCAGAAACGGGAAGAGTCTGGTGTCAGGACTTCATCGATCAAAATAATCTTGCCATCGACCTGGCCCCATTCAAATTTTGTGTCAGCAAGTATTATACCTTTGCTCTCGGCGTACGCACTTGCCTCTTTGAAAATCTCAATGCTCCTGTCACGAACGTACTCAGCCGCTTCCTGGCCGAGGATGTCCATGCACTGTTGAAAGCTGATGTTCTCATCGTGTGTTCCTCTTTCAGCTTTTGTTGCGGGAGTGAATATTGGTTCTGGCAATTTCTGGCACTGCTTCAGGCCTTCAGGTAATTTCTGACCACAGATGGTGCCGCTATTTTTATATTCGACCCAGCCTGAACCTGCCAGATAGCCTCGTACGACACACTCGATAGGTAAAACTTCGACCTTTTTAACCAGCATACTGCGATGGGCAAGTTGTTCAGAGAAATTACAGAATGGCTCAGGAAAGGCTTTTATATTGTCGGTGATTAGATGATGCTCAACGTGACGGCTTAAAAAGTCAAACCAGAAAAGAGAAATCTGAGTCAGTACGATCCCCTTGTAGGGTATGCCATTGGCCATAACAACGTCGAAGGCGCTTAATCTGTCAGTTGCAACAATAAGGAGCCTATCGCCGAGGTCATATATATCGCGGACTTTGCCTCGGCTGGGTTGGAGACCTGAAATGTTTGTCTGTAAGACTGTCTGCATGGTAATTCCTTTTTCCATCGTTCTTCTCCCATCGCTCAATTTTTTTGGCATTCTTGACTTTAGTTGCGAGAGCCGCGGCCAAGTTTTTCATCTCAAAATACTATTGCCAGGCCATGTGCAGTACGATTGTGATTTTAGCGGAAATTGCATGGTTTGCACATTTTTTTCGGGCTTTTTGGATTATTTCCCTGTGTCTTATGTTAATTGAACAACAGGATAGGTCAGCCATTCGTGCAAAGACCAAATATTATCAGTCAAGACCGCGACATTGCAGGCGTGTGGCTTCTCTGCCGCGGAGCGACTATTATAGGCCACGAGGTATCCCGCTTGCGGTGCTACAGCATATTACGCTTACTGTCGATGAGCTTGAAGTGATACGCTTGACCGATCTGCAAGGTTTATATCAAGCTGATGCGGCCAAGAAAATGAATATTTCACGGCAGACTTTGGGACGGATACTGGAATCGGCACATAAAAAAATTGCTGATGCTCTGGTCAATGGAAAGGCATTAGCAATAAATGGGGGAACCTTTGAATTTGCCGAGGGTGGGTCACCACATCGCTTTCGTCATGGCCGTGGAAGATATGGCAGAGGACGAGGCGGGCCGAGGTGGCTTTAGGGGGACCTTGGTTAGAACGTTATCAACCGGCGCAATGCGAGAAATCTTGGCGAGCACATTACTACTTATCGGCACGGCTGGTACGAAGTGGGGTGGGGGTGAGCGAATTCAGGTTGGATCTTTGAAAAACGCAAACGGATGCTATAATTGGGCGCGATTGATGTGAGAATTCAGTTTCTGTAATTGTAATCAAAGGAGAAATGCAAGATGCCTACTGTCAAAGACGTTGTTGTACGAAAACCGAGCGAGGAAGAGATCAATACCTTCAAGGCCTGGCCGATATGGAAGTGTGATCCGAGCACATTTGACTGGGCGTACACAGAGAAAGAGACGTGTTATCTTCTTGAAGGCAAGGTAACGGTCTCGGACGGGAAAGATTCGGTCAGCTTCGAAGCTGGTGATTTGGTGGTATTTCCTGAAGACCTTGAGTGCACCTGGAACGTGCAGCAGGCGGTAATAAAACACTATAACTTTGGATAGCGCCACGTCGTTTTTAGTTGAACGTATCGTGTATTGTGCGTATTGCGCCGTGAGATTATGTAATGCGTATAATTGGTGGGGGAAGAATGTACATAGTGTCGAAAAAGTCATCACCAAAGTTTTGCCTTTTAAGGCTGCCATTGCCTACCGAAAAAGACCTTTGCATCAATCATGATAGAGGAGGCTGTCGATTATGTCATGGATACTTAAAAGAACTGTTTAAGTAGGACATATTTTTGAAATAGCCATTGACATATGTCCGATGATAATATATACTACAGTGGGCAAGGATGGGGAAAGTAGCCAGTTTCGATATTGAAGGGATATACTGTTGGTTCAACTCGCAAGAGCATCGGCCACCTCATTTTCATGCCAAGAGGCGTGGAAAATGGCACTTCAGAGTGTGGTTATTGAAATCTGAAGGTGCGATGCTTGAAAGAGCAAAGGGACCACAAGGCCACATATCGGCACAAGACAAGAAACTCCTACTAAGAAAGACAGTCTGTTACAGAGCTGAATTGCTTCAGGAATGGGAGCAGAAGGTGAAATATGACAACTGAGACTTTGGAAAAACCCGAAATCTTAGCAGCGGACGAGCACACGGAGTCGATCTTTCAGGAAGCTTTTGTGAAGACCGGCTTGAAACCAGGCAAGCGCGGTTGGCGTCGAATAAAGAACTGGAAGAATCTACCCACTCGAGGTACATCTCGTCTTTTCATAGTATGTACTTTGGATGATTTAACACCCGCTAAAATCAAAATGGTCCGGAAGTTGAAGCAACTCAAAGGAAGAGATAAGGTGTTCTTGCTGCTGAAAGGGGACATGCCATCGAGAGCAGTTGCTGACCGTATAGCTTGGCTCGACGTAAGAGATGATAGTAGAGTCCACTTCGCAGAAACAGATGAGACAGACGAAAAGTACTTTGCTGAGAGACTGCTCACCGCGCTGGACTGCGGTGACGGGGAGCATCGAATTTTAGACGCATGGTGGGAGGAGGAAACATTGATTATAGTTTCACCCGATAGAACTGGTTTTAAGAAAGTTCGTGTGCCGCTTAGGAAGCTGCCTGCTTTGAAAGGTCATTCGAAGGAAAAGATTGAGCGTTTTGAGATCGATGAGGATGGCCTTTTCATATACTGGCCAAATATAGATGTGCATCTCGGATGGGATCAATTTGAATTAGCAGTTGATCAACAAGCTTATCTGAGAGCAAAGCAACAGACTAAGGCGTTCAATAGAAAGTATGGTTTAGCTATAAAGAAGATACGCGAGAAAAAGGGTTTACGTCAGAGTGATATAAAGGGATTGACCGCACGTCAAGTGGGCCGAATCGAGCGAGGGGAATCCCACCCCTCTTACAAATCACTTCGCAAGTTAGCAGAAACACATGGCATGGATGTATCCGAGTATATGGAGAAGCTTTCATCCCTGCTATAATTCCAACGGATTTTTGCCAGAAACTATATCGGAAGTCGGCGTAGAGGTTGGTGTTGCTTTCGAATTTATAAGCCCTTGGCTTACCGGCTGAAGAAAATATCCGGCGATCTGCCAAAGAAGGTGTTGGAGTCGATTTCGAGAGCAACGTTGTCTGTGGCTTTGTAGTTGGTAATCGGCCGCTTCACATTGCGACAGTGAAAAACTTGTTGAGCATGCGCCGTACTCACAAAAAAAATATCACGCCACCGAAGTTAATCCACAACTTTTCCACAAGGCCAATTTGCAACGTGCAAAACCTGTTAATAATAAATTTTTTTCGTGCGCAAAGTCAATCTGTGCAAAAGCCTTAGCTAAGTGGAAAAGAAATCCTCTAAAATGACATTGATTTGCTACAGTCTAAGCCAATAATAACATTGTATCTGGGCTTTTAATAAAAGGTGCAGTCACCTTTTGAAGAAGTGACCTTTTGAGAATATTAGCAAGCAATTGAAAAGTCAACAGGGGAGAGTTCAAATGCAGGGTACAATCACGGATGAGAGTTCCCACACAGTAGAATCGCAAGTAAATGCGATAAGTCGGTCATTAGCCGAAAGAATAGGCTCGCAGAAGTACCGGATATGGTTTAAGAACTCCACCAGATTCACACTCGGTGGAGGATACCTTAAAATCGGCGTGCCGAATCTTTTTATAGCAAGCTGGATCGAAGATCATTTCCTAACTGAGATAACGCGGGCAGCTCGGGCAGCAACAGGAAACAGTCTAAAGATTACCTTCACGATAGATCCTGAACTGTCGGGTAACCAACGGCGGACACAGCTTGATTCGCAGGCGCGACTTGTTGCGAGGTCTGATGCCGGCCCACAAGCTCCCAAAGCAGCCCAGACGCGTGTAGGAAGAAAACTCAAACTGACGCTGGATACCTTCGTTATAGGGCCCTCAAACGAACTGGCTTTCAATGCTGCTAAAATGGTTATCAGAGAACAGCAAAGTCCTTTCAATCCACTATTTATCCACGGAGGGTACGGCGTGGGCAAGACGCATCTTTTGCAGGGTATCTGCAATGAAGTGTCCAAAAATCGGCTCAGGACAAACTGGATGTATCTATCAGCGGAGGACTTTGTCAACCAGTTTGTGCTGGCTCTAAAGACCAAGAAGCTGGAGATTTTCCGACAAAAAATGAGACAGACGGATTTATTAGCGATTGACGACATTCACTTTTTGGCCAGCAAGCCTTCGACACAGGAGGAATTCCTTCATACCTTCAATACAATCAATCTCGCAGGCAAGCAGGTTGTTCTGGCTTCGGACGCGTATCCGAAGATGATAGGGCAACTTTCGGAAAAACTTATAAACCGTTTTGTCTCAGGAATGGTCGTTAAAATCGAGGCGCCCGATTTCCACACGCGTTGTCGGATATGCAGACAATACGCGACGAGCGTAATAAACAGCACGCTTTCCCAGAATGCAGAGACTCCGAGTTCTCGCAAGCATATTCCCGAAAGTGTAATCCGGTATATTGCCGAAAACCTGCGTAGCAATGTGCGGGAACTGGAAGGTGCTCTTCTTAAATTGATTGCATATTCGGCACTACAGAATGAACGAGTAACCTTATCAGTGGCCCAGGCTGTCCTAGCCGAGCATCTGGAACGGTGTGATCCGATCGTTCACATATCAGATATCGAATCAGCGGTAGCTACTTACTTTGGCACAACGCCTGCCAATATACACTCGTCCAGAAAGGACAGAACGCTGGCGCTGGCAAGGCACTTCAGTATGTATCTGACCAGAAAACACACAAAAATGTCTTCTGCCCAGATCGGCAGATTCATGGGCAATAAAAACCATGCAACAGTACTCTCGGCTTGTAAGAGAATCGAGGACTTAGTCAAGCGAAATGCTGATATCTACTGGCAAGGACCTTCAGGTAATAAAACTGCCAAGTCGCGGTCGTTACTAGCCCAGCTTGAAGCGAGCATTTCCGCTTAATACAGAATGTGCGAGCGCATTGAAAAGAATGACTATTGCTTGGTCGGCGGTGAAGCTATAGTCTGATCGATAGCTTTTCTTAGTGCTTGAACCACAGGGGAATCGGGCGACTGCTCGTATGCTGCGTCTATGGCGGTTTTAGCTTGGGCAAGCTGGCCAATCTGATAGTAAACGTAGCCAAGTAAAAAACGTAATTCTGTGGCACTGCTCAGTTGCAGGCACTCCTCAAAGTCCTCTATTCTTTTTTCCAACTTGTTTTTGTCGCTGAAAATAGCAACAAGATCGACCTTATGTTGTGCATATTCGGGATTAATCTGCAGTGCCTTGGCGAGAAACAGGGCACTGCTGAAGTATTGCCCGGCTGCGAACAGGGCATAACTTCTTCCGCCGTAGGCATTTGGGTCCTTTGGCCTGTAGATTGAGGCCATGCTATAGGAATCGGCAGCTCGATAGTATTTGCCCTGATTCAGATACATTTGGGCGGCATGGATGTATTTGCTATATCCATGCTGAGAATAGGCTTCGATAGTTTCATTAGTACCCAGAATAGCTTGTGCTCTGGCTGACACCTGGCTGTCAGAAAGGTTTTCCAGTGCTGAAGTTCTGTCTTTGGAGAATTGCTTTTTAAGCGCATCGAGGTAATATTCCTCCTCATCAACCGGGTATCCCTGCATTAGAAGGTTTTGCTGATCAGATTGCCTTTGCGTATCAGCGGCATCTTCAATCTCGTCGGATATTGTTTGTGAGGTGTAATCAGTATCCGGTCTTGTCAGCTTATCAAGCTGTTGTTTGGCAGTCTGCAATGGATCTGGCTGCGGGGCAGTCTTTTCTGTGATGCCTTCGAAATCTGTGACGTCAGTATGCTGGTCCGGCTGTTCAAACTCGTAAGAGAGCGGTTCGACAAATCTTTCCATTTGTGGCAAATCAGTTGTCTGTGTTGTGCTGGGTGTATGCGTATCGGAGATAACCTGGTCGGTTGTTTTCTGTTGTGACAGTTGTGTTTCAAGGAATGCTTCAGGTTCAGTAAACTGAGCTTCGATTGATTCGGGCATAGCAGTATCGATAGCACTAAGGTTTTGCTCGAGGTTGGTGGCCTTTTGGCTTATTTGCTTCAGCTCAAGCTGGATTTGCTCCATTTGCGTTTCGTACTGCTCATAGGACACAGCCTGCTCTCGGATGTTCTGGAGGCTGTCTTGGGGCAGTTGTACTCCCAGTTCATCCGAGATTAGTTTATCCATCTCTTGGGCTGTTTTAGACATTTGCCAGGTTCCTGATTCACCGTAGGTCCACAGCAACGGAATATTTGTATTGCTCCGGTAAGAAGAAAAGCTTTGCTGCTCAGGCACGATCTTCGTAGGTTCGACAAGCTGCATAGATCCGGTAACGGCATCGGAAATACGACCACTGATTCTTGTTGCTGTTGGGGTCAGGATACCTGAGTAACCCGGCTGAGCGATGCTGACTGTACCGGTAGGCGAATAGAAGGGTTGATAACTACCGGTGTATTGACCAACATCACCAGGACCCTCTGAAAGCCTTAAAAATGAGTCAAGTGAGGATGAGCCAAGTCCCACATCTAAATTTGTGGTTGACTGATACGGTACAGGATCGCGGAAGTGCTTTCCGCCCTGGACATTGCCTGTAATAATCAAGTTACCGCTTGAATCCACCGGGTTGGGCGTGTTTATGAGACCGCTTTGTAGGCTGGTTTGCGGCACCGTGCCAACACCGGCAGGATTGCCAGGACCAGAATCCGCAATGGCTCTGGCTACGGCAAACAGAACGGTAACCAACACCACAATTAAAAGGGGACTTGAGTTTATAGACCATGGGCTGAGCTCCGACGCACCTGCTTGTTCTCGTCGAGCCTGTGAGATTCCACGACGATGTACCTTTGCGCAACGTACTTCTTTCATCATACTACCCAGCTCCCGGAAACTCCCCGGATGGGCTTACATTAGTAATCTATGAATAGTGATTGGTTACTGATTACTGAATTAACTATTTAACCAGTTACCATCAAACAAGTAACCTTAACTATCAGCTAATTCACAAAGTCTCCAACTTACGATTCTACATTGTCTGTTTTATATCTTGGCTTTTCAGCCCAGCTAAGCTTGGCTGCCAGAGTGTCCCAGCGGGTTCGTAGCGGATTATTAACTATGAGAAAATCGCTACTGTGCCTGGTTACGGTCACTAAATCGTCGGCAGTCAGACTCGAGCAGAGCTGACCATCAATCGAGACGGTCGTGCCCTCATTGAGCCGAACGCCAACAACTTCCACTGTGCTGTCAGCTTTTATGACAAGCGGGCGGAAGCTGAGCGAGTGCGGGCAAATCGGCGTAATAACCATTGCC